>Ga0307514_10003991_pt1 | contig 13773 bp, 11 predicted proteins | sample 16_EM_MG_FD_203088 | JGI IMG/M metagenome (GOLD analysis project Ga0307514, IMG submission 203088) | Populus trichocarpa ectomycorrhiza microbial communities from riparian zone in the Pacific Northwest, United States - 16_EM | ecosystem: Host-associated > Plants > Roots > Unclassified | place... | reverse complement strand
TGTCAACTGGACTCTACGTCTTCACAATGCTTACACACTTTGCTGGCTACGAATCCGTTCATTTTGGACTCCATTACGCCGCCAAGAATGAACCGACAGGGGCTGCGTGGGGGCTGATGCACTTCCCAGTGATGATGCATTACCCGGTGATGTATGGTAGTTACCTACCTTTCTGGTGAGCGAGGATGTTTGAATGGGTAGTTATTGCTGCCCACAGGCCTCCATAGCGAAAAGCTGGCATATGTATACACGCTACGCTTTGGTACATCAACAAGGCACAGTGGTCTAATGGTATGACTTCTCCCGTGTAGGTCCTGCTGATTACAGGCAGAGGGGAGGTGATCTGGGTTCAACTCCCAGCTGGGCCAATATTTTTTTCTTTTCCCCATTTTCCACAAGCTACAGTCGAACCTCTATATTAGCATACTCTATATATGCATAACCTCCCTATTAGCATTGAGCATGCCGGCCCGAATTTGGGACTATGGCTAGACAAACCCTCTATAAACGCATAACCTCTCTAATAGCATCGGATCTTCCGGTCCCGATGCTAGGCTAATATAGGGGTTCGATTGTAACATTGACTTCCCGTAACTAATCTCATAAGTTACAATTACCGCGCTTGTAAAGGGAGAAAGCGCCCTCCGGCATAACACACACATGTACCTAGTTACCTACCTTTTGGTGAGCGAGGATGTTTGAATGGGTAGTTATTGCTGCCCGCCAGACTAGATAAGAGACCGCAGGCCTCCATAGCGAAAAGCTGGCATATGTATACGCGCTACGCTTTGGTACATCAACAAGGCACAGTGGTCTAATGGTATGACTTCTCCCATGTAGGTCCTGCTGATTACAGGCAGAGGGGAGGTGATCTGGGTTCAACTCCCAGCTGAGCCAATATTTTTTTTCTTTCCCGTACAATATACCTTGACTGCCTTATCCCTTTCCCGCAAACTGTCTAACAATGGCTTACCGTAACTAATCTCATAAATACCCTAGTCTGGTTGGCACAAGCCTCTCGGTAGAGGAAATACCCCAAAGCTGAGATCACCGCGCTTGTGATGGAGTCCCCAAGGTCAAGAGAGAAAGCGTACCTGTTTTTTTTTTTTTTAAGGAATCATTAATCGTGTTTAGCCTATCTAGACTATGGGTGTTTGAATGGGTAGTTATTGGTGCCCACCAGACTAGAAGCCGGTGCTCCTCCCATGAATACAGGCTACGCTTTGGTACATCAACAAGGCACAGTGGTCTAATGGTATGACTTCTTCCATGTAGGTCCTGCTAGTTACCGGCAGAGGGGAGGTGGTCTGGGTTCAATTCCCAGCTGAGCCAATATTTTTTTCTTTCCCATACAAGAAATTGTCTTATCTCTTTCCCACACACCCCAAGTTGAGATAGCTAGCCGTTGTGAGTACAATCACGGCGTTTGTAATGGAGTAGCACCAGGCCAAAATAAAGTACCCCTCAGTAACATACGTACAACCCAACAGTGGAGGGTTTGTTTGTCGGGAGTGGGGAAGTTATTTATAACGTGCTCCTCTATTCCAGGCCAGAAATAATAAACTGGCTGCATGTCACAGGTCAGCAATCGGGGTTTCGCCACGGTGAGTTCGGCGCTGATGATGTATCTGCGTACTTATGTGACGCAGTACCCTGCTAAGAGGGGTCATTAAACCACCATGAACTCAATCTTAAAGTTGCAAAACAGAGCAGCTGACACATAGTCTCATGCCTGACAGATTCACCTCGCTGCAGTTGATTTCAAGGTTAGTTGCACTGGCAAACATCAAACCAAGCCCATGCACCTGGCAATTACTGAGCATCCTCGAAACTGCATCAGCGAGCACCCAGTCTGAAGACAGGCTCACTGACTTATACATGCGGTTAGCCTTGGGCTAAGCCGCCGCATAGCCTAACGTATAGACTTAAAAAAAAAAAAGAGTCTTGGACTACAATGATGGCGGACCCAGCATCGGATAGGGCATTGAGAAGGTAATCCTTGTTGTGATCTGTCCCTGTGAATGTATTTTGTCGTGAGAGCAAGGCTGGATGAACATTTGTGGAGCAAGAGTATGATAATGAGGATCATGTAGCTAGCCATAAGTATATACTATTATATGCATGTTTATCTTCGCATGAATATGTTCGGCCGTTTATGGCTGTAATTGGTAAATATATGTTCCCGGTAAGCTATGGTGATTAATTCCAATGCTGCCTGGCAAAGACCCTACTTTAGCTTGTATCGCCATCGGCGAACAATTTTTGTTTGGCCATCCACAGAGGTTAACGAGTAGCAGTCAATCTGGGATATCATTTCTAGTCCCACCATGGTTTATTATGCGTAAAGGGGACGTAGTATACATACAGTATATATGAAGGTACAAGGTGCCGCCGTAGCATAACGCAGAGTGAGCCTTAGTACATAGACCTATGACCGATACACCGCTTATGCAGAAGCTCGATTAATTGTGACATTCCCTGAGTGCACCACTAAACAAACAGAGTAGATAGATCAAGATTTACCAACAATTTCCCAACCCTCACTGTAAGAAGCCCAAGATCCTGTCAACGCCCTAAGCTTGAGCTCACTGTGTCATAAATGGGGGCCGTTGCCGGAATGAGCCCGCAAGCAACACACTGCTCACTACAAACATGTTCTATCAAAGTGATGGTGTTGACAGGAACAAGCGCGGAATTGGCATGGTCAGCCAAGCTACTCGTAATCGAAAACATTCCCACTCGTGAGTGGTTTTTGACCACCTAGTCTTTCTTGAGGAACAAATTCATGATTTCATGTGAGGGAAACATCGATCATACCCTTGTTCTCGTTAGGCTCGGGCTGGATTTCGGACGCTTCCAGAGTTGCGATCGGTTGTACTTCAGCTTCAACTTCTCGTGCTGTGCTGAAAATAGCCGATTGAGGGGTATGAGGGGCGTTAATTTTCGTGAAGGTTATCGCGGTATGTGTTCCTTTGGCAGGAATTACGATTATCTCAGTGCGATCAACTTGTGGACAGCCAGTTGGCTTTGGTCTCTTTGTGGCTACAGGTGCCTGTGGTGCAACGACAGTTGCAGCATGTGGAAGGTTGAAGAGATTTGAAATAAATTGAAAATTGAGACCTGAGGCGTGGGGATGGCCTGTCAGGGCAGTGCTGTTGGAATTTCCCATGGCGAAGGGTGATGACTCTAGGAATTTGGGCAGGTAACTGAATATATGCGTTGTCGGCACTTGATACCGAAACCGATCCCAGAACATATGACTGGCCCGTGCAAATTTCCGGAAACCTTCGTACCCCAACCAGGTTAAGAGTAGACACATCAATATTCAAGCAGAGAATACTTCGGACAACCACACTAGTAGATGAAATACCTAGCTTAGCTACTAACCTTTCAATATACTTACGTGGCAATAACTTCAAAGTAAGTTCAATGTCTTGCCCATTCCCGACCAATATAAGCAGTTTTTGTCTACCACATATACCGCACTATTACTCCGTTGCTACAACAGTAGCCGTAACCTCTACTAAGTCAGAAGATAAACAACGAATTTCCATCAGGTGGTCGTATGCGTCTTAGATAGTGACGAGGTAATTCTGTGGAAGGTACGCTGGTGCTCTGCGGCGGCAATCGAGTATTTATAAGTTGCACACTACAGTTATTGACATCTATGGCCATAGATTGAGGCTCTGCCATAGCTAAGTTTCAGATCACCAGGCTATGACCACATGAAGTCTCCCTCCGCAGCACTAAGCAGGTAATGGGGGGTGTAGTGTACGTGGACCTGGGTACCAAAATTACTGAGAAAGATTTAATGTCTCGCCCAAACAGGAAAGTAATTGCCAGTGCATATGCGCGGCTTCCCAAAAGAGCAATAGCTATCGCCACTAATAATGAGACTCCCCAAACCAGGAATGGAGGCCAACACCAGCCTGTGCTTTCACCACACCCGACGAGATCAACAAACATTTTAACAAACATTCCCACCAGCCACAGCATCGATATGACGGACACTACCCCACTCCAACCAGCACTACCACCCCCTCCACTGGATACTCGCCGGTGGTTAGATTCTGTGGGATTTGGGCGGCACTAGGGCAACCAATCTGGAACCGCATCGAGGAAACCTTGATGGTGTGGTATTGGAGGTGAGTTCATCCACAACCAGTCGAGTAGGCCTGGGCACGAGATGTCTCGTGGGCTAGGACAGTAGTCTTGAGACTTTTGCACATCTGCCTTGAATAATACATAGGCTGTCACTCTATTTCAGCAGACATTACACTGTCTCACACACAGATATACATACACAGGCAACCAATAAAGAATTTTCACAGAAGTCTCGAGGCGTCTCGTCTCGTGCCCAGGCCTAGAGTCGGGCCAAACAATGAGGGCGTTGCCAGGTTGCTTCTCCTCAGGTGGGAGGAGTTACGGGGGGAAGTCGAGCAGGAGCGAGAACAAAGAAACTTTAAAAAGCAAGTAGAGGGGGATTGGTGGTGGCTGAGTGCGAGAGCATTATGGAGGGACCGATATAAACGTGAGGTTGACCGAAGGGAGGGGTTTGGGAAAGCGAAACCTTTGAGTTACTGTTGGAGGTACCTAGAGAGGACAAAAGCGGTGGAGGCAGGGAAGTCCCAAGTTCGCGCGGTGGGATAGTGGCAACAGGAGATGGATCGGGCTCAACACATGAAGAAGCAGGGTGCAAGATATGGAGCGGATGAAGGAAGGAGGGTTGGGGGAGGGGATTCAGTGCTTGTAGATTTACAAGAGGGATGGGATAGGTTTGGGGGCGCCGATCATCATCATTTGGTGAAGTACTTCAATTTGAGGCTCAAAGAGATGGAGAATTTGATTTTGATGCACTCTCTGATCAAGAGCTACCAACACCACCACCACTTACCTTGCTACCATGACACTACCCAATACTCGAGTCCAGCTTCTTCAAGTGCATATATATTACATAAACCATCTCTACCAATCCCGCCTTCTACTGCACCAGTACCCATCGGAATAAAAAAACTACTCGGGAAGCCACTGGCAACTGTGAAGTCAAAACGCACTCGCCTCGCCAGAGAGTGTCGTTTTTTAACGGAGTCTGTCAGCACTGATACTCAACATCGGGATCCTCTGGTACAAGAAGTGGGAGATTCAGAGGTTCAAGGTCTTATACGGCCAAGTTCCCGCGGCCCCTTACATTAGACGATCAGAAAGAATTCGAATAGACTGCCGATGGAGCATATGCAGTGACCCAAGCTGGGGAAGCCTACGCAGGTTGGAAAAAGCGATCGATGCTTGCAAAAGGACGGAATAAACGTGGGCAAGAGATAATTATGCGTATCTTGAATAATGAAGAGTATACTTCAAGGTATGTTTAATCTAGATCATATACACGCACATTGTCTACTACTAACGTCTGATAGGAATACAGTATGCCAAACGCAAACCCCTAATAATAGTCAACCTGCAGGATTCCAACATAATTCCCGTAGATACTTGAGCGTTCAGCCTCAGTCCTTTCAACAATTTTTGTTCGCCTGCCAGCCTAAGAAGATCCTCTACCCCTCTCTGCATATTCACATAACAGACATTACTGGGTCTAGTTTTTGCTGTATTTATTGTATGCTTATAGCAGTGTGCTAATATTTCATCCTATATTATGATCTGATTGTTGTTATTTCTCTAATAGATCAGTGGTATTTTCATATTCTTCTATAGAAGCTTCTCTCATCTCGTTTATCTTTGGCTGTTACACATATCCTATACATCCATCATTGATAATTCCCACATTCCACAGCCTACAGGTTATCTTTTAGTTTTCTGCTTTGTCATGTTGGCCAATACTGATAGATTTGCATGCAAAAAGATATGTACGAGATTTTCAGGGAAGGAATGGTTTTGTACAGGATATTATCATGGCCAGGCTTAAGTCTATTTCCAAATGCGGGACAGGCTAACTCATGGCAAAATAGTTAGGCCGGGGATGAGACTGAGACTACGGGATCATTTCACCCATGGGATTCATAATAGAATTGTAATAAACCTTATATATCTGTTGCTCTACTTGCATATACAGGATGCTATCCCGCATCTATCGCGTAGATAATTCGGTACGGACACTGAAAAAAATCCTAAATATCCGCCATGCAAGTGGAATACCAATCCACATTGATACGGAAAACTGTCCCGCATAGTCACGGAATGATATCATACCACATATCCGAATGTACTTGTTCATGCGTGCCCGACTGTTTCATCATGGACATTATTCTATTCAATAACTGCAAATTTTTCCACATTACAATGGGAGCCTGCCTTTTCTCTAGACTTGTCTCCCGACTTTATGCTGAATTAGAATAGAATGAAGATGCAAGAATCCCGAGCTTGAACTATCTCTTTACCCACCATCTGGGCCTCCGATTGCGTGTTCATTTCCTCTGAAACCGGATATGCCCCCATTGAAGTGGACACCTTTGTTGAGTCTTCCATTTAGATGAAGTGCACAGGAAAGAAAAAAGATATTGGCTCAGCTGGGAATTGAACCCAGATCACCTCCCCTCTGCCTGTAATCAGCAGGACCTACATGGGAGAAATCATACCATTAGACCACTGAGCCTTGTTGTTGTACCGAGGTGTAGCGTATGTTCATGTGCCAGCTTTTCGCTATTACTGGGAGGGAGGCTATCTAGTCTGGTGGGCACCAGTGAAATAACTACCCATTCAAACATCCTCACCCACCACAAAGGTAGGTAACTAGGCACATGTGCTCTACGAGGGGTTGTGCAGCCAGACTAGGTACATGTATGTACTGGAGGGTACTTTCTTTGGAACTTGGGGTACTCTATTACAAACGTGATTGTACTCAGAACGGCTAGCTAGCTTGCGGGAAATCAGTTCTTGCACCAGACAAATGCGGAAAAAGAAATTATTGGCTTAGCTGGGAATTGAACCCAGATCACCTCCCCTCTGCCTGTAATCAGCAGGACCTACACGGGAGGGGTCATACCATTAGACCACTGTGCCTTGTTGATGAAAGAAACCGTAGAACGTGTTCATGTGCCAGCTTTTCGCTATTCCTGGAAGCAACTATATCTACTAGAGTCTGGCACTCGCAATAACTACCCATTCAAACATCCTCACTCACCACAAAAGGTAGGTAACTAGGTACATGTATGTGCTATAGGGTGCTTTCTCGCTTGACCTAGGGGTACTCCATTACAAACGCGGTGATTGTACTCCCAACGGCTATCTCAACCTTGGGGTAATTAGTTACGGGGAGTCAATATTAGACAGCTTGCGGAAAATGGATAAGGCAGTTCCTTGCACCGGATGAATGGGGAAAAAAAATATTGGCTCAGCTGGGAATTGAACCCAGATCACCTCCCCTCTGCCTGTAATCAGCAGGACTACATGGGAGAAATCATACCATTAGACCACTGAGCCTTGTTGTTGTACCAAGGCGTAGGTAGCGTGTGTTAATGTGTCAGCTTTTCGCTATTACTGGGAGGGAAGCTATCTAGTCTGGCGGGCACCAGTGAAATAACTACCCATTCAACCCTCCACAAAGGTAGGCTTCGGCCCCCACACTATAGCCAGACTATAGCACGCCACCACAAAGTTGGCCAATAAGATACGTTGCCAAGAAGCTACAGTAAATGCTATAGCTACTGTAGCTACTTGTTGACAACCCCTACGAGTACTACTGAGCTTTCCATAGCTGAAGATATGCTTGCAACAGCTGAATATAGCCTTACTCGCTATAGCTGAACATAGCGATACTTGATGTTGGCCACAGCTGAGGTTGCCACCACTGTACGGTCTTATTCACAGTACTTTCCCTGGGTCATAGCCTACAAATGTCCACCAGCGTCTTATTCGCCGATACGGTCTTAACAGCTGATACGGTCTTATACACCAATTTCTACGGTAATATGTAAGTAGGTAGAAAGCCAGCTTGATATGTATATACACAGACACGAAGTAATCCTGCCGTTGCAACCCAGTATCTTGTCATCTCAGAAGGGGCGAGTTTTTTTTTTGTCTATACATCTATGGAGCCCAAGGCTATGAGATGCGGTTCGGAAGGGGGGTATGTATTAGTAGTCAAGAGAAGGGGCTATATCTCCTCTCGCTGCCCAAAGCATGATTGCTCAGGCGAGGCCTTTTGATACAGTCAGACAATAATTAGCGGTGGTAGCCTTGTGCCCCTAGTATTATATTTTTGGGTTATTTATCAGAATGTTCTTTGGGTTGCATGCATATCCCACATGTACTGCCCTATATGGGTTTATATTACAGTAATGCTGGAATCAAGGCAAATCCTAGGCCAAACTATAGCCGACCATCATGCCAGCCTGGGTCTATGTCGTTGATTTGATCGAAAATGTGTTCGCCAATCTCCACGTGTGTTAACGAACCCCCCTCCGTATTTTTGTACCTACTGGGGAGAACGCTGAGACTAGAGAACGTGGCGGCGGAAGCATATCTTGTCTAGAATTCCCTTTGTTTTTCAAAGGTTCAGGAGTGAGTATACCGAACGTTCAAACGGGGCCGTCTCATTGCCTTAGGCTCCATAGACGTATAGACTCAAAAAAAAAAAAAAGCTAACCCTGGCTGGTGCAGGGAATACAGTTTAATGATTCACTATAGTTACCTATCGTAGCTGCACTTATCCTTGAAATTTGTTTAGGCCTTGTAAAAATATAATCACAGAATCGAAAATTTCTCCAAATTCTTTCCATATAAACTGTGACTTTAATCTTTTTCTCACGAGGGGTCGCAATGTTGTCAGGCTGTATTTAGAGCCGCTAAGCCCCGCGAAAAGGTTTAACATGGGAGCCAGGTTATAGTTCGGGTAGTAAGTCAAAGCATATGTATATCATGCAGACGGTTCTTTAGGTTTACATGCTCTTGCAACCATGGTTCATCGGTTTAATATTTCCAGAGACATAGCCCCCCTGCAGGAACGAGGGAAAACATGAATATTGTGAAACTGAAGGCAACTTCCCCACCTGCACCTAGTCTCACGCGATCACTTCATTGGGACAGGGCACGCAACAGCAACAGTCTCCACCGTGAAGGGGCAGAGTTCTGGACACCTTGTAGGGCACGGTGGCACCACGGTCGCTGTGGGAAGCCTCTCGCAGCGCTTGGTAGTGAGAGAGGTACATGTGTTTGTGCAGTAGCTGGTTGAGGTTGAGGTGATGGTTGGTATACCTATACATCTGCGTGGGTGTTAGCCAATTTGTGCATGCTATATATAAATATTATGGCAACGGCATGAACTTACCTTGCCATGGGGCAACCTCTAACATCGAAAGGACATTTCTTCGCAGGCTCAACGGTTACGGTGGGGGTTGCGCAGATCTTGGTGCATTTCCCGAGAGGACATTTGCTGACCGTAACGGTTACGGTTGGAGTGCCTTGCAATTGGGGGATAGCAGTGGATACTCTGAGAAGGTCTTGGGTTAGCCAGCTTTTCAGAGCTCCAGTCGGTCTTGTGGTATATCAAAATTCAGGACTTACTGGATCCAGATTGCTGCAAGGAGAAAAGTGACCCTGGCAACTTGAAGCGTCATACTGCGAAACATTTTTTGTTCTGGTGCAGTGCTGAAAGATTCTTGACCTGTCCTGGATGAAAGATTGCGCGTGAAGGATGTGAGGGTGAAGGATGTAAAAATTGTTGTTCTGTCGGCGGGAGAGCATGAGTATTTATTTCGATTTCTTCGAACCTGATAGGGATTAGTGTACCTTCTACTCATTCGTCGACCTTGGTAAGGCAACCCTGGCTAATATAAGGCTCTACAACTACCCGAGTTGGGTGATGCTCACATGATCCGGGTACCTAGGGTCAGCTTATAGCATTTGTGGTTTAGCGACCACTAATGGTATGTATCACCATGACCTAATTAGAGCTTCAAAACCTATCATTGTCATCCTTGGCACGGCAATAGGTATGTCCCAGACCTGTGACTAGGTTTCCTATTTGTATTAAGGTAGGGGGTGTGTAATTGAAAGCTCATGTCTACCCTATAAAATTCATCGCCCCAAATCGCCACGGAAACAGTCAGTCGGCATCCCTGAAATTTGGTTGGAACAATTGTATATATAGGAAGGTACTTTGGTACACCCACCCTTGTGCCCTGGCTGAAACTATAGCTTATCATTTCGCTCTTGTGCAACCCCACATCACCCAAAGTACATTACAGGAAAACAGTTTTTTTTTTGTTTTGATGTATCACACGTCTGTCCCCCAAAGGGAGCCCAGGGCTATGAGACAGCAGTACCTACATATAAGTTTGTAGAGCATTAACTAGGTACATGTATGTACTGGAGGGTACTTTCTTCTGGCCTTGGGGTACTCCATTACAAATGCGGTAATTGTACTTAGAAGCTATCTCAACTTTAGTGTGTGAGGTCATACAGAGGATCTGGAACCTTCAGTTCAAACAGCCACGGTCGTGGATTGAGGAAGCCCTAATGACACAGATGCAGCAACGGCCAAGGCCACTGATGTGGGTGAAGGGGCATCAGGGCGAGAGAGGCAATGAGGAGGCAGACAGCAGGGCGAGGGAGGAGGGTGAGATGGGGTGGAGGCTACAGAAGACAGTGATTGCTACGCCGGCTGGGATCAGACAAGAGTATCCCATATTCCCCAAGGCGCCAGCACACTTGCGGTGGTCACCAAGAGCGTTGAAGGGGCTTGTCTATATGGTGACGGGCAACGGTCTTTTTTTTTGGGAGGGGGGAGTCATTAATCGTATTCAGCCTATCTACCATAGCCTATGACGATGGACTGCAGCATCCTGTTGCCAGGTGCCTCTCTCTCAGGCCAGTCCCTACCCCTTTTTGCCTACGTATATGCTCTCCTAGCTCAGCTCACAAACCTCACCACTGCCTCGCACCACTTCTCATCCTTCGTCGCTAACTCTCTCGTCCTCCCCTTCCCATCTCCCACCCACGGGCACTCATACAGATGAGCAGCATTTTGTGGGGGACGGGCAAAGGTCCCCAGCAGCAGTGGCTGTATGAGATTGGAAAGTCGGAAGAGCCATGGTGTGTATATGATGGATGGACGCCATAGGATGCAGCATATCTGTTGGGATGCCCCTGGGTAGGCGACGGCAAAGGGCGGTCGTACGAGCAGATATGGGATGATGAAAAGTGGTGCGGGGAGGTGGCGGATTTCATATGGTAAGTTTGTAGATAGCTTGGGGAGGGCAGGGACTGGCCCGTGCGGAAGAGAGAGGCCACCTGGATAATTTCAGGAGCTGCAGTCCATCGCCATATTCTATATAGGATGAATGCGATTAATGATTCTTTATAAAAAAAAAAACTTTGGGGTGTGTGAAGTGAAGTCAATGTTGCGGGAAATGGATTTGCACCAGACAAATGGGGGAAAAAACTTATTGGCTCAGCTGGGAATTGAACCCAGATCATCTCCCCTCTGCCTGTAATCAGCAGGACCTACATGGGAGGGGTCTTACCATTAGACCACTGTGCCTTGTTGATGTACCAACGCATAGCGCATGTCCATGTGCCAGCTTATCACTATTTCTGGAAGGGATACGCCTGTGTCTATAGACGGTCACTACTGAGGGCTATTAGCTATTGCTTCACTGAGCCTCATTGTCTCCACTATCCTGACTTGCGAGATGGATCGATGTACCAGCTAGGACTCCCCGAGGTAGTTTGATACAGTGAACTCGCGTAATAAGCAACTTGATGGCTATTACGCAACCCCCGGGGACCAGCCATGCAGTTGCTTATAACACGATTTTCTACCACACAAAAATAAATCGACCTGGGCACGAGAACACTTATAACGTGAGATTTCTTATAACGCGAGATATATACATACGAAAATTAGGAAATATCCGAGTGGGGTCTAAAAAATCCCCTGATGACAGACTGATGTTGTTCCCTTCAAGCCATACCTTATGGAGTCTTAATATCCCGCTTCTCTTGATAGAGCACCGCCTCCAGCTGCTCGCTTGCCTTGCTGTGAATCGAGATGGAGGCTTTCAAGCGCAACCTATAGGAAATTCTATATACATCACTGATTTTCCTAATCTACCGGTACCGCCAAGGAGAGGTTAAAAAGCTCCATAAATTTCAATGATCATCAGCCCCAACACGATGGATGCCACCCACCTCCTCGGAACTTCACTAAACTACTCCCCTTCGCCTACCTACTGTCCCGATCCTCCCACACTACTCTACATTTCTGGGTAATCTTCTTGACTGCTCTCATTCAGGGAACCCACACCAGAGGCTAGACTGCGAAAAGATGGTAACCCCATTTTTGGCGACCAGCAATGTAACCCCGCAGGGGACTTACGGCCTGAAGGTCAATGGCGACTTCCTTATATCTGGCCCAGACGCCCCTACCTCGTTGGCGAGTCAGCACCTTGGGAGGGTAAGGGCAGACCCGAAGGTACAGTGGAGCCGGCTTCAGGTGAAAATTTTATACTTGGCATATCGAGCACAGATTCTGAGAGGAACTAATTCATCTTAAATGGGCAGACATGGACAACACAGCAAGCAATCACTCAGGGACGAACGCCGGGCAGGGCAGGAACTGGCCCGTGAGCAAGAGAGAGGCCACCTGGCACCTGGGTTTACCTGGGAGCTGCATTCCATCGCCATAGACTGACTGAATGTGATTAATGATTACTTAAAAGAACAAAAAGGGACGAACGCCGCTGCCACCGAGAACATATGGGAAGCGGATGCGGAGGAGGTTGCGGAGGATCACCTTCTCAGTCGTATGGACGAGGACAGCGATGGTCCCTGGCCTTGCCAATTCCAAGGAGATACCAGAGGGGCTCATACCCACTAATCCTATTGGGGTCTTGCGAAATATGCCAGGAAGATGGAACCATTTGGTAAGCAGTTTCCCGGCAGACCCGGAGCTATACAACATCAGATCAACCCCTACTCCCCCATCATTCTTTCCAATGGGAGTCTTGGAGTGCTCTCTGCACCGCTCTAAGTACTCATTGTTGGTGTACAGTATACCATCGGTGTCTAGGCAAATCTGACACCCAGTGATCACGTTTTGTCCTAGCGGTTATACTCTCCAATATTTAGAGTATCCTCATGATAATCCAGGCCTGTTGGAGGGCATTGCCGATGCTGTAAGCAGCATACCGTAATGCATGGTGTAGAGACTGTTAATGAGTGGTGGAGATAGGGTGGTATGCAATTCCCAGTTTTTTGGGTTGCAAAATACAGAAACCAAAAACTGCGGTCAGAATCATATATTCCGTCCGGGATTCCTTTTTGTTGCAACAGATGGGGATTTGGTAGGATGGACTGACGAGGTGGATGTGAATAGATGCGGCGGCATGCCATACGGGAAAGGCGTTGAAGAGGAAATGGTTCAATGGGCAGTGGTTTACCTTTGAGTGTAATACTGTTGTTTGACTGATAGTAGTTGAGACTCCTCCGGCGAGGAAACGACTACGAGCATCCGTGATGAGGGCTATTCAGTGATTTCGTCGGATGTGGGATGCGGAGGGGCTGGTAGATATGGGGCTATGATATATAATGAGTAGTCTGGTTGGGACCGCAGACATGGAAGGACTGCCAGTGGTTGTCGTAATTTGCATGCTCATGGGACATCAGACCTTAATTCAATACTGACATCTTGCCCTAATTAGAATATGTATATAAAACATACGCGACTATCATGTTTATATTGTAATTGGTTTTTGGGAGAAATTAATGCTCCAGTTTAGTCGAGGTAGTTGGTGGTTACCCTAGGTCTGGTTGGCACAA
>Ga0307514_10003990_pt1 | contig 13774 bp, 6 predicted proteins | sample 16_EM_MG_FD_203088 | JGI IMG/M metagenome (GOLD analysis project Ga0307514, IMG submission 203088) | Populus trichocarpa ectomycorrhiza microbial communities from riparian zone in the Pacific Northwest, United States - 16_EM | ecosystem: Host-associated > Plants > Roots > Unclassified | place... | reverse complement strand
AAATGGGTAGAATGGATAGTTTAGTTAATGATTTTACAAGTCAAACTTATTTTTGGGAAATGGCTGGATATATTGAAGAATACTGTTTAGAATTTGCCAAAGCTGAAGGAATTAATATAGATAATAATAACCAACAGAGAGAGAGAGAGAGAGAGAGAGAGAGAGAGAGAGAGAGAGAGAGAGAGAGAGAGAGCAAATTCAGCATGAAATTAGCAATTTAGCCAATAAACCTAATCGCACACCAGCAGAACAGCAAGAATTAGCAGATAAAAAAAATAAATTAGCTAAATTAGAAAATAATACTCAAAATAACAATGATAATTCGTGATTAAAATCAACGTTGATAATTGGTGGAGGATTGTTAATAATCGGAGTAGTTGTAATACATTTTATTATGTATTATAAAGTTTTCTTTTTCCATATTAGTATATTTTATGCTCATTAAATGCTTCACCAACTGGTTATTAATAATATTTTCCCAATTAATCAAGACTTTTTAACAACTTTATTTCTTCACGATAAACTTTTTCATCATTACGAGGAGTTTCTAATATTTTAATTATTCCATTAAATTTTGGATGTCATACTATTTTTTTTAAAGCTTTCAAACCAATTTTACCTTGACCAATATTTTTATGTAAATCGGTTTTTAACCCTAACCCACCATCCGAATCATTAAGATGAATAACTCATAATTTATCTAAACCAATTATTTCTGAAAATTCTTTAATAACTTTTTCAAGATTATCTTTAATATCGTAACCAGCAGCATAAAGATGACATGTATCCCAACAAACACCTACTCGTTCTTTTTGCTTGACATTATCAATAATTTTTTTTAATTCTTCAAACTTTGAACCAGTTTCTCCACCTCTTCCGCAAGTTGTTTCCAAAGCAATACACATAGTGGTATTTTCCTCAAAAATTTCATTAATACCTTTGGCTATTTGTAATAAAGACTTATTTTTTTCGGCATTCAAAGTACTACCAGGATGAATAACCATGGTTTTAAAACCTATTTCGGACATGCGGGCGACTTCTCCTTTTAAAAACTTTACTGACCAAGGAAAAATTTTTTCATTTATGGTATTTGCTAAATTTACTAAATAAGGTCCATGAACTACTACATTATTAATATCAAGATTATTTTTCACTAAAAGTTTTTTAAATTCAGGTATTTTTCAATCTGATAATGGACGACGAGCACTATTTTGAGGAGCACCACTATAAACCATTAAAGAATTAGCCTCATAAGTTAGGGCTTCCTGAACCGCTCCCAATAAAAAATTGGGAGCTTTTACTAGACAATGACGGCCAATTAACAAATTGTATTTTTCTTTATTTTCTTTTGTGACCATGTATTTTCTTTAATTTATTAACTTTTAAAAAATTTTATAAAATCAAACTCATAATTAGTGAACCAATAATGATATCTTAAAAATAAAAATTATTAGGTTTACGGTCTATTACTCCTAAAAATACTCAGTAATAGTTTCCATTTAAAGTAACAATTGTAGTAATACAACAACTTACCATATGTCTAGAATTACCACAAACTCTACATCTACAACTAATATTAGGCATATCTTTACTGTTTATATTATAGTTTTACTTTTTTCTTTTTAAATTTTCATGCAATTAAAGAAAACATTAACACACTAACTAACAGTAATCAACTAACTAAAGTTATACAGAGAGTTCAGTTAATCGGTTCTTTATTTTGATTAGGTTAAGTATCCTTACTTTCGCTAATATCTTCAGTTTTTTCTTCAGCTTTGAAAGAAATTTTAGGGTTCTCTTTCTGATTATTAATAATTAACTCAATTCTTAACACCTTTTTGTCGGTTAAGAAATGAATATTTTTGGAAACAAATTACCATATACATCATAAGCAAGTCTATCAGAATCGATTGACAAATCAAAATCTTCCTTATTAAAAATAAATTCAAAATGTTTATTATTTTCATCAAAAATATCTTTTCCTAAATAATTATTTAATTCCTCTATGTTCTCCTTTGCTGAATTTAGATTATTATTGATTGTTAAAGTGATAAAAATTGCTTCAAATTTTGCATCACAATCTTTATTATTAGTAATTTTAAGATAATCAGGGATAATTCTCCTTTCTTTTCTTTTTAAGTTCTTAAATTCAAATAGTAAATCATTAAATGAAAAATTCGTTTTGATTTTATTTGTATGTAGAGCGTAAATTTTTGGACTTGAAACTCAACCGTGTTGTATTTTACTTTTTAATTCATAACTAATTTTCATTTCGTTTTTTGTTCTTGGAAAATTTTACTAAAATTATACTATTCTTGTTGAACTTTTTGTTCTTGTCGGTTTAATAGGAATAGATATTTTTTTTGTTTTTTTAGGAAAAATTATTTCTCGAACCTCTTGATATTCCTCAACTAAAATAATTTTCATATCTTTAAGAATTTCCGATGGAATATCATCGATGTCTGGCTCGTTGGCTTTAGGAATTATAATAGTTTTTAATCCACCGCGATGAGCAGCAATAGATTTTTCTTTTAATCCTCCTATCGCTTCAACATGACCATGCAAAGTAATTTCACCAGTCATTCCAATATCACGCGGAATAATTTCTCCGGTTAAAGAAGAAATAATAGCCGAAGTTAAAGCAATTCCAGCACTTGGTCCTTCTTTTGGAGTTGAACCTTCGGGGGAGTGGATATGAATGCCATTTTTGGAAAATATCTCTAAATCAATATTAAATTTCTTATAATTGGCTTTAATATAATTAAGGGCAATATGAGCTGATTCTTTCATAATATCGCCAAGATTTCCAGTTAATTCCAATTCTCCTTCTTTACGTGGATAATGAACGACCTCTATTGGTAAAATGTCTCCACCATATCCAGTATAAGCCAATCCAGTAACTACCCCGGGTTGTGGATTTTTTAACTTTTGAGTAAATTCATATTTTCTTTTTTTCAAATAATCTTTTAAATTATCTGAAGTAATAACCATTTTTTTTACTTCTTTTTGAATAAGTTGAACAATAAATTTCCGAATAATTAATTGAATCATTCTACTCAATTCTCGTACTCCAGCTTCACGAGTATAATATTTTATTATATCTTTAATTGCCTGATCCTCAAAAACTACTTCTTCTTTATTCAAATTCAAGTTATATTTTTTCAAATTTTCTGGAATTAAATATTCTTTAGCGATTTGAAATTTTTCTATTTCAGTATAAGAATACAATTGAATTATTTCCATTCGATCGAGCAATGGTAATGGCAAATCAAAACTATTAGCACTACAAATAAACATCACCTTTGACAAATCATAAGGAACTTTTTCTCCTAAATAATTATCAATAAATTTTTTATTTTGATTAGGATCAAAAATTGGTAATAAAGCATAAGTTGGATCGCCACGAAAATCACTAGAAATCTTATCAATTTCATCAATTAAAATTAATTGATTTACTGTCTTAATAGATTGAATAATCCTTCCTGGCATAGCGCCAATATAAGTACGACGATGGCCTTGAATTTCAGCAACATCGCGAACTCCTGCCAACGAAATATTCACAAATTTTCGTCCGGTTGCTTCAGCAATAGAAGCAGCCAAAGAAGTTTTTCCTATGCCTGGAGGCCCAACGAAACAAATAACTTGATTCAAAGGTTTTTCAGTTTTTTGCTGAGCTGCTAAATATTCAATAACTCTTTCCTTAGGTTCTTTTAAACCAAAATGCTTTTCATCAAGTTTTTGACGAGCAAATTTTAAATCTTTAATTTCTTTGGTTTTTTGTCATCAAGGTAAGTTTACTAATATATCAATATATTGCTTAATAATACTTGCTTCACTAGAATTATTTGGCATTGATTGATATCTTTTTATCTCTTCTTGAACAACTTTTTTCACATAATCAGGATAAGGTTCTTTATCTAATCTTCTTAAAATTTCTTCAACTTCACTACCACTACTATGAGTATTTTTATCTTTTAACCTTTTTTCAATAGCTTTCAGTTTTTCCCTTAAATAATACTCTTCTTGTTGGTTAGTTATTTCTTCCTTAGTCTTTCTATCAAGATCTTCCTCAATTCTTCGTCGATCAGGTATAGTAATTAATATTTCTAACCGCTCTCCTACATTTAAAGAAGCCAATATTTTTCATTTAGCTATTAAGTCAATTTCTCGACTATTTTGAGTAATAAAATCAATAAGGGTGGCAATATTACCACGCATCATTGTCATATAAGGAAATTTTTCAATTGAACTTAACTTAGATTTTTCAAGTATTTCTGGAAGAAAACGAACAAATTTTTTTGTTAATTCATCAAGAATTACTTCATCCATTTCTTTATTAATCATAACTTGATATTCTGCTTCTCATATATCATCGATCTTTTTTAAATTGATTACTTTTATTCTTTCCAATCCACTAAATTTAACTTCTTCAAGTGAATTAATAACTATTTCAGAAGAATTTTCTGATGAAATATTTAAACTAATTTTTGCTAATGTTCCAATAGAAGGAAAACTTTCCAAATTATTACTAATTTTCTCTTTATTAGGAATAATTAACAACTTTCCTTGATAATCCTTTAATGTTCGAAAAATTATCTTTTTTCAATAGATATTATTTTTCAAATTCAAACGAATATCGCATTTTGGAAATAGAAAAATATTATCTAACAATAAAATGGGAAGTTTATTCATAATTATTAATTTATTTTTTTTAATTTTGGTGCCCATGAAGAGAATCGAACTCCCGGCCAAACGCTTAGAAGGCGTTTGCTCTAATCCACTGAGCTACATGGGCAAAGGAAGTTTATTCCAATATGTTTCTAGAAAAAATTAGGAAGTTTGTTAATTTTCAAAAAAAACTTTCATCACCATTAAAGAAAATTCTAATTAGTTTTTAATCATTTTTGTCTTTTCATTAAAAATAGAGAAATTAAAACATTCATAAATTAAATCTAGTAATTTTTTCAGAAATTCGAAATATCTCCAAAACTTATTTTTCCTAAATTACTTCATCAATTAACAATTTTTAATAGTTGGAGAAATAATTTAGGAGACAAAATCAAAAGAATAATTTAAATAATAAATATAAAAAGTACTGGCAATGAACTATTTTCCCCGTAAAGAGTATCTTCGTCACGAAAGTGCTTGACTTCTGTATTCGGAATGGGAACAGGTATTGCCACTTTGTTATAGTCACCAGTACAAATTATAATAGAGAGTTAATAAAATTTCTCTCAAAACCGAACGCAAACAATGAAAATACCAATAATAAGTCCTCGATAAATTAGTACAACTAAGCTTAATACATTACTGTACTTACACGCGTTGCCTATCAACCTCCTGGTCTAGAAGGTATCTTACTTTCTTACGAAATGGGAAATCTTATCTTGAAGTTAGCTTCGTACTTATATGCTTTCAGTACTTATCTATTCCCGACTTAGCTACCCAGCTGTGCCATTGATATGACAACTGGTGCACCATTGGTCAGTCCACTCCGGTCCTCTCGTACTAGGAGCAGATCTCCGCAAATTTCCTACGCCCACAACAGATAGGGACCAAACTGTCTCACGACGTTCTGAACCCAACTCACGTACCACTTTAATGGGCGAACAGCCCAACCCTTGGAAGCTTCTTCACCTCCAGGATGTGATGAGTCGACATCGAGGTGCCAAACACTTTCGTCGATGTGATCTCTTGGAAAGTATTAGCCTGTTATCCCCGGGGTAACTTTTGTCCGTTTAGCGACGGCCCTACCACTAGGTAACCGCCGGATCACTAAGTCCTACTTTCGTATCTGTTCGACTTGTATGTCTCACAGTTAAGCATCCTTTTACCTTTATGCTCTACATAGGATTTCTATACCTACTGAGGATACCTTATGAACACCTCCGTTACTCTTTAGGAGGCGACCGCCCCAGTCAAACTACCCACCAAACACTGTCCTTTCATATGTAATATGACAAGTTAGAATTTTCCGCTCGTCAGGGTGGTATCCCACCGATGACTCCTCTAGAACTGGCGTCCTAGAATCAAAGTCTCCCACCTATGCTGTACAAACAAGAGAAAAACCCAATATCAGGCTGCAGTAAAGCTCCACGGGGTCTTTCCGTCTAGTTGCGGGTAACCGGCATCTTCACCGGTACTAAGATTTCACCGAGTCTATAGTCGAGACAGTGCACGAATCGTTACGCCATTCATGCGGGTCAGAACTTACCTGACAAGGAATTTCGCTACCTTTGGACCGTTATAGTTACGGCCGCCGTTCACTAGGGCTTCAATTCAAAGCTTCATTAATGATTACTCATTAATTAACCTCTCCTCTTAACCTTTTAGCACCGGGCAGGCGTCGCCCCCTATACGTCGGCTTACGCCTTAGCAGAGAGCTGTGTTTTTGATAAACAGTCGTTCGTGCCTCTTTACTGTGGCCTATGTTGCCATAGGCACCCCTTCTCGCGAACTTACGGGGCTAATTTGCCGAGTTCCTTGACTATAGTTTTCTCGCTTGCCTTAGGATATTCTCCTCGACCACGTGTGTTCGTTCTCGGTACGGGTACCATAATTATATCTTTAGAAACTTTTCTTGGAAGCAAAGCATCAGATACTTCGAGTTACCTCTATCTTTTATATCTCAAGGTTAGTGTTGCGGATTTACCAACAACACCCTCTACTTACTTAGACCAGCACAATCAATGACTGGCTTATCTTAGCTGACTCCGTCATTCCATCAGTAATTATGGTTAGTACAGGAATATTAACCTGTTGTCCATCGACTACGCCTTTCGGCCTCGCCTTAGGTCCCGACTAACCCAGGGTAGACGACCTTCACCCTGGAAACCTTGGTCTTACGGCAAGAAGGATTCTCACCTTCTATCGTTACTCACGCCGGAATTCTCACTAGTAAAAACTCCACCAATCCTCACGGTTTAACTTCATTGCTTTTACTACGCTCCCCTACCGCTAGTTGGCAATAAAAAAACATTAATTCAAAAAATAAATAATAATAAATTAATTACTTTTATCATATTTCTAAAAAATTTTTTAACATAATTTTTTATCAATTAAAATTCACGATTTAATTATCTTTTTATTACCAACTAGCCTATGGCTTCGGTATAGTATTTGAGCCCCCTTACATTCTCGGCGCTGAAACACTAGACTAGTGAGCTGTTACGCACTCTTTAAAGGATGGCTGCTTCTAAGCCAACCTCCTAGCTGTTTATGTACTTCAACTTCCTTCTACACTTAATACTATTTAGGGACCTTAGCCGATAATCTGGGCTGTTTCCCTCACGTCCATGGAGCTTATCCCCCATAGACTGACTGCAAGATAGTAAATAATGGTATTCGGAGTTTGATTACAGGTGGTACCCGGTTAAGGGCCCTTCTGTATTCAGTGCTCTACCCCCATTATTCTTAATTCTTACGCTAGCCTTACAACTATATCGGGGAGAACCAGCTATCTCTAGGTTCGATAAGCTTTTCACTCCTAACCACAAGTCATCCAAGAACATTTCAACGGTCACTGGTTCGGCCCTCCATGGAGTTTTATCCCCACTTCAGCCTGCTCATGGTTAGCTCACCTAGTTTCGGGTCTATAACCACTGACTAAACGCTCTATTAAAACTCGCTTTCGCTACGGCTCCATTCCTTAAAGAACTTAACCTTGCCAATAATTATAACTCTCCGGCTCATTCTGCAAAAAGCACGCCATTAGGCTTTAATGCCCTTTGACTTCTTGTAAGTGTTATGGTTTCAAGTTCTATTTCACTCCTCTTCCGAGGTTCTTTTCACCTTTCCCTCACGGTACTAGTTCACTATCGGTGACTAATTAGTATTTAGCCTTACGGGGTGGGCCCCGTGACTTCCCACAAGATTTCACGTGTCTCGTGGTACTCAGGATTAAACGAAGAGAATTATTCATTTAAGATACTGGGCTTTCACCTTCTCTGGCTTAGTTTCCCAACTAATTCTCCTATAAATAATTTTTGTAACTCTGAATTCATTTTCCTATGACCCCAACTAATAAATTAATTGGTTTAGGCTGTTCCCCTTTCGCTCGCCGCTACTGAGGGAATCATTATTTATTTTCTTTTCCTCCGGATACTAAGATGTTTCAGTTCTCCGGGTTCGCTTCTCAATGTAAACACTAAGATATTATCACATTACTGATAATAGGTTGTCCCATTCGGAAATCCCTGGATCAAAACCTATTTTCGGCTCCCCAAGGCTTATCGCAGAATATCACGTCCTTCGTCGCCTATTAGTCCCAAGGTATCCACCATACACTCTTAATAACTTACTATTTTCGGTAAAATCTATTTGCGTTCAGTTTTCAAAGAAAGAGAGAGTAAAAATATACCTCTCAAAATTAAGTAGGTAATAATGAATCTACTTATTTTTCAAAAGTATATTAATAATTTTAGTAAAAAAAATATGAAAAAGGAGTAATTTTCAAATTTTGACTAAAAAAATTTATCTAAATTCATAAGATAAAAGTATCTCTCAAAGCTAGACAGAACCAATTATTAATATAATTTTTTTCCATCCGCAGATTCCCCTACGGATACCTTGTTACGACTTAACCCCAATTACCAATCCTACCCTTGTCAACTGAATCCCTTGCGGGTTAACTAGCTGGTTTTAGGCATTACCGATTTTCGTGATTTGACGGGCGGTGTGTACAAGACTCGAGAACGTATTCACCGCAACATGGCTGATTTGCGATTACTAGCAATTCCGGCTTCATGGAGGCGAGTTGCAGCCTCCAATCCGAACTGAGGTTAATTTTTTGAGATTAGCTCCCCCTCACGGGTTGGCGACCCTTTGTATTAACCATTGTAGCACGTGTGTCGCCCAAGGCATAAGGGCCATGACGACCAGACGTCATCCTTTCCTTCCTCCAGGTTACCCTGGCAGTCTGCTTAGAGTCCCCAACTTAATGATGGTAACTAAGCACAAGGGTTGCGTTCGTTATAGGACTTAACCATACACCTCACGGCACGAACTGACGACGGCCATGCAGCACCTGTGTAATGATGACCTCCGCTAGGTTTCCCTAGTTTTGCACTACATGTCAAGCCTTGGTAAGGTTCTACGCGTTGTATCGGATTAAACCACATGCTCCACTGCTTGTGCGAGTCCCCGTCAATTCCTTTGAGTTTCAACCTTGCGATCGTACTACCCAGGCGGAGTGCTTATCGTGTTAACTAGCGACACTGAGAATCTAGTTCCCAATATCTAGCACTCATCGTTTAGGGCGTGGACTACACGGGTATCTAATCCGTTTTGCTCCCCACGCTTTCATGCCTCAATGTCAGTAACAGAATAGTTAACTGCTTTCGCCTGTTGGTGTTCTTCTATATATCGTCACATTTTACCGCTCCACATAGAGTTCCGTTAACCTCTCCTGCACTCAAGCATAACAGTATTACCAGCTTCCACGAGGTTAAGCCCCGATTTGCCACTGATAACTTATAGCGCCATCTACGCATCCTTTACGCCCAATAATTCCGGATAACGTTCGCAACCTATGTCTTACCGCGACTGCTGGCACATAGTTAGTCGTTGCTTTCTCTGCGCGTACCGTCAAAACTAAACTTACGCTTAGTCCTTCTTCCGCGCTAACAGAAGTTTACAATCCTTAGACCTTCCTCCTTCACGTAGTATTGCTCGGTCAGGGTTTCCCCCATTGCCGAAAATTCCTCACTGCTGCCTCCCGTAGGAGTAGGGACCGTATCTCAGTTCCCTTGTGGCCATTCATCCTCTCAGACTGGCTACGCATCATTGCCTTGGTAGGCCGTTACCCTACCAACTAACTAATACGACTTATCCCTATCAATTAGCGAAAATCTTGCGATCTCCTTTCATTACCAAAGTAACAAATACGGTATTAGCCATAGTTTCCCATGGTTATCCCCTACTAATTGGCAAGTAAGATAAGCATTACTCACCCGTTCGCCGCTAAAAGTAATATTACTACTACTCTCCGCTCGACTTGCATGTGTTAGGCATACTACCAACGTTAATCCTGAGCTAGGATCAAACTCTTAAATTTTAAAAACTGCGAGAATTCACTCGTAGGCAAATTTTGGTTCCGTCTAGTTTTCAAAAATATTTTTTCGTTGTTTTTTATATTAAGGAATAACAAGTAACCTATATATTTATATTTTATATTATTAACTTATTATATAGTCACTAAATTAAATGAGTTATTTTTTTATTTTTTTAATTTTTCATATATAACGGGATTACTTCTTTTTAAATATTTAAAAAAAATTTTTTCTTTGGCTATTTTTTTTAACAAAGCTCGCTTGACTGGAACATCTTTTTTATTTTTTGCTAAATGTAACTTCTCTCTTTCAATTTCTTTTCTTAATGAAATTATTTGAAAGGCAGTTGAACCAGTATCATTTTTATGAAGTTGAAAATCTTTTTCTGATATCATATATTTTATATTTTATAAATTTCTATTATAATGATAGTAAAAAATATTCTTATATAACATGATTTTTAACAAGACTGTTGTTTCTCTAGTAACTGCACCAATTACTCAAAATATTGCTTTAATTAGAATTTCAGGTCACGAAACTTACCAAATTATTAACAAAATTTTTGACCGTTCTTTACCTAAATATCCTCAAAAAAATTCACAATTAGCTTTTGGAAAAATTATTAATAATCAAAAAGAAATTATTGATGAAGTTCTAATGCTTTGTTTTTATAAACCTCATTCTTTTACAGGAGAAGATATAATAGAAATTAGTTGTCACGGGAATTTATTAATTGTCAATCAAATATTACAATTAATCCTTGAAAATGGAGCAGAATTAGCAAAAGAAGGAGAATTTACCAAACAAGCCTTTTTTAATGGTAAATTAAATTTAATTCAAGCTAACGCCATAAATGATTTAATTCGCGCTCCTAGTTTAACTGGAATCAAATTAGCTCTTCATAATTTAAGTAAAAAAAGTCAAAAAGAATTAGATTATATTGAAAATGAATTACTAGAAATTATCGCTACTATTAAAGTAAATATTGATTATCCTGAATATGATGGAGTAGAATATTTAACTGGAAAGCAAGTTTTAATACGTCTAAATAATTTACTAGAAAAACTGAAAATAATTAAAGAAAATGGTAAAAAAGTTCGTGTTTATCAAAAAGGTTTAAAAATAGCCATAGTTGGTAAACCTAATGTTGGTAAATCAACTCTTTTAAATTCTTTATTACAAGAAGAAAAAGCTATTATTTCTCCAATTGCTGGCACTACTCGTGATATAGTAGAAGCTAATTATAATTTAAAAGGTATTCCTTTAACACTTTTAGATACTGCTGGCATTCATGAAACCGAAGATGTAGTAGAAAAAATTGGAGTAGAAAGAAGTTATCAGACTTTAGAAAAAGTTGAAATAATTTTTTTTTTAGTAGATAATTCTTCTCCTTGAAACCAAGAGGATGAAAACATTTATCAAAGAATTAATGAAAAAAATTTTCTACTCATTATTAACAAAATAGATAAAACAAAAAAAATACAAATTCCTAATCATATTTCTCCGAAAAAAATTCTACAAATTAGTGCTAAAAAAAATCAACTATTAGAATTAGAAAATAAAATTAGTGAATTATTTGTCAGTAATTTAATAAACAATTTACCAACTTTTCCTTATTTAAGCCAAAGCTGACAACAAGCAAAGTTAAATAATCTTATTGAAAAATTAACAACAATAATTAATGAATTAGAAAATAAAATTTATTTAGACGCAATATGTAGTGATTTAGAATTAAGTTATAAATTAGTAAAAGAATTAAGTGGTAAAGAATACAGTGGAGAATTATTAGATATTATTTTTAGTAAATTTTGTTTAGGAAAATAACGATTATTTTACACTTGAATAGGATATTAAAAAAAAAGATAATATGCACCTAAAAGTCCCAACCAGAGCCAACTAATAATGAAGATGCAAGATAAACAATATCGGACTTTAACATAATACTACATTTTAAAGCTTTTTTTCACTAATCATTCCCACCAAGTTATAAATATATTCACTTCTTTTTGTCATAATTTATAAAACTTGGTAAGAATAGCAAGTAAAACTAGGTCTTGGCTTATAAGTGTCCGTAAAATATCCACCTAGTTGTAAATTATCTCCTTTGTTTATTTGGGGTTTAATATAATTAAATGACTTTTTAGGAACTCAATTGACCACAGTTTTAACTCTGTTTAAAAGTTATCCTTGGCCACTAAGGATTAGTGGCAAAAGTAGAAATAGTTTTCACTACTAAATGGGAAATTTTCTTAGTTAAGGTCAAAAAAGAGAAGTCCTATGAGTTCCCCTAATAATTGATACTAAAAGTTTGAATTGTTAGTAATTTAAAGAATAATAAGTGAGAAATTATTATTCATTTTTTTCTAATTTTTTCACTATTTCATTCAATGATTCCAAATAAATTTTAATTTTACTAATTTCTGGCAAACTATCGGTTATTTCTTTAACTTTTCAAAATACCGTTTGAATAGAAGTCGCAACTAAAAAAGTATCAACAAAAATTTTTATTTCTCAATTATTACCATATCAAATGCTATAAGTAAAGCAAAAAAGAATAGTTAATCCAGGAATAGACAAAGTAGGCAGATAAGATAAACTTTTTTTTCATAAAAACACACGATTTTTTGAAAAATTTGAATTAATTAGTTTCTCTATTTTTTTTTGATTATATTGAGTTTCTAAATGATTTTCCATAGCAATATTTTCTTGATAACGAAATTGATTTTGCTTAAAATTGATTTTAGCTTGAATTTTATAGGAGAAAAAACTTAAAATCATAATGATGAAAGAAGTAGTAAAAATAAAAGAAGAGGTAAGTTCATTGGAAGAAAAACTACTTAAAAAAATTATCGTAAAAAAAATATTTACAATTGCTGTAAAAATTCTCTGTGGAACTAGAATAAACAGAGGAATAAATAATTCTGTTTCTCCTAAAAAAATATTTAACAATTCTTTGCGATGTCTTTGAGTTTGATAGGGATTCTTGCTACTTAATTTAATTAAAAATTTTCGCAAATCATTACGACATGATTCTAAAAGATAAATTTTTAAATATTCACCAATCAAAGAAAGCGGCAAATGACAAATAAAAAAACAAATAAAAGAAAATTGAAGTAATCTAACTCGCGAATCAATATTAAAGATTCCAAATATTTTTGAAAGAGGAAAAACTGTCCCTTCGCGACCTCATAATTTTATCCCATTAACAGCCTGGTAATAAAAAAAGGAAAATAAAAAAATTAAAACATATCAAATAATTAATTCTCTGCGAATTTTTTTTAATAAAAAAGTATAAAAAGAAAAAGTTTTTTTTTGTAATTTGGTCATAAATATTATAATTGTTTTTTAAATAATAAACTTATAAAATCTCTAAGTAATTAATGTTTTTTATTTTCTCTTGTCTTGTTTCTTTTCCTACTAATATTTTCATATCACAAAATTGTTTTTCAGTTATCAAAAAATATCTCACATTTCCCACTTTAGGAGAATTTTTCTCTAATTTTTGTGCTACTTCTTGAGCATAATCAAAAGTGTGACAAAGTTTGACATAAACCGAGAATTGGAGCATATAATAACCATTACTAAGTAAATATTTATGAAAAGTAAAATGGAAAACCGAATTAGTTTGAAAATGATGGTTAGCATTTTTATTACAAGAACCGTTATGCTTAGGCACTTCAGTTTGTTCTAACGGGATTTTGCAAAATTCGGCTTTATCACACATT
>Ga0307514_10003989_pt1 | contig 13776 bp, 9 predicted proteins | sample 16_EM_MG_FD_203088 | JGI IMG/M metagenome (GOLD analysis project Ga0307514, IMG submission 203088) | Populus trichocarpa ectomycorrhiza microbial communities from riparian zone in the Pacific Northwest, United States - 16_EM | ecosystem: Host-associated > Plants > Roots > Unclassified | place... | reverse complement strand
TTCCTCCTCCCTCGCCTTCAGGTCTGCGTAGATACCCTCGATCTTCTCCACTTCAACCTCCTTCCTATGCCTTCCCCAGAGCTCATCCCTCTTGCTTCGAACTGCAGCTGAATCATTGCTCGGTGGCATAATCGAAGGTCCCCTTCCCACTGCTGGCAAGTCATCATAGTTTTGGTGATAGGCCTCCTGGTATCTACCGTCTCGGGGTTCACCCCTATCAAACACCCTCTTCTTGGCTTTCCTGCCATCATATGCATATTTGGACTGATACCTATATCGACCATCCCGCACCCTATACTCACTGAATCCCTTACCCCTCCTTGATTGGGTATCACTACATACAGGGTCATCGCGTTCATAGGCTCGGTCAAAGCCATGATAGCCCCACTGTTATTCTGCACCGGTTAAATTACATACCACCAGATTTTTTAATATAGGGTTCGGCAAACCTTCACTTCGTTCTCCCTGCCGATAGGCGAGCGATCCCTATAAGCTCGATCACGCTGCCCGACGTTTGGCCCATTTTTTCCGAAAAGTGTCGACATCAGATCACGTTTGACCGCTTTAGCATTCGCATAAGTTGGTGGAAGCCGCCTCAGTTCGTCCCTTCTATCGACCAGCTGGAGAAAATCGCCCTGTGTAACACACTCTCCAGGTTCAATATCAAGCTTCCCTTGTTGTTTAGTCTTTAGCCTGCCAAAGTAGGGTGCGCTAGGATCCCAAAACTTTACTACCCTCTCAGCCATATCTGCTACTTGGAAAGCCTTGTCTTCCCCGGGTTCATAGCAGAAGCCCATTTCTTCGTCTAACTGTTCCCATCGCGGACAGCTATTCTCCCAATGCTCCCTTCCACAATAGCGACAGGTCCCTGATGGCTTGAGGCATAAATCTTCATGAACCCGGAGGCAAATGGGGCACGCATCTCCAGTAGGACATTGGTTCTTGTGCATGAAGCGACACCTAGTGCAGCTGATCCCTGGCCGATATGTTTTCGCGAGGCGGAGAGACTTACAGTTGCACTGCTTGACCCAGTGTTGACCCCCACAAAGGATACAGGGTAGAGATGGTCTATTGCATCTGCCATGGTGAAATCGCAAACACTCAGGGCAGCGAAGTGCAGCCGGGAGCTGGCCGCCAACTGCGCCGTCTGGAGGGGCATCTCTGTCGACATCCCGGGCCTTGTACTCAACCGCATCGGAGTGCCTTTCACTCTTGTGAGCATCATATTGAATGTCCTCAAGTTCTCGCATGCGGGCCACGAAGAGCTGTGGAAAAAGTTCAGTTGGGAATTCCTGACCATCCGCAGGTCCTTCACCATCTTTCACTTCTACACTCGCGCTCAGCACATAGGTGTCAGAACTGGCTGTGGTCGCACCAGGAGGGAATGTGGTGATCTTTCCATCATCAGTCAAGAACACAGCATTACGTTGAGATACGATCTCGGCTGCGGGTTGGCCTATGGTATTCGACTGTAGCTGTTTGTTGGGCTCTAGCATTGGTGTACCTGGTGTGCCTGGTGTTGTGGTGCTAGCTGTAGGCTGATTGTGCCTACCTTTGGCACGGCTGCTCACTGTTTTGCTCTGCTGTGATAGCGGTGTCTTTGGTTTCGGCTCCATGATCTTGAAACCGGAAGGTACGGCACTAGAGGCCATAGGCTCATGTTGGCCACTACTCTGTACCTGGTTATGAGCCACGTGCACTATAGGTGCGGACGATTTCACTATGCTCACTTTAGGTGCCGGAGCCGAGCCCCAGAAACTCCATTCTGCTGCCTTGTCGTTCTCTTTGCTTTGAAGGAAACTGGCTATTGCTCCGCCAGTGCCCAATTGCTGCATTTTCACTATGCTCACTTTAGGTGCCGGAGCCGAGCCCCAGAAACTCCATTCTGCTGCCTTATCGTTCTCTTTGCTTTGAAGGAAACTGGCTATTGCCCCGCCAGTGCCCAACTGCTGCATGACGGGATTGGATAAAATAGGGTACTCTTCAACCTTCTTTGAATCCGTATTTGCCCCCGTGGCGTCAACGCTTGCCCCTTGGTCAATCTCACAAGCCTCGGGCTCAGGAGAACCAAATGGCTCGTCGACCTGTGGAAGGCACCCTGGTTGGAATTTTGAGTAAGTGGTGACACTCCCCAACTGGCCGCTTCCTGCCGTTGCTGTCTCCAATACCAAGGTCTTTTTATCAGGTTTAGGCTTAGGCTTACCCAATATTTTCTCCATTACAATTGTTTTTGTCACAGGTAGCCTGTTCCCCCCAATTTTATCACCCACACTTTTAGCTACTTGAGCAAATTTGAATTTGATTAGTGCCCTATTACCATGGCCTAGATCCAGTCCATTGCTATTAGTACCTCCATGTGTCATTGTGGGCGTTGGTGGATTCTCAGCCAAAGAATTGTCATGACTATGGGGTGGGGTGAGAGCTTGTGTCTCGGGGCTGGCACCAGCAGTGTCCATTGCAGCAGAGTCTTTTTTTCTGGCATTTCCTTCATCACTCATCAATTCCAATTGTGTGGTGTGTTGACCATCACCCTGTGGTCCCACTGACAGCCCTTCAGCTCGTGTGGGTCCCGCTTGCCTAGCTTTCTTTTGTTTGTAAGACGAGAGTGATATCTTCCTCCTGTTCTGCGGACCACTAGAAGAAGCGCTCAGGGTAAGTGCTGAATCACTGGCCTCAACTTGGGACTCTGGCCCAAATGGTTTACCAATTATAGGGGCCGTAGGCTCCAGCTGTGGCACTTCCATGGGAACTTCTACGCCCATAGACCACCCCTCTACCTGGGAACCTTCCTGGGACTGGTGAGGAGGCCGAACAGCTTGGGCAACAGGAACTGCGTCAAGGCTTTCTGGAGCAGTCTCTGGAAGTGAGGGGGCTATGACTGTAGAGTGCACTGCAGCTTCGGGGGGTCGAGTAAGCACGATAGTTTCCCCAGTTCGCGTCACAGCAGCTTCAGACACAACCATATCAGTTTGGCAAGATTCGGAGGAGGAAGATGCAGAGCAAATGGGGACCTCGCCCGGTGAACGCAAGTGTTCTTGCCCATCGCTGACTAGAGGTGTAGTAGTTTGTTGTAGCTTCTTTGTTGAAAGATACTCCCCCAACTCACCCAACTGTTTGGAATCGCTCAGCTCACTCGAAGCAAAAGCAAGCAGCTCAGGTGCTGGACTAGGACATAGACCTTCATGTTGCTGAGCCACCCCAAGAACAGGCTGCGCTGCATCATGATCAGTTGTAATTAGGGTACTGGTATCTGCAACTATTGGTAGTGTGGGTCAGTAACTATTGTGCTGAGATTATAGCCGCGGTTGTAGCTTGCGAGTGGTACGTACCTATCGGTCCACTTGCGCTGACTCTAATCGCTTCTAATGCATCGGTTTGTATCCCCATGACTGCAGCCGGCACATGCTCGTCATCGCCATCGGGCGGGATCAGCACATATCCCAGTTTGGGGTCGCTTATCTCTTTATACTTTGAGGCCTTTGAAATGACTCGTTTTCGTACACGAGAAACTGGTGCATGTGTCGGTAGTGGCTGCCGCCTCGCACCTGCAAGTACTGAGTACCGCTCCCAGTCGACTCTGTGATAGTTCACCAGGTGCTCGATGTAAGAATCTCGCTGTACAGAATCATTCAGCCCATCGATCACGCACAGAAGGGAGTTACCAGGAAGTGGTACATCACCAAAGGCCTCAACGCAGAATGGACATGGAGGCTTCTTCTTGTCTGCACCCTTGGCAGAGGGAGGTGCTTCTGCCCGTTCTGCCCACTCTGCATCCTTGGTGGGCGAAGGGGTATCTTCTTGGTGTGCAGCGAGACTCATTGTGTGGAGAGGGGGGCTTCCTGGGCCTGCAACATTTGCCATTGGCCCTTACCGTCTATGGGGTGTAAATCCCGGGAGGTAGCAGTCTGGGGAAGTTACGAATACCTTAGGCAAACAGCCGTCGTGGCATCCCGGCCCGGATCGTAGTGTGATTGGCTGCGTAGGGAGGTCTGAATACAAAGGCAGATTTGGGTGCTTCACAGGTGCTGGGATAGTTGGGAGCAGGTACCGGGAGGGTGCGGTTTTTTCTCCCACACACCGAGCTCTGCCTGCCTCACGAATGGAAGGCTTAGCCTCATACATAGCCAACTAATTCTATATTTCAGATATCAATGTAGGAACGGAGTACCACAATTGCTTCGAAGACCAAAGTGCCGGATGTTAAGACGGCAGCCTGCAGCCTGCAGCTGCCACTATGGTACGGTAGAACCTTTTTCCTTTCCTTTTCTCTCAGATCCCCTTACCTTACCATTTATATCCATGTACTGTCAGGGAACTGCCCGATGGATTGAACTAGATGAGGAAGGCTGTTAGGGGACGTTGTCTATAAAAGACCGTCTACGGCCTCCCTATTGCCTTCCCTCCCCACGCAGTGTCCTGTATATACCCTTAATACAAAGGCCGCGCCCTCATAGCCACAGCCAAGGCGTTCCCTGGAGCCACCCTTCCACGAGCGCACACGTTACATGTACGCAGATTGGGGATTTCATGGGGAGAATGCCCAAATTTTTAAGACTGCAGGCGTCTTAGGGTGCAATACTTACCTAAGTATACACTGCATTGGATACCTACTTAGGTAACATTTGTCACGTGCTCCAGGTTTCACAGCCATAACTAGCCAAATAGTATGAATACCAGATACAAAAATGTAGAACGTACCATACCATACTAAAGCCCCTACCATACAGCCTACCATACAGCCATCGATTAGTTAATATTGTTGTGAATCTTACCACATGCCGAAAGAGGCAGTCCCTTCCTAAAAAGAATACAGTTACCTACGGCCTACGGCCTACCTATCACATCAACATACATATAATAGAATACAATAATATACGGCCGGAATTTCCGGGCACATCACACCCTGAGTGTTACCCCGAGAATTGCTCCGTCCTCACCCCGTTGAACCCTGAAACCCCAGATCTTGAAACCTATAATTAGCAACCTTCGGGAGGCCTGAAACAAAGTAAAGCGCTGCGGCACGTGAAAAATATATCGTCAGATTGATGAGGAAAAAACGTGGTAGTGCAATCTTGCAGAACCGAGGTCCTGCTAAGTTGTCCTGATATAACTCCCTTTCACAGGGCCCATAGCTTTGTTACAGCTGCCATCCTCCACAATATTCCCCACATCTCCTTGGCTGGCGCTTATAGCGAGATCTTAGCCACGGCTATCGAAGCATAAACGAGGCCCATGCACAATACAAGACTATGCTGTAAAGGAAATCACATCATGACGAAATGGCACTGATGTCAACTCGATCCGGTGGCATAGGGCACTGTTCCCCAACTCCATTTGGGAGCGCAGGGACCCAGAGGGGCAGATTAATCAATAACAGATTACGAATTGCTGCACCAGCCTCGACCATGAAAATAAACTCCCGGTAGTGCGGAGACGAGTTTCTACCTACACCCATCTGGTATTGCATACTGGAGCCACGAAAATCTAAACAATGGCTTCATTTCGGAAGAGAGCTTGGGGCTGAGATCTGCTGAGTCTGGTTGGCATAAGTCCTTAGAGTCAAGTGGATTACATGTGGTGCATTATCAAATCCGAAATAGAAACCATCTTTATTGCTTCAGCGTGATCTCGCAAATGCTATCTTGCATCTGAAATGGTACACCCTTTTTAATGTTGGATGCTCTTTCATGGAACAAACGAGGGTGCCCAGGGTGTTTACCGGAGATCATATATCGCCTCTAGTCTGGTTGCTTAGTCCTGTTACTCCCGAGTATGTATGCCCCTGTGCCTTCAGTCGGTTCCTGCATGTGTAGCCAAGCCTAATATAAACCACTCAATATGTTTGAAACGGGAATATCGAACTCAGGGAAATGAACCGGGGACCCGGGATTAATCAATCCCCGTGGGCAGACTGGCTCCACGAATATAAAGGTGCCGGTACATAGTTGCGATATTATAATTTCAGTACGATTATGAGGTCCTGGCTTCCATTCAACTAAAATTACCAGTTTGTAATGCATCAATGCAGATGGCCGACACGCCGTCGGTGAAGTTCCCCTGGTCAATGCCGATACTGGGGAGTCAGAGTTTTGACGCCATAGATAGTACTAGGTATGTAGGTAAGTAGTATCGTGGCCCCCAGTCTCGTGTTGTTGCAGAAAACTATCTGGACTGAGTTTTGGCATTTTTCCTTGAATTAGCCGCTGTCTATTTTTTGGCACGTAGATACCAGAATCGTTCCCAAAGTGGCGATACATGTAAGCCGTTTAGTTGAGGGTTGCCGAGACTATCCCGAACTAGGGCCCTAGCATTCCAATTTTGGCTTGGCGTCTTTTACCCTTCGGACCATGGCTCTAAATTTAGAAATGAAACTTTCGAATTCGCTTAACTTACTTAGGTAAACAAGGACCACTGTATATAACCTAGTCTCGTGCCCTGCAGCCTCCCGTTTCCTGTCGAGGACCAATGTTTCAAGTTTCTGAATCGAAGGTCCTCCTTCATTCCATGTGCCGCTGCCCCAGCAGGCTTATAATTAGTGCTGTCTTGTTGTCGGACTTCCGTGACCATGCAATAGGTAAGTACGGATACACCTACTACCGTACACCAATGCAACCTCCCTCAACAGTTTTTCTCCACTATGCTATAATAATATGTAAGGAAATTTTTTGCAAAAAGTTGCATCAGCCAAGCGGGAGTTCGGCTGTGCCGCATTTCATAGGTTCTGGCCTGGGGCTCTACTGATGTAGGGCAGAACTGCAAAAAAGGCAAGGGGGGTAATGACTGAAGTAAGAAGTGTCCTACCTACATATCCCTCATGAAAGCAGGCAAGTGGGTAGGGCCAAAGGCAAATATTTGGTAAGGAACCTGGACGCCATGCAGCACGATAAAATAAACATTTGCATCCACCTGCTGGCAGTCCCCACACGCCACCCTCGGGAGGGAAGAGCTACCGTAGGTACTCGAGTATAGGCTCGGCATATGTATGCACACAGCTGTAGTTGGGCAACGGTGAGAGATCTAGAGCCTGTCACAGCTGATGTGAGCTCTGGGTTGGATGAGACCGCCCTCAGGCTAGCGAGTGCGGGGGCCGATGCGAGGAGGGTCAATGGGAGAGTACATTACAACTCATTGGGCATTGGGGGAGAGGTGCATGTTGCGTGCAGGCAAAAGGTACCAGGGTGGGTGCTTAGGTGGATGTGACAAAACCAAGCCCCAATTTGGCGTGGTGAACGAAAATGGATGCACCGCACCGCACCGCCTAACACTAGCTCCACACCGCCTGCACTCCAGTACACACCAAATATTCACCAGCCTCACGTATAAGATTAGCCATTGCCCGCTTGTTTCTCCCCCATCCACTGCATATCCATCCACCATTACCAGCCTTCTACTTTCTCACTTTTGATTGTCTCGGTTTCTTTTCTCTTTGATTAGGAAAAAGATACTTAATAGCCCACTTCTTGATTGAGTTGTTATTTAGTAGCCGTACTGGTCCTACAACTACAAATACCAGCCTCCGCCACTCTTTCAACTGAACACCCACAGTATCTCAATCTAATATTCCACTTCATCACATCAAAAGACAATCAAAATGCAATTCATCACAAAGTCTGCTATTGCCACCCTCCTGTTCGCCGCCACAGTTTTTTCGGCCGACGCACCAGTTGAGGGGGACCCCACAAAGATTACTGGTACTTACGGAGATGCTAAGGCCTACCCAGAGCAACCGGCTGGAAAAGAATACCGAGCGGACTTCACTGGGACCAAGTTGAGTGGAGGGGTCATCTTCAGCCCCTCTTCTGGAAAGAATGGTGTCAAGGTTGAGGTTAAACTATACGGCTTCCCCACCGAAGGTGGCCCATTCACCTACCACATTCACGATCAGCCAGTCCCCGCCGACGGAAACTGCACTCTCACTAGAGCTCACTTGGATCCCTTTATTCGCGGACAGAAGGTTCCTTGCGACCCCAATCGTCCCCAGTCGTGTGAGGTTGGTGATCTCGCTGGAAAGCACGGAAAGATCCCCGCAGATACATCTAATGGTAGGGTTTCCACATATATTGCTCATACTATGCACATTACTAACTGAATCTCCTACAGGTACCTACGTAAAGTCCTATGACGACCTCTACCTCACTTTGACCCAGGGTGAAGGCTCCTTCATTGGAAACCGCTCTGTTGTTATCCACACCAACGACACCAAGCGCTATGCTTGCGCCAACATCACCGAGCTCAGGAGCAACGACTCTGACGGTGCTGGAAACACGTTCGGGCCAGGTTTGTGGGGCTGTGGTCTCGGCGTTGCTGTCGGATTGAAGTTCTTGTTGGTATAAGCAGCCAATCTTGACAATTGGTCAATTGCGATGAATCACGAAAATGAACTGGGTTAATGGCTGGGGTGGGGTGGTTATGCAGTTCAATGCTTACTAGCTAGACATGGATGTGTCTTGTGTACAAAGGACCAGCTTTTGTTTTTTATTATTGTTCTCATGTTTGAATTCTGGGAGCTTCATTGGCATCTAAGGGTCTTGTTAATACTTTAGAAATTTGGTTTTTGCTTGGGGGGGTGTTTTCTGTCTCAATACATACACAATTTACCATCCATCCAATTGCAATTTAAAATACTGATCCAACCAACATGGATTCTGCTTCGCCAAACCCCCCCCTTGCTGCATCTTGTGCCACAGTACCCCAGCCAGCACATTTTAGCAGTCTCCGAAAAGAACGAACTAGTGATTAACTACTCCGTATTGTGATAGTTAACCCGCCGCGGGTTATTTGGCCTGACAAATGACTCGACGTTGTTGGTTTTAGCGTCATAGGGGTGGGATCGTGAATCTTTTATTTGAACCACCCTCCTTGTTCCGTTATCGTAGAAACCATTGAGTATCGATAATACAAAGGCTTGACACTTTACTGGGAATGGAGCGGAAGCCAATAACCGGCAGGAGAGTACTTGTCCGTGCCACTCGCGCTGATGGAGAAGCAGAGACAAAATATAACAAGACACGCATTAAGACATGCAGGTGCCTAACCATTCCTATGACCTCAAAAGCTGGATTGTAAGCCCGGCTATCGATAGGCGTTATTGAATTGACGATCAGTTTGTTTTGGGAGTCATCCCGACCGTTGAACAACCCTCTTGCCGAGAGAGATCACCAGGCCGCGCGCACTTTAGGGGCTTGGAGGGAGTTCAGGTCAGGTCTTTGGTAGAAACATCTATGTTGGTTGATGAAACTCGAAAAATGGAGAAACGATTGATGGGCGACGTAAGCAGGCCCTTGGTGCATGACAGGTAGTCTGGCTGCACGATTGGGGGATCAACGCTCAATTTAACGGTCATGAGGGGTTCGTGATTGATATTCAGGAATACTTACGTAGATGTTACTATTTACGTTAAGTGAATCCCGATTTGATGGAGAGATCCGAAGGTGTACTGTACTTGTTTATTAATTCTACGTACATACTCTAGAGGTGCTCTCAACGACGTTTGCAGAGTATTGTGATTGGGCAGGTATTTTTGTCCTGTCAATCTCGTACTCTACTGTGCCAATTGGTACCTGATCAGGGGTTAATTACTTCAGTAAGTAAAGGCGAGTGGTACAGTGAAAAACTTATCTTTATAAATGAAGGGATTGGGTAGGGGATAGAGTAAACTGTTCCTGGTACCTGCATCCTGCGTTACGGATCCCGCCGGTGAGTAACAACACAGCAGCTTGGATGGACAAGGTAAGTCTGGTTACACTACCTTTCGGAAAGCAATAGGTACACATATGTGAAGCAGGAACCATTTGTAAACTTTTCATGTCCTGATAATTGATCAGCCTTTCTTGGTCCCTGGCCGTAATGTAAAAGCTAGATATATTGCTTAGCTGACCCATAAGCTGCTGACAGATCGCATACTTGCATATAGGGCGCATGTGCTTCATCCCGGAAATATTCATAATACTTTTGGTGGGTTATCCCTTTCACCCAGTGGGCTATGGTGATACATAGAGTAGCTATAAGGCTAATACACACATATGAGATGTATATGTCAATTCATTATTGGCCTTAGCTTAGACGTGCGAGTTGAGAACGTACGATAGGGTTATATATATATACCAGGTAGGGATAAACGAGACTATCGAACGGGGTGAGAAGAGACAATCATATCTTATCCTATCAACATATTTAATGAACTCACCCTCCTCAGCATGCGCATCATTCGGCTTCACCTAGTAATAAGGGGTGGGGGGTCTTTCGAGCAAAGGTCCATGGCTCGCGTGGCCACCAGGTCTAGAGATATAACAGTATATGGGGTAACTCTCCGAGCCACAAGTGACCTTCGTGGTGTGAACGCTTGCATGCTGGCCCTGGTCACCTCTAAAGAATTATTTACAGAGAAGTTTTCCTACGTACACCCCAGGCCCGCTCTTTGGTTCCCCTCCCTGTGTTGGCCTCCTGTGTTGGCATCCCTGTGTTGGCATGCATTACCAGCCCATTTTTCATAATATAATTATTATATATATTATGCCTGCCTGCATCTTTTTTTTTTTTTTTTTTGCTATTTGCCTCCCATTAAGCTTGCCCCTGCCAATCTCTCATGCTGTGCCATAACATTCGTACCCTCACACTTTGGTCGTGTAGCTGTAAGTGTAGATACCCACGCCTAGGGCTGTTACATATTGGTATGCAGAGGATTGGCTATAGTGGGTACATATCTACTGCACATACCTCACCTCTAAGTGGTGATGCTGGGATGTACATAAAGTCAATAAGTGCGGTTCTCGTCCTTAGTCAGCTATATATCCCTTGGACTGGTAAGACACGCTTAACTTGCATTGCAGCAACAACTAACCTAGAAGCAGTAATATTAGCTAAAACCACCTCCGCTTCTATGTTGGGAGGTATAGTATGCATTGGTACCTTCACGAAGAACTTCCCAAATTTCTGCGTTGAAGAAGTAGCTAAAGTACTCGAGTGGAGAAGTTAGCTGCTATGGCAGTAACGATTCTGCATCATGCTCGTAACGCCTGTGTAATGGTGAACCTAGTGAACGAGGGTGGAAACCAGTTACTGCTAGGGAAATGAAGATATGGATAGGGCTTGTAATATATATGGGCATTGCTGTTTGCCCAAGTATTGGAGATTATTGGGCAGAGGAGACACGCCAAAAGCCTATGGAGGCAATGGGGCAGAGTCGATTTGAGCAGATTCAACGATATCTCCATATATCACTCCCAACAGCACCATCGGCAACAGCACCATCGGCAACAGCACTAGCGGCAACAGCATGGTATAAAAAGCTAGAGCCTATGGCATCTATGTTGGCAAATTCCTTCCGGTCAGCATATAAGCCATCCAGCAACTGTGCCATTAATGAGATGATGGTACGCTTTACCGGGCGTTCCAACCGCATATTAAAGATGCCAAGCAAGCCAATCAATGAGGGTTATAAAATTTATCCTATATATACACATATGGTTTTGAGTTTTACTCCCGAGTTGATGGATCTTCCGGCAATATTGGTGAGCCCCAATCACCAATGCTCCCGCCAATGCTCCCGCCAACGCTCCCGCCAACGCCAATGCTCCCTCCTCCGCCGTCAATCCCGCGTCCACTTACCGCAACTTCTACCACTTGTTTACGGCTAGCCAAGCTATTGCCGTACAACAACTTTCCCTTCACTATATTCTTTGATAGTTTTTTTAGTAATACTTCTTTCTTTGCAACCCTCCGAGACTTAGGGATTGGTGCTTGTGGTACTGCACGCAAAGCTCAGCTGCCAATTGAGCTACAGCAATATGATGATGCTCATGGCAAGAATGCTGAGTGGGGTGACTTAGCTTCAGTATCTCGCGATACTGTGCTATGTACACGATGGCAGGATAATGCTGGTGTTTTGGTTCTAACTACTATCCATGATCTTAATGATGGTGTAGTTTCGAACCGCAAAAGACCAAAAAAAGGTAATCCTGCTGTTCGTCAGGTGTTTGGTACAGATGTACGGAAGCTACTAACTATTCCCCTCATGATTAATGATTTCAACAATCACATGGGGGGAGTAGATATAGCTGATCAGTTGCGATCGTACTACTTTACACAGCTATCAGGTCGCCGTTCATGGATGCCACTCTTTCATTGGCTCCTAGATACAGCACTTATCAATAGCTATATCTTGTATCGTATGTCTAATCCTTCTGCAGCACACAAGCAATTTAGGCTTGATGTGTCAAAGGCATTGCGCCGTACACTGGACCATATATACCCACATCCTTACCAGAAATAAGTCTTAACAATTTTGTCAAGCTATAGGTTGTACATCTCGTACACGCTTTACATGTAAAGATTGTGAACTACCCTTTTGTTTATCATGTATTTAAATAATAATAGATAATAGAGACACAATTGCTGCCGTCTCAGCCCTTGTGTTGGTTGTTGATCATGCATGACCATTACCGGTAACAGAAAAGGGGCAGGGTCATAGCACTTCCACGATGTGAAATAAATACTCTCTGAGTTCCCTCCACATCTCATGTCTTCTTCATCTCTTATCTTCTTTATCATTCTCCATTACAATTGCAATGCCATGCCGTGCCCCCTCCATCCGCTGTGCCCTCCTCACCCAGCAGACCTCTGGCCCCTCAACCTCTGGCCCCTCCACCTCCAGCAACCCGCGAACTCGCGGTCACATGGTCAACAGGAAAATCAAAGAAAACCAAGGTAACGGAAAACCAAGGTAACGACTTAGGAGAGTAAGAAAACTCAGCTAAGTATGACCGTCATATACTTACATACTTAGCTGAGTTTTCTTACTCTCCTAAGTCGTTACCTTGGTTTTCTTTGATTTTCCAAAGTCATTTTAGGGTAACTAAGTGACAATAGGGGTCATACCTGTTGACCATGTGACCGCGAGTTCGCGGGTTGCTGGAGGTGGAAGGGCCAGAGGTGGAGGGGCCAGAGGTCTGCTGGGTGAGAAGGGCACGGCGGATTGAGGGGGCACGGCGTGGCATTGCAATTGTAATGGGGAATGATGAAGATGAGAGTGGAGGGAACTCGGGAGTATTTATTTCACGTCGTGGAAGTATGACCCTGCCCCTTTTCTGTTACCGGTAATGGTCATGCATGATCAACAACCAACACAAGGGCTGAGACGGCAGCGATTGTGTCTCTATATATTATCTATTATTATTTAAATACATGTAAAGCGTGTACGAGATGTACAACCTATAGCTTGACAAAACCGTTAAGACTTATTTCTGGTAAGGATGTGGGTATGGTCCAGTGTACGGCGCAATGCCTTTGACACATCAAGCCTAAATTGCTTGTGTGCTGCAGAAGGATTAGACATACGATACAAGATATATGTTCCGGCCCAGTCATCAATGAGCACTTTTGATCAGTAGCCCGGTCCAGTCAAAAAACTCATACTAATTGGACTAGACCGGGCCAGGGGTACTGGACCAGGCCAGTGAAGCTAGACAAAGGTGCGAACAACGCAACACAGTAGGGCAAACAATCGCACTCAGTAGGGCAAACAATTAATACAGATATACGAAAATAAAAATATAAATGCCGACAAGTTTCCTGACAGTAAAGGAGCAAATTCTTCAGCGCAGTAGAAGTTCACCACCTATACAAGCAACTCAAGCAGAGATTCAGTAAGTATCTTTCCTGGGAAGTGTTCATAGGGCAAAAAATTAATAGAGTGGGTAAGGGTAAAGATAAGGAAGCAAATGCAACAGATCAAGCGGGGATAGGGAGGATAATGATAGCGAGGATAGAGAGGCTGAT
>Ga0307514_10003988_pt1 | contig 13776 bp, 10 predicted proteins | sample 16_EM_MG_FD_203088 | JGI IMG/M metagenome (GOLD analysis project Ga0307514, IMG submission 203088) | Populus trichocarpa ectomycorrhiza microbial communities from riparian zone in the Pacific Northwest, United States - 16_EM | ecosystem: Host-associated > Plants > Roots > Unclassified | place... | reverse complement strand
CGACGAACAGCGGCGCGAGCGCCACCTTGGGTACCGTCTGGAAGGCGACGACATACGGCATGAAGGTGCGCTCGATCAGTCGCACCTGGGAGATCGCGGTGCCCAGCAGCAGCGCCGCCGCCACGCCGAGCAGAAAGCCGTAACCCGACTCCAGGACCGTCACCTTCAGATGTCCCCAGAACAACGGGTCCGCCAGCTGCGTGCGGAGGGCGTCGACGATCTGCGAGGGGCGCGGCAGCACGTAGTCGTCGATACCGAAGGCGGGGACCGCGAACTCCCAGGCCAGCATGGTGACGACGAAGACGGCGGGAGCGAGCAGCAGTTCGGGGCGCTCTCGCAGGTCCACGCGGAGCCGCCGGTTGCCAAGTCGCTTCATGAGTCGATCGCCCAGGTGGCGTTGAAGTGCCTGCGGATCCGCTCGACGAAGACTCCGGCGCGGTCCGAGGCCATCGCGCCGAGTGTGCGCGGGCGTTCGAGCGCGATGTCTACGATCTCGGCTATGCGGCCGGGGCGGGGGCTGAGAACCACGACCCGGTCGGAGAGGAAGACCGCCTCGGGGATGGAGTGGGTGACGAACACGACGGTCTGGCCGCTCTCCCGCCAGATCCTCAGCAACTCGACGTTCATCGACTCGCGGGTCAGGGCGTCGAGTGCGCCGAAGGGCTCGTCCATCAGCAGCACGGCCGGGTCGTGCACCAGGGCCCGGCAGATTCCGGCGCGCTGCTGCATCCCGCCGCTCAGCTCATGCGGGTGTCTGCCCTCGAAGCCGTCGAGGCCGACCATCGCGAGCAGCCGCTCGGCCCGCTCCCGGTACACCGAGGCGTCGAGTTTCTGTACCTCCACGGGCACCATCACGTTCTGCAGCACGGTGCGCCAGGGCAGAAGGGTGGGCGTCTGGAAGACCATGCCCACCTCGGGCAGCGGCCCCGTCACGTCACGGTCGGCGACGCGGACCGTCCCCTGACTCCTGGCGACGATCCCGGCGAGGATCTTCAACAGGGTGGTCTTGCCGCATCCCGACGGGCCGACGACCGACAGGAACTCGCCGCGTCGGACCGTGAAGGTGACGTCCGAGAGTGCGTGGGTCGGCTCGGACCTGCGCGGCCGGTAGGTCTTGTGCAGTCCGGTGACCTCGATCCAGCGGTCTTCGTCCACGGTCTCCCCGCTCTCCCCGCTCTCCTGTTCTTCCCGCCTTCCGCGTCACCCCGCGGCCTTCGCCTTCGCGATCACAGCCGCCCGGTCGAAGCCGTTCGCGCCCCCCAGCAGGCTGTCGTCCCACAGTGCCGGGAGGGGGACGTCCTCGGTGATCTGGCCGGCCGTCCTGGTGTAGGCGACCGTCTTGTCCCACTCCATGTCGCTGATCGCACCCCAGTCCTTGACGTTCTCGGGCTCACCGGTGGCGGGGACCGCGGTCTTGATCCACGCCTCGAGGGTCCGGGTGTCGTCGGCGATGCGGTCGTCGGCCTTCTTGCCGGTCAGCAGTTGGGGGAACGTCTGGTAGCCGTCGCGCATCGCGGCCTCGGGGTTGACGGCGGAGAAGAGCAGTGCCTTGTAGGAGGCGCGCAGGTAGCGCGTCAGCACGTCCTTCTTCTCCTTCAGGGTCTTCTCGGTCACCGCGTAGGTCAGGGAGCGGATGCCGTCGAACGCATCGGAGTTGTCGAGATAGCGCAGCTCGGTGCCGGTGTTCTCGATGGTGGTGTACGCCTGGGTGTACAGGGCGAGCGCGTCGACCTTGCCGTCCTCCAGGGCGGCCAGGGCCTGTGCGCCCACGCCGACCGGCAGCAGGCCGACGTCCTTGGCCGCGTCCAGTCCGGCGTCGCTCGCGTACGCGCGGGCGTAGATGGCCGAGCCGGAGGCGAGGCTGATGACCCCGATCGTCTTGCCCTTGAGGTCGGCCGGGCTCCTGACCTCACTACCGGGCCGGACGGCCATGCGCCACGGCCAGTTCCGGACCAGGCCCCCGATGGCCTTCACCGGGACGCCCTTCTCCCGTGCGGCGAGGATGGCTCCCGCGTCGGCAGGCGCGATGTCGGCGCTGTTCGAGGCGACGGCCTGGACCGCTGCCACCGACCCGTCAGTGTTGATCACCTCGACTTTCAGCTTCTCCTCGGCCAGATAGCCCTCGGCGTCTCCCACCGCGTGCGTGGCGACCTCTTCCTTGGGGGCGAACACGGCTGAGGGAACGGCGAGTTGGAGCGTGGCCCGGGCTCCCGAGTCGCCGTCGGAGGACGATGAGGGCCCGTCCGCGCAGGCGGAGAGCACCGCGAGCACGGCGACGCCGAGGCCGAGCCGGAAGGGCAGTTTCATGTTCCGTGCCTTTCGTGGCCGTGCCGCTCGATGAGGTCGGCGGCGGTGCGCAGTCCGTCGCGGGCCCGGATGGTCGTGGAGGCTTCCGTCAACCTGTGCCGCAGGCGGGTGTCGCCGAGTAACTCCGCCAGGGCGCCGTGCAGTTGCGCGTCGGTGAAGCGGTACGGGTCGAGGCGGACGCCGTAGCCGAGTTCGGCGACCCGCTGTGCGTTGTCGTACTGGTCCCAGAACAGCGGGAGCACGATCATGGGCTTGCCGAAGTGGAGGCTCTCGGTGGTCGTGTTGTTGCCGCCATGGGTGATGACGAGGTCGACGAGCGGGAGGATCCGCGTCTGCGGGAGGAACTCCGCGCCCCACATGGTGGAAGGCAGCTCGATCTCGTCGTGCAGCGGCCCCTTGGAGACGATGTAGCGGTGCGGGGTGCGCGCCAGGGAGGCGATGATCCGGCGCATGAGGCCGACGTCGGCGGAGCCGAGGGAGCCCAGGCTGAAGTAGATCAGCGCGCTGCCCTCAGGCCGTTCGGCCGACTCCGGCGGCAGGGTGAACTCCTCGTCGGTCTCGCGGACCGAGGAGTCCAGCCGGTGCCAGGCAGGGCCCGGCGGGCGGGCTTCGGCGTAGTCGGCGATCTGAGGGTAGACGTACAGGTTCAGCTCGCCGTCGTGGATGAACTCCAGGTCGGGCAGCGGCCTCGCGCCCTGGTCCACGACCCAGGCGTTGAACTCGGCCCAGACCTCGCGGTGCGTGCGGTCGTACTCGGCTCGGAACTCGGTCCAGCCCGCGCGGTCACCGGCCGGGTATCCGGAGAAGGGCGGGGGTACGTGTTCGCCCTTCACCTCCAGCGGGTTGCAGGAGACGATCCGCACGAAGGGCACGTCCGCCGTGGTCAGTGCGGGGAAGCAGACGACGTTGTCCTCGACGATCACGTCCGGCCTGACCCGGTCGACGATTCTCTTGAGCTGAGGTTCGCAGTACCGGGCCCCGGCGATCAGTTCCTCCCAGACCGGCCTGACCCAGGTGCCCAGCTGTTCGATGGTGGGCCTTTGGAACTCGGGGGCGGTGTCCCGTACGAAGTCCTTCCAGAACTGGCCCGCCTCCTGGGGTCTTTCGGGCGGCGCGGCCAGGTCGACCAGGTCCTCCTCGAAGCCGAGCGGGGCGAGCCTGCCCTTCCAGGACGCCTCCGCCGCGAACACCACGCGGTGGCCCCGTCGGCGCAGTACGTCGCCGATGCCGACGCAGTTGTTGGTCGGGCCGTACGCGCTCTCCGGCGCGAAGAGGATGGTCAGGGGTCCGCTCAAGGGGTGTCTCCCGTCGTCTCGATCAGTACCGCGCTCTCCGGGTCCCACGACAGCGCGACGCGGGCCCCGGAGGTCACCGTGGCCGGGCCCGGAACGGTCAGCAGGACCGGCCGGTCCAGACCGGGGATCGTGACCGCGATCCTTGAGGAGCCGCCGAAGTAACTGATGTCCACCACCGCACCGTGCAAGGAAGCGTCCGCGTCCCCGGCGGCGAGCCGGATGCTCTCCGGACGTACGCCGACCAGCCCCGCCGTGTCACCGGCCGGGGCGGGCAGGACACCGACGCCGGGCACGTCGAGTCCGCCGGAGGGCAGCAGCCGTCCGGAGAAGACGTTGTTGGCGCCGACGAAGCCCGCGACGAACCGGCCCCGAGGGTGCCGGTAGAGATCGACGGGGGTGTCGACCTGCTGGACCCGCCCCCGGTCCAGGACGGCGATCCGGTCGGCGAGCGACATGGCCTCCTCCTGGTCGTGGGTGACGACGAGGAAGGTGATGCCCACCTGGTGCTGGAGGCGCTTGAGCTCCAGCTGCATCTCGGCGCGGACCTGTTTGTCGAGCGCCGACAGCGGCTCGTCGAGCAGCAGCACACGGGGGCGTTTGACGATGGCACGGGCGAGGGCGACCCGCTGCCGCTGCCCGCCGGACAGCTGGTGCGGCCGTCTGCGGGCCTGCGCGGTCAGGCCGACGGTGGCGAGTACGGCCGCGACCCGTTCGCCGATCTCCGCCCGGGCGAGCCCTTCCCGCGCCAGCCCGTAGGCGATGTTCTTCTCCACGTTCATGTGCGGGAACAGCGCGTACGACTGGAACATGAGGTTGACCGGCCGGCGGTGCGCGGGCACGCCCAGCAGGTCCTGGCCGTCCAGGGCGACCGTGCCGCTGTCCGGGGCCTCGAATCCGGCCAGGACGCGCAGCAGGGTCGTCTTCCCGCAGCCGCTCGGGCCGAGGAGGGCGAAGAACTCGCCCTCCTCGATCTCCAGGCTCACCCCGTCCAGGGCGGTGACCTCGCCGAACCGCCGGGTGACGGCGTGGATACGGATCACAGCGCCTCCGTCAGCCGGCTGACGCGCTGGGCGGCGATCACCATGGTGAAGCTGACCGCGAGCAGCAGGGTGGCGAGCGCGTTGATCTCCGGGGTCACGCCGAACCTGATCATCGAGTAGATGACGATCGGCAGGGTGGGATCCTTCGGTCCCGCGGTGAAGAAGGCGATGACGAACTCGTCGAGCGAGAGCGTGAACGTCAGCAGCGCGCCCGCCACGATGCCGGGGGCGAGGGTCGGCAGGGTGATGCGGAGGAACGTGGTGGCCTCGCCCGCGCCGAGGTCGCGTGAGGCCTCCTCCAGGGAGGGGTCGACGTGGGCGATCCGGGTGCGCACGACGGCCGTGACGAAGGCGAGGCCGAAGACGGTGTGGGCGAGCAGCACCGAGTGCAGGCCGAGGGTGGCCGAGACGAGCGAGTAGAAGGCGAGCAGGCCGATCGCGAGCACGATGTCCGGCAGGACGGCGGGCAGCACCGACAGGGCGGGCAGCAGCCGCGACCGGCTCGCGTGGCGGGCGAGCCCCACGGCGAGCAGTGTGCCGAGGACGGTGGACAGGGCGGTCGCGCCCGCGGCCACGATCAGCGTGTTGGCCAGGCCCCGCAGGACCTCGTCGTCACCGGCCAGCGTGCCGTACCAGGCGGTGCTGAACCCGGACCACTCGTAGGGGCTGTCCGAGCGGTTGAAGGACATCACCACGAGCACCACGACGGGCGTGTAGAGGAACACGTACGTCAACCACAGCGGGAGGAGCGTCGCCCGGCGCATCAGCGGCCGCCCAGCCGGCGCCCGGCCCAGGCCTGCGCCATGAGCAGCAGGACCAGGAACGCCATGAGGGCGAGGGCGAGTACCGAGCCGAACGGCCAGTCCCGCGCCGTCAGGAACTGGTCTCTGATGAGGTTGCCGACCATGACCGTGTGCCCGCCGCCCAGCAGTTCGGGGACGACGAAGTTGCCGAGGCTGGGCACGAAGACGAAGACGCAGCCGGTCAGCACGCCGGGCAGGGTGTGCGGGAGGGTCACGCTCCAGAACGTGCGGGCCGGGCGGGCGCCCAGATCGGCCGAGGCTTCGAGCAGCCGGGGGTCGACCCGCTCGATCGCCGAGTACAGCGGCAGCACCATCAGCGGGAGATAGGCGTAGAGCAGTCCGAGGACGACGGCGGGTTCCGTGTAGAGGAGTTTCAGCGGCCGGTCGATCAACCCCATGCCGGTGAGGGCCGAGTTGACCACACCGCGGCTGGACAGCAGCACGATCCAGGCGTAGGTACGGATCAGGAAGTTGGTCCAGAACGGGAGCACGACCAGGACCAGGGCGACCGTGCGCCATCTGCCGGGCAGCCGGCTGATCGCGTACGCGGTCGGGTAGCCGAGGAGAAGCGCGAGCAGCGTGGTGACGGCGGCGATGCGCAGCGAGCCGGTGAGGACGTCGGCGTAGAGGGGGTCGGTGATCCGCGCGAAGTTCTCGCCGGTACTTCCGTCCTCGTACGCGATCCCGCCGAAGCGGCCCCGCCGGAAGACCGTGTAGCCGATCAGCAGGGCCAGCGGCAGCAGGAGCAGGACGGCCAGGTAGGACAGGCCCGGACCGAGCAGGACGAGACGGGCTCGCACATGTGGTCCTCCGGCCGTCTTCCCCCGGCGGGCCATCAGCCCGCGGTGACTTCCGTGACGATCCGGGTGTACGCCGTCGCGGCGTCCCCGAGGTCGACGACGGACTCGCCCTTGAGCAGTTGCTCGGGGGGCATGGCGAGTGCGGGGTAGCTCTTCAGCAGGGCCGGGTCGAGTTCGGCCATGGCGGCGGTGTTGGGGACCTTGTAGAAGATGTTCGAGGCGACCCAGGAGTGGACCTTCGCGTCGAGGACGTAGTCGATGAGGGCATGCGCCGCCTCCTTGTTCTTCGACGACTTGAGGATGACCATCGTGTCGGTCCAGAGGTCGCTGCCCTCCTTGGGGACGACGAAGCCGATCCTCTTGTCGTCGGTCGGGCACCAGCCGTCCCAGGCCTCCGCCAGCACGGCCTCCCCGGACCTCAGCCGGTCGCCGAACGTGGTGTCGTCGTAGGCGAGGAGCCCGTCCTTCGCGGTGAGCAGCAACTCCTTGACCTGGGCGAGCTGTTGCTCGTCGGTGGTGTTCACCGAGTAGCCGAGCGCCTTCTGCGCGGGGAGGAAGAGCCAGCGTTCGGTCTTCAGCATGGTGGCCTTGCCCTTGACCGCGGCGCGCGGCTTCAGCAGGTCGTTCCAGCTGTCGGGGGTGTAGCCGACGAGGTCCTTGCGGTAGCAGAGTCCGGTGGTGCCCCAGGTGTACGGGACGGAGTAGACGTTGCCCTTGTCATGGGCGAGCCGGGCGGCGAGCGGGTCCAGGTTCTTGAGGTGCGGGACCAGATCGTGGTGGATGGGTTCGAGCAGCCCCTGCGCCGCGAGCGCCTGCGCGTACTGGCCCGATACGAACGCCACGTCGATGCCGCTGTCGGCGGAGGCGGTCAGTTTGGCGATGATCTCCTCGTTGGTGCTGTGCTTGGCGACGGTCATGGGCGTGCCGACGGCCGACTCGAACCGGGCGGGTAGGTCCTTCGGCATATAGCCGTCCCAGTTCGAGACGGTGAGCCGCTGCTTGCGTAAGTCCGCCTCGGGGTCGAGCGACGCGGAAGCGGCGGGGCCGCTTCCGCCCGGTTGGCCGTCGCCGCCGCATGCGGGGAGAAGGAGCGCGAGGACGGCCGCCGTCGCCGCCACGGACACGTGCCTGAACCTCAGTGCGCCCAACACGCCACTCCCTTGCTGTCGAGATCGGCCAACTGAGCGTGGGTCGTGTCCAGTTCGCCGAACGGCTCTCACGGGCAGGCATCGGTTTCCGGAGTCTCGCACCATTGGCATGCACCGGGCAAGACGGCCTTTTTCGCCCGGCCTCGTTCTCGCCCAGTGCGGACGGAGGGGTCCGCGGCTACCGGGCCGGGAGCGTCGAGGGGGCCAGGTCCATGCCGATCAGCCGCCGCACGGGCAGGCCGCCACCCTGATCAATGGCGACACCGCGGGTCACGGGCACGGTTCACGAGGCTGATTCCCTGAGGTTCGGGTATCGGGGTGGCTACACGGTCTTCAGGGGCTCCTTGAACGAGCGGCGCCTGCGCCATCGCGCGGGACGTTGCGCGAGATGGTCTGTTTCAGGATGCCTTTTGGTCGGCGGGCTTCTTGATCTCGGTGGTCACCCGTGCCCCTCGGAAGAGCACCGGGAGCCACAGGAGAGATGCCAGCAGGGGGACCGCGGCGTAGGTGGCCATGCCCACACTGGAGCCCAGCCCGTCCATGAGCGCGCCGAGGACGAGATAGCCGATGCCGATGAGCGCCGACTCCACGAACGCGATCATCGACAGCAGACTCGCCCGGTGGCGCGACGGCACTGCCTCGTTGAACACGTTGTCCACGATCACGGCGGTGATCTCGGGAATCCCGACCAGGGCCAGGAACGCGGCGATGGTGACCCAGACGAGGCCGAGGCCGCTCAGGCCGAGTGCCGCGGCGAGCGTCAGGAGAGACACCGGGACTATGACCCGATACCCGATGCGCCGGTCCGCGCGGTCCGACAGCAGCGGAGTGAGCCCGCCGGCCAAGAATCCCGCCGATATGACCACGCTGACCAATGCGGTGCCCGCTCCCTGATCGGAGAGGGTCTTCTGCGTAAAAATGATGTACGGCGTCAAAGTCGCATGCATCAATCCGGACACCACGACAAGCGTCACGAGCGCCGGCGTGGCGACCCGAAGCATCGCCCGCCATGCTGTGACGTCGCCGTACTCCTCCTCCGCTCCCCCCTGCTCGTCCACCGCGTCCGCGCCGCGGATCTCGGGCACCCCTGACATCAGCACCACCACGGCCAGGACGAGGCACGCCGCCGAACCGACGTAGACGACTCCCCAGGAAATCTGCTGCAGTTGGCCGCCGAGGACGATGGCGGCTCCCGAGGTGACCGTCCCGAGCATGGTGAACCGGGACTTGATCTTGACGTAGCCGGCCGTTGCACCACGACGCACGAGCAGGTCGTACAACAGGGCGGTGTCCGAACCGGACACACATGCCATGCCCACGCCCTGCCCGATGAACAGCGCCAGGAACACCCAGTAGTTGGAGAACGCCACCTGACCGAGCAGACATCCAGCTATCAGCACCTGGCCGATCACGATGCTGGCACGCCTGCCGATTCGGTCGGCGATGACTCCCGTCGGCAACTCCGCAAGTCCGCTGACCAGGTAGAGCAGTGTCTGCAGTAGGGCCACTTGCCCGGCGGAGAAGCCGCGCTGGTAAAGGAAGATGACGAATACGCCGCGCTGGAACAGCGAGTTGGTGAGCACGGCGTATACGTAGAACGGGCGCGTGACACCGCGTGCTGCGTTGTCGACTGCGGGCCGTTGCGACGGGGGCTCCACAATGGCCTGCTCAAAGGCTTTGACGGTACGGGTGACCTGCGGATCAGTCCGGTCGCTCAGGGTACTGCCCTCCTGTTCACGTCACCGTACGCACCGCGCCCCTGCGGCAGGGCGCCCGTCGCCTGACGCCTACGTATTGTGCCGCCACCCCATCTGTATGATTTTATACAGATGTCAAATAGTGACCGGGGCAGCTACAACGCCTACAGAACCCGCTCGGGAAAGAAACAAAGGAGTCGACATGAAAGTGATCCTCTTCGGTGCGTCAGGCATGGTGGGACAAGGAGCGCTTCGCGCATGTCTTGAGGACCCAGGGGTGACAGAAGTGATCGCCGTCGTACGTCGACCACTCGGCCGCAAGACACGAAAGCTTCGCGAAGTTCTCCATACGGACTTCGAAGACCTTGCCCCGATCGCAGCAGATGTGGCAGGCGCCGACGCCTGCTTCTACTGCCTCGGCGTATCGTCAGCAGGCCGCAGCAACGCGGAATACGAGAAGATCACCTACTCCTACACGATGGAAGCCGCGCGGGTCGTGGCCGCCGGAAATCCGCACCTGACCTTTGTATATGTATCGGGAGAAGGCACCGACAGCACGGAGCGAGGTCGTAGCTCCTGGGCCCGGGTGAAGGGCCGCACGGAGAATTCCCTACTGGCTATGGACATGCACACCTACGCCCTTCGGCCCGGATGGATCCAGCCCGTACATGGAGAGACTTCCCGAACGACGTGGTACCGGATCTTCTACCGGCTCACGTCCTGGCTCTATCCGCTCCTGCGCCGCGTCGCACCCCGTTATGTGACCAGTACCGAGCATCTCGGGCGCGCGATGATTGCAGTGGCACGGCTTGATGGCGCCGGGCACCACATCCTGCGGACGCAGGAGATCTCCCGGCTCGGGGCATGAAGCAAAAAGCCAGGCGGGTAGCCCGCCAAGGCCCAGGCCCTGGTCAAAGGCGGCTGAAACCCCGACTACAAGCGGGACCGGGGATTCTGCGTCAACTCCAGCTGTGTTGCATTCCTTACCTCACCGGATTCCAGGTCCCGCACCCTCGCGTGGTGAACCAACCGTCGGTTGGCGCGATCGTCACAGTGATCGTCTGCGCGGACGTTGCAAACTGGTTGTCGATGGTGCCACCCGCGGTAGGTGCCGTCCGAATAGGTTCGCACGTAATTGCCCTCTATCGCGGCCAGCACCGTCTCGCCCACTTTGGGCACAGCGAAGGCCAGGTATCTGTCGATGGCCCGGTCACGGCCCGGGACTCGTCGGCCGCCCGGTCGGGCTCCAGGGTCTTGCGCAGCCGCGAGACATAGGTGCGCAGCACGGGCACGGCCGCCGTCGGAGGGTCCTTACCCGATACGGCGTGGACGATCGGCGGTGGTGACATGGCGCCCGCGCAGCGACGGCAGCGCCGCCGGCACCACACGCTGCTGAGGCGAGCCGAGGATCAGCTCCTCCTCGCCCCGCCATATCCGGGGTGACCCCCCGGCGAAGCGCAGGGAGGCATCGGTAGCTTGCCCACATCTTGGCTATGGCTGCGCGGGCTCCGTTCCGGTTCGCTGTGTTTCCCTCAGGCGCTGGCGCCTCGCGCTTCCCCGCCGCCGCTTCCCGCAACACCTCCGCAGCCGCTGGACAGAGCATCCGCTGATGGAGGCCGCGGAGAATGCGGCCTCCGGGCTGCGGGTCCTCACGGATTTCCTTACGCCGACCGCCTACCGCCACGGCCCGGACGACGGCTACGTAGCGTCCCGGCCGTGTCCGAGATGCTCGTCCAAGAAGCGCTCCACTGCGTGGTACACGGCGATCAGGTTCTCCGGGTTCTCGATGGAGTGCCCTTCGTCCGCCATGAGTATGTACTCGACGGGGACCCCACGTGCCCGGAGAGCCTGGACCATGTTGTCGGATTCTGCCTGCGCTACCCGGGCGTCGTTGGCGCCCTGGGCGATGAGCAGCGGTGTACGGACCTGGTCCACCCGGCTGATCGGTGAGCGGGCCAGCATGTCGGCCTCCTGTTGCGGATCCGCGGGGTCGCCGACCCAGCGGTACCAGTTGGCGGCAAGGGCCGGCCGGACGAATTCCGGCTGGTTGCGCAGGAAGTTGGCGAGGTCAGAGACCCCGAAGATGTCCACCGCAGCGGCGAAGACATCGGGCGTGAAGGTGACTCCGACCAGTGCCGCATAGCCACCGTAGGAGCCGCCCAAGATCGCCACCCGGTCCGGGTCCGCGTATCCCTGCTGGATGGCCCAGTTCACACCGTCGATCAGGTCGTCGTGCATTTTGCCGGCCAGCTCCCCGATGCCGGCCTTCATGAACGACTTGCCGTACCCCGTGGAGCTGCGGAAGTTCACCTGAAGCACCGCGTAGCCCCGGTTGGCCAGCAGTTGGACGAGAGGGTTGAACCCCCAGCTGTCCCGGTCCCAGGGACCGCCGTGCACCAGCAGGACCAGCGGCAGCCGGTGCGGCTCTGTCCCGATTGGCAGTGTCAGGTGGGAGGGGAGCGCGAGACCGTCCCGAGCGGTGATCGTCACCGGTGTCATCGGTGCCAGCTGCTCGGGATCCAGGTGGCCAAGGGGCCGGAACAGTAGGCGACTCTCGCCCGAGGAGTGGTCGTAGAAGTATGTGGCCCCGGGATCGCGGTCGTGGGTGAAGCTGACGACCCACCGCTGCTCGCTCTCGTCGGACGAGATGTGGGCCAGGTCGCCATCGGACAGATCCCTCAGGTTCTCCAAGACCTCGGCGAAGTGCGGGTCCAGTGCGTTGATCACCAGTCGTTCCCCGAGGTAGCGAACTCCGATGAGCTCGCCGGTACGTCGGCTGAAGATGAGCGGCGAGGGCAGTGCGGGAAAGACACGGGCTCGTGTGTCCAGGTCGTACTGCGGGTGGGAGTCGACCTCCGTCTCCTCGCCGGTTTCTGCGTCCAGCCGGGCCAGGCGGAGTCTGTCCGAGCCCCGGTTCGAACCGAAGAGAACGCCGCCGGCGTCGGCGGTCACCTCCAGCGGATAGACGCCCAGCGGATAGTCCTCACCCTCGAACTGCGCGATGTGGCACAACGTCTGCGTGGCCTCGTTCCAGCGCGAGAGCCGTAGCTCGCCCTGTTCGGTGACGTCACTGGTGAAGGGGCCTTTGCTGCCGCCATAGAAAAGGCTGGTGGCAGCGCCTCCGGTGTTCTCTGCGAGGGTCCGCAGGTCACCGGTGGCGATGTCCAGCTCGAAGAGGTCGAACGTGGCGGGATTCCGGCTGTTCGAGGAGAACACCGCCTTCCCCGGCCGCCCGGCGGGCAGCTTCAGATCCATGATGCGTGCGCCGGGAAAGGGGGTGAGGTCGGTAGCCGCTGCGTCCGGGTCTTCGAGATCGACGCGGTACAGGTGCCGGTTCTCGTCACCTCCCTGGTCACGGGTATAGAGCAGCCACCTCGGATCGTCGGTCCAGTGGTAGCTCAGCAGGTTGCGGTCCTCGGAGGTGACCCGCCGCGCGTCCCCGGGCGCGTCGACACTCTCGATCCACAGGTTCAGGTGGTTCTCCCAAGGAGCCAGGTACGCGATCTTGGTGCCGTCCGGCGAGAGGGAGGCCCTCGAACGGACGGGAGGGGCAAAGAACTCCTCGACGCTGATCGGCTTCGGCAGTGCCATGTGGGTCCTGTCCTTCCTGTGGCTGTCCCCGGACAGCGAGTGATGAGGCCCTGATGACGGTCGGCAAGGGCTCTGAGTGGGTCCGCAGCCTGGAGCCGGTCACCGTTCAGCGATCGAAGGCTGTCACTTAATGACAGTGTCACTAAGTGACAGCAATGGCAAGCGCGCCGCGCGCCCAGCCGCTGCGGGCCGTCGACTGCAGCCCCACCTCCCGTGGGTGACCGCTCGGCCGGCAGTGAACTCGTGACACAGGTCACATGCGCGAGGGATGGGCAATGCCGTCACTAAGTGTCAGTCTTGCAGTTAGTGACACGATGGCGAGGTCGCGCAAGATGCACTTCGAGAGAGTTGACGGCCATGAGGATCACGAACTTCCTGCTGTGAGTCGGGTGACCGTGGTGCGGATTCATGGCGCCTTCGAGCGGCCGCAGTCCCGTCGATTCAGGAAAAGCGCTACGCCGACAGGTCGGCGGCCGAGGTCGGCGAACCCAATATGCCGTCAACGGCCCTTGTAGATCGCGCCATGCAGCAGGAACTGGTCCTGTTGCCACGTATTCAAGGAGTTCACATGGATCTCACGCTTCCGCAGCAGATCTACCTGTGTGCCTACGCCTTCAAGAAGAACAAGTTTCCGGCTACTCTTCTGCAGTTCCGCGGGCAGCGGCTGCGCGCTGCCGCCCTGACCGAGCTAATCCTTGCGGGACAGGCTGAGACCGACGGGCGCCGGGTTCGCGCACTTGGGGACCAATCGCCGACGGATCCTTTTCTTGCCTCTGTGTGGGAAGAGCTCCATGCGCGGCCGAAAAAGTGGATGGCACTGGTGCACAACACCGCGCACAAGGCGGAAAACCCGGTCGAAAACCAGTTGACGGCTGCTGGGATTATCGAAAAGAAGACCGGCCGCACCTTGAGTCTGCTGGGAGGGAGCAAGGTTGTCTTGCGGCGGGAAGAGGAGGCCCGAACTGTGCAGCAAGCGTTGCGCGCGCGGGTCACCACCACTGCCGACCCGTCCACTCTACCCCTGGCGCAAGTGGCACTGCCGGTGATCGCCCTGGAGAGCGACGCGACCATGGGGGTCGTACTGAACCGTTCCGA
>Ga0307514_10003987_pt1 | contig 13780 bp, 17 predicted proteins | sample 16_EM_MG_FD_203088 | JGI IMG/M metagenome (GOLD analysis project Ga0307514, IMG submission 203088) | Populus trichocarpa ectomycorrhiza microbial communities from riparian zone in the Pacific Northwest, United States - 16_EM | ecosystem: Host-associated > Plants > Roots > Unclassified | place... | reverse complement strand
GTCAGGTGCAAGAAGGACTTAAATATTATCAACAGATCAGGCATCACTTAATGACTTCTGGGCTCCGACTCCCTCTACCTTGGATGCCCCGTCCGGTTCTGCTAATTAATTTTCTATGTATATAATTTTTTTCTTCTTGAGATTCCTCGTCCGGTCCGGTTTACCTATTTGTCCGGTATAAGCAATAAAATTTTGCCCTGTTGTTCCAAAATCGCCGCAGCCCGTCCGTAATAGCAAGTTTTCCGGTTAAAGGCGTTCCGGTATAGCAAGGTTTAACTGTATGTAGGGTCTATAAAAGCTGAAATCAAAGCGTTTTTCTATCTACGGATACATATAAGTTAGTTAATTATTGATCGGTCGGCAGGATCATTCCGAACACAACAACATACGAGGAATACTGTTGACATCGAACGGTAAGTTAATGATTACCTAGTGGCGAAGTACTTACTTGATCGGTCGGCGTTTTAGGAAATGGGTGACGATAATACGAACGAGAAGAAGCGAAAAGGCAATGAGAAGTACAAAATTTCATATTCCATAGATGACCATTCTGGATGCAGAGAAGCGATTAGGGTTTCGGATCGACGGACTGAAGGGGACGCCGGTTGCTAAGATGCTGGCAAACGAAAAAGATAACTTTGATGGAGAGGGCGGGGATGCTATCTTAAGGACTAAGGAAGAAGTGTATGACAACATAATCAAGTATCTTGATATAGAAAGGTATCCAAAAGAGGCAAATCCGAGCTTCAAAGAAGCAAATATCAGCGACTTGGTTTATGCTATCATAAGCCCAATTATTTTCGAGTTCAGATGCAGGACGGGACGCAAGGAGATTCGGTTAGAGAGGGAGAAAGAGATCATATCTACCGACGAGGAGACAGGAGGTCAGGAGGAATTCGTTGTGGTAGATCGCATTTCGGTGACAGAAGAAAGATTTGTCATCATCATTGAAGGGAAGGAGAGTACAACTGGAGAGGTATTGAAGCAGTGTTTGCTGGCGTTGAAGGATGTAAAAGATGTGAGTAGTGGAGAGGCAGTGTACGGGTTCATTACGACGGGAGAGCCCTGGCGAATGCTCAGGTATGACGGGACGTTTCAAATGACAAACAAGATGGAGGTATTATTTGAAGGAGAATTCAGTTCTGGTTGATTGTATGTTTGTCGCATTGAGTAATGGAGGGATTGTGAAGAGTAGTCAGCATTTCAGGTTCTTGCAAATGTATGTAGAGTACATGCACCTCTGTGAGGATGCTGAAGGCCTCCTCAAGGTTTGCAGGTCACTGAAGGTTTCCGTGATGAGCATATGTATAGGTGTATTGTATGGTAAATGCCTCCGGGGTCGTTAACCCCTGATCCCGTCTACATGACTCCTTCAACCTATGACTTCCGCATATGACTCCTCCGACCCGCCAAGCGCTATGCAGCCTACATTCTCATACAACCCAGATTCATGCAGCTCATATGTAATGCCATTCCCCCACCCTTTTCCCCCGCCTTGCATCACATCCCACCTCTTCTTCTACATCATCGAGGTTTCTGTTTATATACATCTAAACACTTTGTTGGTTCGGCGATAGCTACACCCTAGGTTACCGAACATTGTTACTACTAGCTACAGCTACGTCAGGCGCAATAGGAGAATAGAACTAGTAAAAGTTCTGGGAAATACTTTAAGCTTTGTTCAAGTAGACCGCTTCATCCTCTCACAGCTTTGCTCCCGCCAACCAGTCCGACGAGACAGAAATACATTTCAACTATCACCAGCCCATCATGATAGGTTCCATCCGCTCTACTTGGTCCAAAGCCCTTGAGAACCTCGCCCGCCCCGCTACCGTCTCTACATTCCGCACAACAGGAGAACTCACCATCGATGAGTTCGTCCAAGCAGGGGACTACCTCGTCTACAAATTCCCCACATGGTCCTGGTCTGGCGGAGACCCAAAGGCACGTAATGACAAGCTGCCAGCGGATAAGCAGTTTCTCGTGACTAAGGAGGTGCCGTGTTTGAGGAGGCTGGATGATAACTTCGCTGCTGGATGGGAGGGGGGTGGGACAGATGGGGATGAGTGGGGTACAGGAGGGGATGCTGTGGGAGAACCACCGGGTACTGAAGCGAATGTAGCGTCAGCAAAGGATGTGAAGGGCTTGGATGAGCAGGGGGTTGTGGAAGAAGATGAGGTCGTGGAGGAGGAGGGCGAAGATGAGATTCCAGATATGGAAGATGATGACGATGAGGCGATTATAAGGGATAACAATAAAGGCGGGAAGGCGGGTGGGTCAGGGGCCCAGGGGACAACTGCGTAAGTCTTACACTCTTTGTTTCGCATCGAGGTGTGAGGCATAGAGCTAACCTGTATGGCAATATGATGAAGGCCTCGGCGGCAATACTCTCTATATATTTGCTACACCATGTATTACCGAACCCCACGTCTCTACCTCTCCGGATACGACGGCAAAACTGCTCTTCCCCTCACCCCCGACCAAATGATGGAGGATATTATGGGTGACTATAAAGACAAAACCGTAACAATCGAGGACTTTCCCCACTTTGAAGGCGCAGTAAAGATGGCCTCTATCCACCCATGCCGGCACGCGGGAGTAATGAGAGTATTACTAGACAGGGCGGACACTAGCTTGAAGTCTAGGAGGAAGAGACAGTTGGCACTACGAGCCAAGGAGAAGGAGGGGATGCCAGATGTTAGGGGACTGTCGTTGGGTGGGAATGGTAAGGGGGATAAGGATGAGTGGGAGGAGGTTGTGGCGGAGGATGAGGGAGAGGAAGGGGACGTGGAGGTGGCGATTAGAGTTGATCAATATTTGGTTGTGTTTTTGAAGTTTATGGCGAGTGTGACGCCAGGGATTGAGCATGATTTTACAATGGGATTGTAAAGGAAGGAGAGGTAGAGGTGAGGGTAAGTGATTTGTAATTATGGGAGATGGTGCGTGGCCGTATCAGAAGGACTTGTGATTGACGGCTGGCGATTCGCTTTTCATCCGGGGCTTCTTGTTGGTGGGTGCTGTAATGGCTTATTTCTTGTCTGCATATTTATCTTGAACCGAGATCAGGCGAGGCGAGGCGGACTGGCATTGTGATTTGCTGGAGTGGGGTTTTACAGGAGTATATTGAGATAATTTTGAGACTCTGCATTTCCTTGCAAATGTCTGCATATCAAGGCTGGACCTTGAGAGGCAAATGCATCATCACTGCAAGGAAACAAGTACAACAGAAACAAGCTTCGGTGTTCACAAAGAATTTCCTGTTCTCAAACTCAAACCTGCGCTTTGTTTACAAGTTCTTTCGCTCGCATCCTGCCCAGACGTGCACGCGAACATGTAACGCGCTAATCGACATCGCTGTGCCTTATCAGCTAAATTGACAACACAGATAAGAACAACGCGAGGCCCCTGTTTGAGTGCACCCCATCGGTTTTAATTCGAGCCCCACACACGCGTGTGCATAGCTATATACTACTACTACCTACTATTATTATTACTACTACTACTACGACGACGCATAGACTTCCAAAAAAAACAAAAAAAAAAGACTACTACTACTACGACGGCGGTGAGGGCGAGGGTGATATTTTTATATATATAGGTTTGTTGTGCTGCTGGAATTGGAAAGAAAGTCAGAGGCAGAGGCAGAGGCAGAAGCAGAAGCAGAAGCAGAACACAGAAGCAAGTGAGGACGGATAGACAAGCAGCAGGTAGGCAGGTATAGTAAGCAAACATACTCAATTCAACCCGGGGCTGGGACTGACCAGGGGCAAGCAAACTACATCGACTCACGAACAAACAAGCAGTGAGACAGTCAGGGATCTTTCGGGGAAGGAATTTGGGAGTTGTACTTGGAGAAGTGCAGTGACGATGCCGCCCCGCCGCCATGCCACGGATGACTCGGATGATGAATACTCGATGCAAACCACAGCTCCATCATCTACAAGGCGTAGCGCCTCCAGTAAGACGGCAACTAGCGGGACCGGATCAGATAAGGAGAATAGAGCACGTCGTCGTCGTGAGGAAGGTGATGAAGGAGATGAGGATGAGAATGAAGATGGTGATGGAGGGGGGGACGGGGTCAATTTAAAGAAGGATAAGGGGAAGGGAAAGGCAACACAGGCTCTGCATGAGAGGGTTATTGCGGAGGAGGGGGATAAGCAGTTTTATGACCCAGATCAGAAGCCGGAGGAGAGGAGGATTGTGAGAAAGGGGTTGAGGGAGTTGGGGAGAAGTTTAAATGGTAGGCCACATATTCCCACCTGAGCTTAATGGGTGGTGATTCACATACACAACTTGGGATGATGGCTAATATACTCTCACCCTCCTACAGACAATAAAGCGGAATACCTCCTCCCAAACTCCACCGGACTCCTCACCACCCTCACAAAAGCAAATCACCTCTTCAAATCCGTCAAACAAACCTCCGACGCAACCCTTGACTCCCGCATTCTCGTCGATGCTGCTGACCTGGCCTACAACCGCGCCAAAGCACTCTCCCTTGGCACTTCTGCCGCCACAGGTATCGACGTCGATGAATTTGTTGGGAAGGTCATCACATATATGCGTAATTCGCCTGACGTTGGACGGCACCGCCCGGGTAATGATTATGATGAGCAACCTAGTCAGGGTGATGAAGGCGATATGCTCGATTGGGCATATCTAGGTCGTACAGCTGCCTTCAAGGGGAACAAGAGGCCAGCTACAAGCGACTTTCTCCTCGGGCCTCTCTCTGTCCAGAAGCGTCAACGAATCATTAAATCTCGCGTCTTGGGGCTGAAGCGTAATGCCGCAAACATCGTTCGCCCGCAAGAACTCAAACCGTCAGATATACAAAACCAGGAATCGAATTCTACGACGAAGCTGGTGATGGAGATTGCGGATATTTTAGATGAGTATCTGACGGAACATGATCTCACTGAAGAAGGTCAAGGGGTCAATTACTTCCGCTTTGTGATTAACCCAAAGTCGTTTGCGCAGACGGTGGAAAATATTTTTTATGTGAGCTTTCTGGTTAGGGATGGGAGGGCAGCACTATGGGAAGGGGATGATGGATGGCCGTGGTTGGGGCTGGCGGAGGCAGCGAGTGCGGAGGAGGCGAAGGAGAGGGGGGTGGTGAAGAGGCAGGTTATTTGTAGCGTGGATATGTGGATGTGGAGGGAGTTGGTGGAGGTATTGGGATTGGGAGAGAGCGTTATTCCGTTTAGGAAAGTGAAGGAGGAAGAAGTGGGAACGGGGGGTTGGTATAGCTAGGCGAGGTGTCGGTGGTTAATGGGGCCGGGGGTGGGTACTGTAGAGGAAACGTTGACGTGCTAGCGACTGGTATAAAAGTCTTGCATGTTGTGGAGTTTGTTTTACTTTTTTTCGTGTAGAGAAAAAAGGGACAGTAGGGTCTGAATGGTTGTCATGATGGGGGGATTTTTATATGCTTTCGTTGGGGACATCTCATTGGATGGTTTTTTTTTGTCGATTCTACATTTTGTTTTCTATTGGGTTTAGTGGTTTGGATTTGTATTGGATTGGCTATTTGTTCTTGCTGTTCGTTATTTTACCTGACTCTACGGCTGTAATTCTTTTCCTTTCGTGATTAGATGCAATGGTTGGCGGGGATCGCGTTGTATTTATGCTTTTGGGTTGGGGATTAGTACTTAGTACTATATATTGTTATACTTGCAGACGATGGGATCCTCTCAGGAATAACTTGAAAAAGCTGCCATCAACTAAATTCGAAGAGGCGTCCAGTTCACTTTGCGTAATGATAAAGGGATGCCAGTACTGGCCCCAATATACAGGATTCAAGATTGTATTTAGTATATATATATCCTTGTTCTTTTCAAGCTTTTTGGCTTACAGATTTGATTGCCTAGGTTTTGAAGATTGGTGAGTATCTGTACGTTATGAATTTAAGCGTTACCCTGAACGTAAATCCTATCAAAGACTGTGATGTAGCTCCATCACATGTTAACGCAACGTTAAAATAAATGTACTTTTGTAGGAGGTTCAGATGGGACATTCACTTCATCTTGATTTATATCAACACCATCAGCTTTCCTCTACCCCACTCCACTCTACCTTAATGATGCTTTAGCATGGCAAACTATGTTTTGAGCTTATTATAGACACGTTACTTTCTGAGGGTAACACGCGGATGCAATTGTAGAGGCTTAGTTGCGTCGATTCAGTGGAGAAGGAGAAACAAATGTTGTGTTTACAGAATAGGGCAAGCAATCTACATCATACATAGCCTGGGACTCACTGCTGGATGGCATTCGAGCAAGGAGAAGACTATGTGCACTTTTTGTCCCCTCCCCCCCTCTCTCCCCCGGGCCCAATGTATGTGATAACTCTGGAGACCCTGAGTATCTTGGGGCCAACCCCTCCCCAGCCTACGCACTCTGCAGTGTCTTTGAGTTCAAAAAGATGTACGTTGGAAATCAGTACCCTCTTACTTTTTCCTTCCTTTTTAGAGTGCAATAGCTGGGGTTTGGATTATTCTATAGTGGAAGAATTTATAGAGCCTACCTAGGTACACATGCCATAGGGGAGTTTGAAAATTTAGTGAGGTATGGATGAGTTAATTTAAGTATACATAGGGTATGGGAACTATCCTTGGAGTATCAAATATATGCGCAGACCTACGCCGAGGCAGAGCTTAATATGTGATGGTGGTTGAATAGATATTGGGCCGTCTTGAGCGTCTGTCGTGGAAATTACTAGTGTACTGGCCGCCAGGTGGAGCTGGATCAGGATTTACCTATACCATCAGAGTATCTCAATACAAGAAATCGAAATCCTCCTAGGGTGCCATCACATAAGTCTAGTTAGTAATGAGGAAGTAAGGCCATATTCCGTCGGAAGGAGTACGGTAGGGTAGGAGTTGATTCAAAGAATCGAAGATGCTTATGCCGGTAGGAGAGAGTGGGAGAGTGAGGAGGCAGACTATGATAATGGAGACGGACGGCATGCAAGTTGTCAGCTCAGGTAGACAGACACCTCTACAGATCCCATAAAAGTACTTGATGTAGGCAGGCCTGCAATGGGCTTCTACAGTAAGTTGTCAGGGATTGAGGGTACTGTCCTGCCTGCTGTTTGGTATTTGCTCTCCATCGGCAGTTACCAGCCTCTCCGCTTCGGTGGTGCCATAAAATTAAGTGCATAGTTGGCGGAATTGCATCGTCTTTAGGATCATCCAATTTGTCTGTCACCCGCCGTTCTACCTACATGTGTATAACCTAGTACCCCCCATTTGCATCAGAAAGGACTCTGGAGGGAATGTATGTATGTATATGCAATGGTTATCGGACAGTGAGTGGTGAACCGGGGGGCGCGGGTTGAGGGTAACTTGGGTGTGTGGAGCATCGTTTGGTTGTTTTTAAGTTTAAATGTTAAGTACCTTGAGCTACCCTCGCTTAACTCGATGTTACCCTGAACAGTTTCAACAGTGATAAATTGGTTCTCGTACTATAATTTGTTTTCGTGCTAATGAATCAACATCCCCCCCTCTTTCCCAAGTATCAAGTATAGTACTACCCTATCCAAATACGCAAGCACACAAACCCTGACAGGGCCAAAAAAAAATTTGATGAAGGGGGATGACGAACGACCACAGATCAGCTCATAAAGGAGGACCGGCTGAGGGGTAAAATATTAAATCAAGAAGACAAACCCATCACCCACCACCCACCATCCGCTCGGCTAATACCAATACCAATACCGTTTTACTCAATCATCATATCATCATCCATCACTGGTGCTGCGCCCGTATCTGCTGCCACCCCATTCTGCTGCTCTCCTTCCACCTCCCCCTCCGCCTCCCCTACAGTCTCGTTCCAGTAATTACTCATCTCCTCATCCAACTCCTCAATCGTCTTTCTCGGTCTCCTGCCCGAACTAGTCTTCCCATCAGCACCACCAGCCCCACCCCCCCCACCACCTCTCCGTCCTCTATCACCCCTCCTCCTATCCCCTCCACCATCTCTCCTCCTATCCCTCCCTCCGTCACCCCTATCCACAATTGGCCTATCCCTTCTCCCCCTCTCCCTAACTCTAACACCTCTATCACGATCATCTGGAACATACCGATCAATCTTACTCCCTCTCCCCGACGGCCTAACCCTTTCCCTATCTCTATCTACGGGGGATAAACTCCTCGGCCTCTCAACTCTCTCAAACAAACTTCTTCCTGCATTTGGGTTTGATGCGGCGGATGCGGCGGAGGATGATGTAGAGATGATACTCAGCCGGATTGGCTGGCCATGGGCGTTTGCACCATCGTATTGATCGATGGCTTGGTGGGCGTCCTCCTCGCATTCGTAGGTCACGTAGGCGACTCCTTCGGAGCGGCCGGCGCGGTCGTATTTGAGTTGGACGGAGAGGGTGGGTGCGATGCGGTTGAAAAGGCGCTGTTTGAGTTTGGGGGGGAAAGCAAGTTAGGATGGGATAGGTTGGTTTGGCGATGGAAAGAGGAATTTGGGAGACGAACAGTGAGATCCTCTTGGCCTAATTCGTAATGTAAGTTTTCGACACGGAGCCGAGCAGCTCTTGGGGGTCTATTTTGTGCAGGGAAATTAGTACCAGGCTCACCCTTTCCACTGCTGGGACAAGATAAAACGTACAGTCTTCCCCCCTCATCCCTCCTCCCACCAGCATGCCCATTCCCATTCCTTTCCCGCCCACGTGACGAAGCTCCCGTATCATCTACCCCCCCAAAGTCCAATTAGCACCCATCAAAATCCATCTTCCTCAAGGGGTAGATAGACTCACGATCTTCATCATACCGGTCATGCACCCACGCGCCCCCAGACCCAGCCCTCTCCCCTCGATTTTGATCTCCATTTCGCGATGATGATTGCTCGGGCTATATGGTGACAACAGTGGCCGGAAATGCGGACGCGTTTATGTGTCAGTATAAGCTCATAGTAAAGGCAGTTGATACCAGTCTTCTTGTTGATTTTATTTATTTATTTTTTCGCCTTCTTGTGGACTCGCTGCTGGGCTGGTCTCCTCTTACCCAGCTCCATCTACCTAGCGGTTTGAGAAGGAGGGACCTTGTAGAAGGAAAGGAGAAGGAAGAAAGAAGGAGAGATGCGAATTCGTCCCCTTTCGATTGGTGGAGGGTAGGCAGTATGTGGGGATGGAAAGATGCAAAGGGAGGAGGAGCAATTTAACGGCAAAGCACACAGCATGGGAGGATGGATGTCAAGAGGATGCGAAGTATGAGTAGGAGGAGGGTGAAGGGTAACACGCCTGTTCCCTCTCCAGGTTCAACAACACCATGATTAACATCCTGCCGCCCTCCTCCACGCTGAGAGCTAGTTCGAACTGACCTTTCTGACACCCCGTGAATTGCCGCCTCTGGGGCCACGCCTATTTCTGTCACCGCGGCGCTGCGACTGGTGTCCGTGGCTCATCAGTGTTGTGTCCATTGGGGACGAGTGCTGCGCACTGGATGTGTACACACCTGCCGCTCGCGAACAACTTCGTCCAGAGATTTATCCATTACAAATGCTGGAGCACGGTGCGGAGTGCGAGCGAGTAGATAATCTATATGGATGGATGCTCTGCAAGCAGGGCAAAGGACGGCGAGATTGCCTGCTTAAATGAGGCCAGATGTTGGGAGTAATGGGGGGGGGTTGATCGGAGGATTGTTGACTGGGAGCTGGGAGTCGGGAATGAATCGCAGCCGCAGGGTGTGCCTAATCTTGGCGCACCCGTACGCGTATTATTATGCAGTTGCAACATCACTGGGTCATGGATTACATGCACTTGATTCGATGCCAGGTAGATGCTACAATACATGTATTTATGGGTTCAACCCATCGAAAGAAGCCAGTGCTCCTGCCAACGCTCCGTGCCGGCACCACAGAAATGCGTAAATTACTACTGCTGCATGGTATAGTTTGCTGGAAACTCCCCTCTCCTACCATCAAGCTCACCTTCCCACCAATCTGTGTCCATGTCAGCGAGAGGGCACGGTCGCGGCTGTAGGAAACTCACCGTTGACGCTGTTCGTTTTTTTAGTCACCTTAATCTTATCCCCCTCCTTGAAGCTAAGGTCACCTGCGGCCTGGCCCTGGAAGGTATACAGTGCCGTCACATATACCGAATTATCAAGCTGCTTTGGCTTCGGCTTCAGCGGCGGGGGTGGGGGCTTCTTCTTTGCCGCAATGGCGCTCATAGTGCTGGCCGAGGAAATCACCGAGTGCGCCGAGTGCCCGCTCATGGGCCGCAAGTTTTGCCTCGAGTTCAATTCTGCCGTTACAGAGCTCTGTATGGCATTGCTCACATGGTATGGAGGGGGCTTTGAGCTCCCAATCTGAGACCTGGCATCCTCAAAGCTGGTCATAGAGCTCTCCGTTGCATGGCTCTCGCTCTTAGCAGAGTGCCTCGAGCTTGAGCTTGTTGGCCGCAGCCTGGTCCAGTCTGGCTTTCCACCTTGGCCAGGCTCTACTGCAAGGTGACCGGTAGAGACCACACGGCTCGCTTGCGGCCTGGTAGAGCCTTCATAGACAGACAGGTTTGAGAATGACTTTTGTGGTCGTACACTTTCCGGAGGTGGAGGCGGCTTGTTTCCGGGAAGCGGCGGGGGTGGAGACTCATCTCGGGCGTAACGGGATGACAGGTTTGAGGTCGAGGCCCTGCTACCCAAGCCAGGCCTGCCGCTTGGCCCCACTGTTCCCCGTTCAGTCACAGTATCACCACTTGCCGATGATGCCCTTCCGCTTGGCTTTCCAGTGTGCGAACTTGGGGGTTGTGACGGTGGCGGAGGTGGAGCCCCCCGTTTAAACTTGCCCGGCAAAGGCAGAATTGATTTAGGAGCAACCAACTGACTCATTGGCATTCGCGCAGCTTTTCCCGACTTGATCATGATAATGTTCTCCTCGACCTGGCGCTTGATTGGTTCGAAAGCTTCTTCCCATTGTTCAACCAGCATATCACTCTGCTCGTAACCAGTCTCCTGGGCGTACTGAACCAGCAATGTGTAGGATCGCCCGAGGATCTGAACCTGACCCTCCATAAGGGTCTGGAGGAGTAATGATATAGCCTCCTCTATCTTGTCGAGCAGTGCGGGAACCCACTCCAAGAACTTCTCATCTTCACTTTGATATATCTAGTTATTTTTTCTCCGTCAGGCTCATTGTGGAGGGTTCAATTGGGGCTTGGAAGGTCACAGACCGTAGTAGCAGCCTCTAGGTTAGCTTCTGCTTTTGCAAGGACAGTATTCTCTCTGCTGGAGCGTTAGCGCCTCGCGGCACATTGGTGATGCTCAAACTAACCTATCAGTCCGGGCCCGTTTCTTCTTCAAATGCTCCACCTCTTTGTAATATCTTTCATAGTCCAACTTCTTGTTGTCCCTCTTCTTCAATGCCTTGTCAACTGGCTCCATATATTTCTGTGCCCCACTCCCTGTCAGTCAGGCGTTCTTCATCCAACTGCAATCACCACAGCTGACCTTGATATCTGTCAATGGATCCACCACCGTCTTTTCAACCAGTTTGACCTCCTCAATTAAATCAGTTCTCAGCTCCTGCATTATCTTTGCAAATCCTTCTGTTCGCTCCATTACATCCCTTGGTGTGACCAGTGGCTCATGCCTGGCCGATCCATCGGGTACTGGGATAGGTTCGTATAGCGTAACATAGCCTTCTGAGATTCCAGCTTGGAAAGTGATGATATCAGTCCACCCATCCCGCCATGCTTTTGTGTTTGCAAGCAACTATCAAACGCAATTGTGTCAATCAACAGGGTGGTAAAGAAGCGGCTGAGATTAACTGTACTTTTTGCAGAAAGTCGTTGGTTAGGAGAGATTGCTGCACGACAGCTCCAACTGTTGGTTTATCCTCCGTTCGCTAGAGGATGGGTGTTAGCATTGGATCCAGGAAGCAAACAAAGGGTCAAACAAAGGATACCTTTCGAAGACGCCCCACGGAGCGATGTACAGCATTCATTTCTTGCTACAATGCAAAACGAATATCTTACACAATGCAAGTGGTGTGGTAGATTGAAAGGAGCAACGATGAACTAGGTTGTGGGCACAGTGATCATGACAGAGAACAGGGTGGACAGAGGCTGGAATATGGTGATGTATTTCGTTGTGGTATAGTACTTGAGCCCGAGGCTGATAAAAACCCCAATTGAAACACAAGAGAGACAGACACCAAACGGGAGGTAGCTGCGGTCAGTCTGCTAAGAATAGGATATACAGTATGTATAGTATGTGCGGTACTGTATATACTTTATGTACTGTACTTATGTACTGTGCATAATACAGTCTGTATAGTGCTCCAGAGGCTGGGTTGAGTGTTATATAGATAGATACTAGGTAGGCCATGTACTGTACGTGGAGGGGCCCAGCTCTCGCATCTCGTCGTTCGTCGTCGCGTCCCTGGGGCCAGCTAGGTAAGTGATGATACAGGGCCAGGTAATAATAAGTAATGTTAGTCTCGTGCCCAGACCCTCGAAAAGATAGGTACTGTACGGAGTACGGCCTACATACAGAACCGTAACCAGACTAGACTAACTGTACGACTGCTTCTGTCTCATAGCCTAAGGCTCCATAGACGTATGGACTGCCAAAAAAAAAAAAAAGGAAAGAAGGAAAGAATGAAAGCTATATGGAGTATTGGGATACCGAACACATATAACACAGGCAGTTGCTTCAATCCCATGACGTTCTGATCTCGTTCCCAGACTCTTGGATTATCTGCGCTAAAGGTATCTTCGGCTAGAGCTATTCCACGATTCTAGCAACTGATATACATAAAAGGAGGATTATTTTGATCCCTTCTGCATCACTTCATCCTCTCGAATCCCGAATCTGGTGTCGAAATATCTCAGCCAACCAATTTTTAGAGTATCTCCAGCTTCCCCCATCATGGTCAGTAAACATGGCGGGTCGTGAGCTAGCTTTCATCCTCGGGTTGGCAGCAACCGGTCTACTCTCACGCACTCAATTACACTACATCCTCACTCTTGACCACCACAACTCCTATCACTGTAGGGTTACGAGGTTATGAACGTGGGATAGAAGCAGTAGCACAACGCAGAGAGCGGCTGCTGCACCTACAGCTCTGCAATCAACTATCTCGGTTATCACTTAACCAGCGAGTTCGATGGGCAGATCAGCAAGAGGAGTAGATGGATGATCCAAATAACTCTTCTTTATTCACACCAACTGATGTTGGTGAGTTAAGGGGCTCGGATTAAGAGGTGGCTACTAAGGGATTTGTTATTTCTTTTGTTATCTCTTTTGTTATCTCTTTTGCTATTTCTTTAATATTCGTATATTTTTTTCTTTTTTAGTATTTATTGCTTCTAGATATCTTTGGATGATAAAATAACTCCCTTCCTCAGTTATTATGGATGCTAACCAACTTATATACCATATAGGAGGTAGGGGGGCAAGCGGTGGAGAGGGCAGGCGGTGGTGGAAGCAGTGAAATAGAGAAGGCAGCCAGCTGGTGGGGGCAGCGGAATAGAGAGGGTAGCCAGTAGAGAGGGCAGGTGGTGGAAGCAGCGGAACAGAGATGGCAGGCGGTGGGGGCAGCGGAATAGAGAAAGCAGTCAGTGGGAGCAGCGGAATAGAAAGGGCAGTGGAATAGAAAGGGCAGCCAGTGGTGGCAGCTAGTTCAAGCAGTGGAAGAGAGCAGCAGTAGAATGTTTTAATAAACTTGTATCTAGTCTAATCTAATCTATGTACATAATACACAATAGGGAAGTCTGCAATAAGTACATGTATATTGTGAACGACGTGTATGACCTGTAGCATTACATAACCTTTGAG
>Ga0307514_10003986_pt1 | contig 13781 bp, 3 predicted proteins | sample 16_EM_MG_FD_203088 | JGI IMG/M metagenome (GOLD analysis project Ga0307514, IMG submission 203088) | Populus trichocarpa ectomycorrhiza microbial communities from riparian zone in the Pacific Northwest, United States - 16_EM | ecosystem: Host-associated > Plants > Roots > Unclassified | place... | reverse complement strand
TGACCTCCCTTTCCTCTCTCAACTAGGGACTAAAAAAATAATAAAAATGACCAAACTTAAATTGAAAAAATATCGAGATACCGTAATTGTATAATTTATATTAAAAGTTCAAGAACTAAAATGTATCTTTCCCAAAAAGTTTGGCACGCCACCCATGTTTAGCGTCTTTTTAATTTTGATTTTGATTTTTTTAATTTCATTATTGACTAAGAAATTTAAATTAATTGGTTTTCAATTAGGATCAAATAATCTAAAATAAAATGAGAATCAAAATAAATTATAAAAAAAATACACATTGTCATCTAAAGTGTTTTGTTTGTATGTATACAGTGCCAACTCTACAGTAATAAGCGACATATTTTAGTTTTTATCTAATAATAAAAGAATTCTTCTATAACAAAGATCTCGATACATATATTATAATAAAATAATTCTTCCATACCATAATTAATATAAATACAAGATATAATTCGTGGAAATTATATTAAAATGTTAAATATTTTATTTATTAATACAAAAGAATTGTATTTTGATAATAAATAAAAAAAAAACACTTACAAGTCAAAATGATGAATTTAATATAAAAATATATGAAATTATAGAAGAAATATCTTCTTTATTTATAATTATAAATGAATCTGAAGATCTAGAACTTAAATCAGCATGATGATTACCATGATGAATATGAAAGTATTCATAGTACGTAGTTTCATTTTTTTCTCTTTCAAAATTCAATTACATAGACTTATTCCCTTTTATTTAGTATGTTAAAATAAAAATAGATATTTTTTAATATATAAATATAAATATTTTTTAAAAATACAAAATCATATATGTTTTTATTTATTATTTTAAAATACCTGTCATATAAAAATATAAATAACTAATTGGAAAATATCGAAGTAAAGTATTTTAAGTTCTCTGAACTCATAAAACTTACAAAGAGAATTCACATTTAAAAATCATGCACCCTAACCACATCTCCACATATTTTACCGTCTTTAAATATATTGAAAATTAAATTACTTTTTAATATTTATTTTCTAAATTCCCACATATCCGATATGCATCAAGTCATCTCTTAGGAACTTCGAAAATATTCATCTTCCTAATCCTAGCTTGCAAAATTAGCCCTGGACAATGGACATCTCTGTAAACTGGTACAACGGATGCCCTTTTGTAAACTGGTAAAAGATCAAGCTGTTTATAAAAAGGCAATTTAGATTTTATACTCTAACCAAATGCTCCTTTTCTTTTCTTTTTTCTTCAATTTCATTTTTAATTTTTTTAAAAAATTATTTGAGTTGTTTTTGAACCAGTTAAGTTGACTGGATCACGTTAGAAAAACTCTTATACAATTTAATTTTAAACCTAAGATAAGCAAGGAGTTAGGTCAAAAGATTTTTTTTCTGTCAATTTTTTTTCTCAATTTGATTTTTAAACTTTGTTTTACAAATTAATTGTGGTTTTTCTTTTATTTGTCAAGTTAATTAGGTAATGCCAAAACAAATTTTATATTATTTGATTTTAATCCTGAGTTAAGTAAAAAGTTGGATTAGAAAATTTCAAAATTTATCCACTGATTGAAACTTTTTTTTATATTAACATGGGTGTCCATGTCAGTTTACGCGCATCTCGACTAATTTCACGGGCCCTGAAGTTAACGACCACATAAGTCTTTATTGGCCATGAGATAACTCAAACTCGTGACTATTAGGGGATAAACCAAAGACCTAATCAGTTGAGTTACTCTTCAAGATTTTGAATGAAACTTAATAATATTAGTTGTATATAACCACTACGTTACATTAAAAAATTTAAATTTTAGTTTTTTAATAGGCATGTTACTCAAATTTAGGTTTTTGTTTGAGATACGCTAGGATATAAAAGGTATTTGAAAGTATGATAGTGATTGCTTTTTAAAGTATTTTTTTGTTTGAAAATATATTAAAATAATATTTTTTCTAATAATTTAAAAATATAAAAAATTAATTATAAATAAATAAATTTAAATTTTTATGAAATACTGTTTGAAACAGAATTCTAAACATGAAGGAGAAAATGAAAACAATTTTTTTTTTTTTTTATTATTGTCAAGGGTAAAGACCAAGAAATAATAAATAAATAAATATCTTATCCCACCTCTTCCCGTTTTCCCTCCCTCGTAGTCTTAATTTTTTTTTTTCAATAGTCTAAAGTTTTCAGTTTTGACTTTGAAAAAATGATTTTTTTTAATAATAATAAAGTATTCGCTTCATTTCAATATATAATTTATAATATTTTTTTATTTAATTTTATTAATTAAAATAAGAGTAATAATATTTAAACTCTTGAGTATTTTTTAACCAATCAAATCAATTGAATCACGTTAAAAAAACTTTTATTTTGTTTAATCTTAAACTCAAGCTAAGTAAGAAATTGAGTCAAAATATTTTATTTTTATCAATTTGATTCTTGAATTTTTTTTTACCAATTAATTAAGTTGTTTTTGAATTTATCAAGTCAATCAGTTTAAACCAAAACAAATACTATATAGTTTGATTTTAAACCCGAATTAAATAAAAAATTGAATTAGAAAATTTCAAAATTTATCCACTAAATTAAACTTAATAAAAATAATAGTCTATAATTTTTAAGTTACATTAAAAAAATCATATTTTTTTAATAGGCATGTTACTCAAATTTAGGTTCTTGTTTGAGCTAGGTTATGATTTAAGAAGTGTTTGAGGATGTAGTAGTCATTATTTTTTAAAGTATTTTTAGTTTAGAAATACATTAAAATAATATCTTTTATTTTAATTTTTTTTTTGATATTAGCACATTAAAATAATTCAAAAATATAAAAGAATTAATTTTAAATAAAAAAAATTAAAATTTTTATAAAATACTGTTTAAAACACAATTCCAAACAGGAAAGATGAAAACAATTGTTTTTTTTTTATTATTATTGTCAAGTGTTAAGACCAAAAAATAATAAATAAATTTCTTATCCTACCTCTTCCCGTTTCTCCTTCCACGTAGTCTTAACTTCTTGTTTTTTTTTTTTTTTTTTCAAAAGGTCTAAAGTGTTCAATTTTGACTTTGAAAAAATGATTTTGTTTTAATAATAATGAAGTATTGCCTTGTATATTACGTAAATATATAATTTATATTATTTTATATTTAATTTTATTAATTAAAAAAAATGATGATATTCAAATTGGTGAGTGTTTAATTATTAGAATTCTAATATTAAATTAAAAAAATTTTCAACTCAAATATTTATATTTTTAAATAAAATTTATATTATTCTCTATCTATCTATACAAATCACAAGTGAAAACGAGAGCAAACTTGGACAATATTTTTCCTGCAGCAACTCTGGGAACTTGCCCATTGATGAGTACTAGGCTTCATTAAAAACTACCATGAGAAGGGAGCATATACAGCCAGAAACAACCCACAATGAGACGCCATGCTGCTTGGAGAAAATGAATGAATTACTGAATTCATAGAGGATAACAGCTAATAACACCTTTTGTTTCTACTTCCCAACTTCTCATATATATGATTGCTTTCCTGTAGACAAACCAACTTGCCTCACACTTGAGCTCTTCTTTTGTGTCAACTTGGCTGTGCCATTGTCATCAATTATCCTTGTCGTTTCCAGAGCTGCTATTCCAGTTCATAGCTGGGCCACACAGCTTAATTAATGAGGTTAAAGATCATACACCAGAAGATAAAACTGATAAGAGTAATGAATATTGCTGGTATCTCATCAATTCTCACCCTTCTCGAAGTGATCGAGTATGTTTTTGGCTGCATCCAAGAAACCCTATGCCTCCCTCCCTCCCTCCCTCCCTTCAAGCCGCAATCCGAACTCATCAGTACTGCCAATCCACCCAAGGCCATCACTGTTGCTGTCTCGAGGTATGTGACCACAAAGCAGACGTCAGATTTCCCCCCAAATGGAAGAAAAACCCCATTGTTGACCACGCGGAACTTGTACTTGAAAAGTGCAAGCAATACACTCTCTTGATCACCGATGTTCCTCAATTTGTCAGATTTTCTCTACTATTATATCACCACCACAGAAAGTTAGTATTCTTACCTACGTTAGTATTCTTACCTACGAATATGTTCATCTCAATATTTCTCCCACGGAGTTGATGCTTGCACGCGTCTCTCTCCTTTTATTGCGTGTTTAAAATGTCCCGTTTGTATTTATTTTTTGTGCTAACATGTAAGTCATGCTAATATGGATGAATATAAGAGTTAAATCACTATAAAATAATTTTAATAACATCGACAGAATATCATTGTTTAGATATAATTTTGTTGGCATTTTTTATTGCCAGAAAAAACTATCATTAAAAAATATCTTGTTATGGTTTTTTATTCTATTAGAAATGAAAAATACCGATAAAAAATTTCATTGTCATATCCTATTGGCAATTCCATTGCTAATAGCATCAAAGTTGGAAAGTTATTTATCAATCAAGAGTGTTGAAGGATCAATCAACTAGTCGACCAAGCAACTATAAACAACAATTAACTAGAAGGAAGCGATCAATTAACAAAATTTGAACACTCATACAATTAGAAAGATGCAATCCTATTCAAAGTAGGGTCTTTAATATAAAAATTAATCATTTGATTTTAATTTTGCCTCAAATGTGTCAATTAACCTTATTTTTTAAAAAATAAATTTTTTAACAACACTATATGAATGGAAATTATCTGACTAACATATACATACTCAAATATTCATAAAGAGATAATGATTTAATAAATTACTATATTATGATAGGTAGCTTTTGGCTTTGAACCCTTTCTTAGTGAAGTACTATCAAATTTACTTGGTCAATTAGTGAACACGATGTCTTGAACTATTCAATCTTTTGTGTAAATCAAAGTCAAAAGTATTAACATGGTTCTTTGCCTAAAGTTTTTCTTTGGTTCTCATGATTGTGTTATTTTGTCTCATAACAATTTTTGATTTCATAATTGCTTTAAATAATTCAACCTTTCATAATTCTAAAATAAACAATCATATTTCTCATCTATATAGGTGATAACTCATTATAATTCTTATGTTGTACTCCACTTGGTAAACCAATATATAAAAATCATTAAGAGCAAGGCTCACCTTTATCAAGCTATAATTAACACCTTTTTCATTATAGAAATAAAAAAGAAATAATTATTTTCATGTGCTACTTAGAATGTCGCATGATTTATTTATTTTCTTTAAACCTAGATCTTGGAATCTCCAGACAACTAGTTAGGGTTACCATTATGACACTCTTTCAATTTTAAACCCTTTAAGCTCATTCATTTTAATGAAATATACACAAGCTCTCTCATTAAACTTTAAGTAAGTAGATCCTCAATGTTTACTTTTAACTTTAAAACATTACATTTCAGAGAAAATGTTTGACAATATTATTTCTATGAATTATATGTCTAGACTTATCATTGTATATGCTATTTTATGCTCTTTCAATTGCTGACTAACTATTGCAATATACAAATATTGCTAGCACAAGCTTAGGCCAACATGAAATGTCATTTAAAAAATTCCAAATCCATTCGACTTCCTCTTTCACTTTATCAAAAGCAATAAACTCTGATTTTATTATCTATCTTGCGATACATATTTATTTAGATAATTTCTAAGATATAGTTACTTCAAAGAGTGTGAAAACATATCCAATAGTAAATTTCAAATCCTAACCATTGGATATCCAATTTGCAGTTCTATACTCTTTTAGTACCATTAGATAACTAGTACAATGTAACTTATTGTCAAAGATATACCTCAAATATTTATTGCTTTATAATGGCCCATGTTTGTATTACTAGTAAATCTATTTAGTTTGTATTACTGGTAAATCTATTTAGTTTGCTAATTGAGTATGCAAGATCTGGTATTGTGCAATTTATAATATACATTCTCATAATTATTCATGAGTATTCAGATTGGTATATTCACTCAACTTTATTTTTTAATAGATGTACATTTATTTTCATTAGTGTTTGATAATGTCATTGTCATTTCTTAAAAACTTATCGAGAATTTTTTTAACATAATAAGATTGAGAGAATATCAATCCATCAATCGTCCTTGTAATTTTATTCATAGTATGACATATACAATACCCAACTCATTCATGTCAAACTTATTAGGTAAAATTTTCTTGATATATTTGATCATATAATCATTATAGCTCATTTTATATCATCTACATAGGGACATACAATTACATAATTTTTATATGTGTTTCTCACATAAATATATTTATCAACTTCAATGATTTTAAACTCATTTGACAATATAACTTTGTCAAAATTTTCATATCATTGTTTAGGAGCTTGTTTCAAAGCATATAATAACTTAACAAGCTTACAAACTTTCTTTCCTTGTCCTTTAATAACAAATCCTTCGAGTTGTTTTTATAAACCTTTTCATCAAGATCATCATTTTAAAAAAGTTATTCTTACATCCTTTTGATTTATTTTAAGCTTGTTAATACTATGATGGCTATTACTGTTTGTATGAAAGTTATTATTAATATAGGTGAATACGTGTCAAAATAATTTATACATTCTTATTATTTAAATCCTTTAACAACAAGTCTTATTTTATATTTTTAAATAGTTTCATCAACTTTCATCTTTATCTTAAAGAATTACTAATGATCTAATGATTTACTTTTGGTGGAAGATTCACTAGTTCTTATATATGATTATGCATAATGGATTCAATTTCATTATTGACTACCTTATTCTAAAAGAAAGTTTTAGGATAGGACATTGCCTCAAAATAGCTTTGAGATTCATTTTCTATCAAGTGTGTTAGAAAAACAAGACCAAACATTTTGGTCATTTTCTCCTTTACTCTCTCTCATCTCAACCTCATCATCTTCCAATTGATGCTAATTACTTGATAACTTCAATAGTTCTTTTAGGTGAATGGATTTCTTATGTTTTCTTATATGAAAACACATCTTAAAAAAAAATTTCTTTGATTCTATTATCATACTAGGATAAATATTCTCAATACTTGACTTACATATAAGAAATCGATATGCAATTTATATGGTGTATTCTCTAACTTTTATGGGGTACTTTGTTAAATATATAATTAATAGCTCAAAATTGCCTTCCTTTACAGGCTCTAAGGTATCCCTAAAGTTACCAAATTGACATTCATCATTTATTTCAATGTTTGTTTGTTTTTTTTATTTAGTAATGTTATTTTATTGAGGTGAATAAAGAGAACTAATTTGGTGGATCATACAATTTTAAGAATCAAACTCTCCAAAAAAAATTTCATACTCTCCACCTATATCACTTCTTATTATCTTTATCTTTTTATTAAGTTGATTTTTAACTTTATTCTTATAATGTTTAAACATTTAAAGAGTCTTATCTTTGCTTCTAATAAAATAGGTATAACAATTCCTTGTGCAGATATCTATAAAGTAATTTAATACTTTTTTTTTCAAAGGTAGTTTGGACAAATTTTAAATAATCAATATTTGAGTGAATTAAATCTAGAATTTCACTATATCTTTCACTTATTTGAAAAGAAGTTTTTTTTTTTTTTTTTTGTAAATTTTGATTCTACACAAACCTCACACTTAGAAGGATCCACTCATAATAATTCCTTCAATATGAATATCATACAAGATGAACTAAAATTCTTGAACTTGGTTTACTGCGGTTCTTGAATTAATCATTTTAAAATCTAGAAATTTATCGATTATGAATTCTTTCATACCAACATCTTCAGCATTGTACTTTCGATCTAAAGCTTTTCATAATATCTTTGCGCTCTTGATTGAATTATACACTTCCCATTCAAGATGTAGTTCTTGCACATGAAATCCCAATGATTTCATACATCCACAACTTCCATAATGGTATTATCTTACAGCTTTGGTTTTTTATATACAAAATTTTACCAAGTTCAAGGTGGTCAAGAAAAATAACATCTTCTATAACCACCTCTTAAAGTTCAATTCATTGAACTTCTCAGGTTCTCACCATACACCATAAAAGGTGATGGTGGAATCTTTCCAACAACCACCACACACACACACATATATAATAGAAATATGGCTTATAAACATGTAAACACACAAATAATTGCAGTGACCAAATTAAAATTCAACAAAGAAAATAACTAAACAATTTATAACTATAAATAAATAAGATTTGATTTGACAATAGATCATAGAAAGAACAACAACAAGGTAAGAATTTTAGTCTTAATATTGTTGATGCAAAATTAATATCAAGGAACAATTGATGCAAAATTAATTATGATCCCATTGCGTTGCCTTAATTGCCTGTTATAAAAAGAATAAATAGCCCAACCTTTGAAAAGAAACAATTCAAGAACATGAAGGTTAATGTTCAAAATATTTATTTTTGGGCTTACAAAAAAATCTTTATGGGCTAAAAAATCATTTTATAGCAGGCTTGAGCTTAAGTCCCAAGTTATGATAAGCGAGCATATGCAAATAAAGTTTAAAATCCATTTAGCCTAGGGCCTTTCATTTCTAAAATACTTGGTTCCCTTTGGGTCTAATTTTGACTCTTCATCTTCCCACTATATAAGGTAGAAGAAAATTTATCATATTTCAATGTGAGATTGAGGGGTTTTGGATTTAAAAATCATGCCCATCAAGGATTTTTTGACATCAATTTCTCATTCATCCATAATTTATTTTAAATATGTTAATGTTCTATGTTAAATTAATTTTATTAGAAAATAATTTCCAACAAAGTCTTAACTCTAAAAGTGCTTTTCCGCTATTAAATTGACCTTATATATGTCTATTAACCATGTTTCTTAAAACAAATTTCTAACAAGAACTTCTTGTATTCCACCTTAAAGAGGGAACATAATTTAGTTCAAAACTCATTTACCTTGTTTTTTTTTTCAAAACCCATATAAATCTCAATATGTTCATCATAACCAGACTTACAATTTATAGATAGATCTCTTCACCAATACGTCCAAACATAAATCTCCTTATAATTATGCTTTGGCACAATAAAAAATGATCATCCCCAAGATCAAAGGCAACTATAAAATTATGGTCGCAACAATCATTTCCAATAGAAACCAACCAATGCAAAGAATTACCAATAAGAACACCATATATTCGTCCTTCAAGAATATAATATGGGAAGGGCTTATGAATTCTTTTAAGATGACTTCTTCTTATACTATAAATAATAATCAAATTCTATTTTGTTTGATAATATCGCAATATTCATATAACCTTTTAATCATCATTGATAGAGTCATACTGATGAAATCATGAAAAAACATTATACATAATATGGGTTTCCCATGATTTCTTCCTAGAATAATGGAGTGATGACTTGAATGTAGACCTTTGTCCAACTTAGGTTGTTCTTGAAAAGCCAGTCCCTCATAGGAATATAAGACACTTTAATGCTTAAGTTGGTAAATATAGGAGAATAAAATAATGCAAAGAAAGATAAAAAAAAAACAAAATAAAGTTGTGGGAGTATGTATTTAGATATAGCTTGTAAATATGCTAGCTAAAAATTATATAGCATGACCTTGCTTTGACTATGAATGCTCTGGGTTTTGTGTGGCATGGTCTAACACCTTTGCATGATTAATGCTCCCCTATGGCTTATAGCCTAACTTTCTAACTTTCTATGGCTATCTAATATGATCCAAGCAATATCAAGAGATCCATTAGAAGTTTTAGTTGGTCCACTGACAAGACTTAAGGCTAAAATGTTCAAAGAAGCTTTCAATTGACTTCTTTAAGACATATGAGCTAAGATGGATTTCAAGAAGACATTAAATAATGAAGAATTTAATTCATGTTTAAGAAAGGATTGTAGATGATCATTCAGACATTACAAAAAGATTGGAATAAGAAGATTCAATTAGCTAGTTTTGACCTTTCACTATTTTTTTTTTGTCATAAATAAAGGTATGCAAGGGATTTTAATGCTATTTTAGTTGTATTGGAAAGTATACATCCATATATTTCCAGTGATATATGGCATGTCTTCAAATTCATTAATATGAGAGAGAACTATGCATTTAAAGTTGAGTTTTCATTCTACCAGTAGATTACGAAAACAACTTTAATCTTATTTAAATTAGTTGGGCTATTATTTTATTTATATTTTAGTTATTATTATATCTTTTAGATATATTAGGGCCTTTACTTAAATTTTACTTTATTGGATTATTATTTATTATTAGGTTTATCCATATTAATTAGGAATGTCCTATTAGACTTAGGATTCTTGTTAATATAAATACTTTTTTGCAGAGATTTTTTGAAGAAAGGACTATTTTTTTAATTAAAAAATAGCATTATTAATATCTTTCGTGTGGTTAAGTTATTCACATACCAAGTTCTTGATTAAACTTGCAAACTCTTTGAAAGATTGATCAACGTTGTTGTGATTTTATACTACCCGTCGTGTCTCTTTATAGGTGTATGGTGGGAGTGATAATTATATATAACTTTCTTGTGAGGTCAAGTTGTAAAATATTCAAATATAATTTTAGCATATCTTGGGAGATGTTTGCATCACTATCTCTATGTGGCCAAGGATGAGATCTGGATTTTGCTTGGTGATTAAGTGTATTTATACACTGAGATCTTGCACTTTCTTTATAGAGAAGGAGACATATCATTAATAGAGAACTGATATTAGCTAGCCATGTATGCCATTGGTGGAAATGTTTGTGATGGGCAATGTTATTACCATAAAAAATGGTGTATACTTTGCATAAATGTTTTTTATGCGTGCGTAGAAAAGACTATGTGCATGACTTATAGGAAACTAAAAAGATGCATAAAAGGGTGTGCCAGGGTAGAATTAGATAGACTGAGTTCAGTGTTGAGCTGAAATTCTAGCAAATAGCTGGATTTTGTTTTAAAAAAATATATTATCTTTTGTCTCCCAATTCTTTTAAACAATCATGTTTAGAAGATTTTAACCAACAAAAGTGGGAGAAGAAAATACTTACTGTATAAACGTTAACTTTGCGGCTATATTTGCACGAAAAATATTACCTTGGTATATATATTTTTATGGATGTGCCTTTATGAAAAATAAATGTTTTCTTTTTATTGCTTTTATTGACATTAAAGTTTTTCCTGCAAAAGAGATAAGATTTTATCAATTTCTAGTATAAAACATTATTATCTAAAAATAAAAAACGCTTTGTGATCATGAAAGTAGTGCTAAAATATTGTGTAAAAAGATGTCATATAGAGATGTAGAGATTTCAATGAAGATCTTGAGACAAAGATTTCTTATGGAGTCACATATAGAGATTTCAATGGAAACATAGAGACATAAAAAATTTATTGAAGACATCAAGAAGTGGAAACGTGGGAATTCAATGGAGTTATGATGATCTCATCATAAAGATTTTTATGAAGACACAAAGATCTTGCAGTGGTGATTTTTTATGGAGTCACTAAAGACATTAAGAAAAATACTTATTTTATTTAAAAATTTCAAAAAATAAAGAGATAATTTTAAAAATGATCTAATCTTGGGTAATGTATCATGAAGACTTTTTCTTGTTTGTTAAGGTTGTATCTCATTCTTTATAAATTGTTGAAGATGCCCTATAAAGATCAATATTTCAATCTTTTTTTTTCATGGCATGACATTCTTTAGTGTCATGACTGTGGACACAATGATAATGATAAAACTTCTTAGGATTTTTTGTATTTATGCCACTCTTCATTGGAGGTGGATACCACACAAATTCCTTTTCCTAAATGGCAACAAATACCTCAACACATGTAGTGGTAAAAGGTGTGGTAAGAAGCTCACAAAATGTAAGGTGATCATAATTGGGTCCCCTAGTGCTTCTCTCGGATGATGCATTAATAGGAAATTGATAGATTTATAGAGATCTGCTCTTTGAAAAGGAGGGTGTCCTTGTTTGGTGACACTTGATTTTTTTTTTACTCAAATATGGTTCTTTGTTACTTGTTTTACTTTGAGGAGAGTCATGTTAGAGAAAGTATACAAATGTTTCCATAATAATTAGTCATAGACTTCACTGATTAGGACTTTAGTGACAATTGGTTCGAGTAGATTTTCCTCATTGAATCTTTAAAGATAAACTCTAGTGATTTTATCTTCTTGTTGGGTGATAACAAAGAGCTTAGTCACTCTCTTTTTGGTTGGAATGCTGGTATTAAACGAGATATAAGCTAACAATAGAGATATTTAAGGCTAATGATGGAGCCAGATTTAAGGATGTGATACCATACCCTAGAAGATCCACGAAAAGTTGTTGGAAGAACCTTGCACATGACGTAACTCTTTTATGTCACAAGCTCTAGGATGCTTCTAATATTTTGGTTGTGCTTTCTAGGATCTGTAAGACCATCATAGTTGTCCAAGTTGGCCTTTGTATAAACATATTTTTTAAAAAGATGGGAGTATAACACTTAATGACAAAGTGAAGAGTCTGGTTGGAATGATGTTCATTTTTAAAAGGTCATATAGTCACCGATCTCATCTCATCTTTTTTTTTTTTAATCATGAAGCATGTCAACGAGAGCCAAAAAAAAGATTAATGGATATAGTCATGACTATAGCTAGGATATGTGGAGGAGTGCTCTTTATAGCGAGAGCAACTCCATCATGATTTTAGAGTATCATGCATACTTTGTATGTTATTTTGTCATTCTTTTTCATAAAACTAGAGTTATCTTTGTGCCTTTAGTCACGTATTGGAGCTATGTGTTGTATTGTTTCAGTTGATGAAATGGAAAAATATAGAGAGCCAGAGAAGGATTAACAGACACAACTACGACTATAGCGAAGATATGTAGACGAGTGCTCTTCATAGAGAGAGCAACTCCTTCATAATTTTGGAGTGTCATGCATACTTTATATCTCATTTTCTCCTGCTCCCTCATGGAACTAGAGTTATCTTTATGCCTCTAGTGCATATAGTGGAGCTGTATGTTATATTTTTCTTGTTGATGGAGTGAAAAAGTGTAAAGTTGTTCTTGTATGGCTAGAACAACATTGTTAAGCATTTAAACTTGATGGGAGAGTTATTAAAGAGTTGAAGGAGCTAAAGTTGAGATCAATTACTTTTCTCTATCCTAGAGATTCATTAGCCATGAAAAAGTATGATTGGTGAGAGGGAATGAATTATCTTTTGTTTAGTTTTTCACAAACAATGCAATTGATGGGATCGTAAAAAAACTTCAAACATACTATAGGCTTTCCATGGCTGTGTCATAAGCTAGTGAAGTGATTGTTTGAATGTATACATTTGCCTGACCAAGGTTGTTCTTGAAAAACCAGTTGGGAATACGTGACATTTCAATGCTAAAATCAGTAAATGTAGGAGAATAAAATAATATATAGAAAGAGAAAAATAAAATAGAGTTGTAGAAAGTGTGTCTGGGTGTAACAGGTGCATGTGTTGGTTATAAATTATATAGCTTGGCCTAACTTCAGTTGTGAATGCTCTGGCTTTTATACAGCTAGAATTTGTGGCATGGTCTAGCAACTTTGCATAGCCAATGTTCTAGCTTATGGCTTGACTTTCTAGATTTTTATGGCTATCTCTGTATGGTTAAATATGGGATCTAAATTTTTTCTGGTGACTAAGTGTATTTATACACTAAGATATTGTAATTTTTTAAGGAGAATGAGATATATTATTGGTGGAGAAATTGATGTTCTATCATTGGCTAGCCATGATAGCTTACATTGATTGTTGTGTCATGCCATTATTA
>Ga0307514_10003985_pt1 | contig 13785 bp, 16 predicted proteins | sample 16_EM_MG_FD_203088 | JGI IMG/M metagenome (GOLD analysis project Ga0307514, IMG submission 203088) | Populus trichocarpa ectomycorrhiza microbial communities from riparian zone in the Pacific Northwest, United States - 16_EM | ecosystem: Host-associated > Plants > Roots > Unclassified | place... | reverse complement strand
ATGCAACTGGGGCAAGCAAGGGCAGGGACTGCAGCTCGAACGTTGGGTTGGGACTATTGGCATTCTACCGGATGGCCGTCTGTGGCCGGAACTATCGCCAACACAGACCAAGGACCTGCAAAAGTGGTAGGAAGATAGTCATGCAGGAGAGCGGGGTAGTCACTCGGCGGGGTGGTACACCGTAGTATTGGACGGAAGGGGTATGACAGTGGATGGAATGTGGGATGATGAGAAGTGGTGCGAGGCGGTAGAGGAGTTCTTGCATTAATGTAGATAGCTGGGGAGGGCAGGGACTGGCCCGTGCGGTTGAGAGAGGCCACCCGTGACCACGGGAGCTGCAGTCCATCGCCATGTTCTAGATAGAATAAATGCGATTAATGATTCCTTAAAAAAAAAAAAAAAAAGTAGGTACGAGTGAGCAGATGTGGGACGATATGGAGTGGTGTGGGAAGGTGCCGGATTTCACCATGTAATTGTAGATAGTACGGGGAGGGTAGGGACTGGCCCGTGTGGAAGAGAGAGGCCACCTGGGTATCCCAGGAGCCTCAGTCCATCGCCATATTCTAGAGAGGATGAATACGATCAATGATTATTTTATTAAGAAAAAAGCTACCAATACTCCGAGGGGAGGCGGAGAGGATACTGACGGAAGTCTTGGACTCTGAAGCTCACCGATGTGAGAAAAAAGCTGAGGCGTATTGATTGGGAGGCGGTACAGAAGTATGTCGAGGGGAATACCGCAGCAGAGTTCCATGAGGTGGGAGAGGCGTACGAGCAGCTTGTCCGGCTGAAGAGTGAGAATTGGGAAAGGGATGTGGTGATCACCGGAAGGTCGAAGCCGTGGTGGAAAGCAGAGTGGAGAGAGCTGAGAAAAAGGTCAAGAAATTCGAAGGGGGCGAGGAGGGAACCAAGAAAGGTGATACGTCAGGTGAAGAGGGAGATGTGGGCGAACTGAAGGGAAGGAGGTATGGGATATTGTTACGGTCTGCAGGAACCCGTTCGGTTGCAGGGAAAGGTGTGGGATACTGAAGGATAGCCAGGGCAGGATGTAGGAGACGGATGAGCAGAAGTTGGAAGCTTTTGTGGCGCATAACCTATTAACGGATCCGGCAGAGGAACGACAGCGACCGGCAGGACAAGAGAGACGGAGACCAAGGAAGGAGGTGTTGAGAAGAGTGAGGCAATGCCTAAAAAAGACCAAGAGCAACAGTCCGCCAGGACCTGATGGGATAAGCTGGAAGCTGTTAAAGGTCATGAATAGGCAAAGCTGTATTAGAGGATGTGTCTGAGGAGGGAAGGATGCCGGAGGAGTGGCGGGATATGAAGATGGTGATGATTCCCAAGCCTGGGAAATATCACACGGCAGTGAAGGGGTGGCGGCCGATTGTACTGGCCAACACGGTAGGCAAACTCGCGGAGAAGATAGTGGCGCAGGAGTTGCAGAAACATGATGAGCTGTGGCACGAGAGAGCTGTGGCGGGACGGAAGGGGAGAGGTGCAATAGACAGCGTGGTGGCGATGGCAATGATCGCGGAGCAACACCCCGAGGGTGAAATAATAGGGCGAGACGCGCGATCAGCCTTCAACACGGTTCGACGGGATTATGCGGGATATGTACTCCGCAACCATGAATGGCTATGGAGGTGGATTCTGGATTGGCTTGGGCCCAGAACGCTCGCGGTGGAAGTGGATGGCAATACCTTAGGTATGACCACGATGTCCGGGGGACACCACAGGGCAGCCCGCTGTCGTTGGCTTTGTTTACGGTAAATATGTCGAGCGTCGTGTGGGATGCGGAGAGACGACCCTTGAGCGGAGAAAGGGAGCTGCGGAACGCTAGGCGGGTGAGCTACTGGCCCCTATCCTTCATTGATGATATAAACGGAGTACGAGTGGGAGGGGAGAAAGAGATGGGTAAAGCGCTTGAAGAGGCAGGGTCGGCGGCCGGGATTCTGTGGGACAAGGGAAAGAACTGGAAGGGAAAGAAGGGGAAACATCTCGGGGTGGTGATGCGGGATGTGCGGCGGCACCAGAAATACAGATGCCAGAAGGCGAAGGCAGTATGGGAGGTAGTGAAGCGGCTGAACAGGCTACCCCCGCGGGAAAAGAGGAAAATAGCGGTGTAACAGCTGTTGCCAATACTGACGTCCGGGTGCGAGCTATACCCGGACCCCAGCGAGCAGCAGCGGCGACTAGCCAACGAGATATACAGATGGACGGTTGGGGCGTGCAGCGGGAGTAGGGCAAACAAGGTGCAGGACCTTGCTGGGGTAAACGAAATTGGCGTGGTGATGAGGAAGGTGGGCAGCGTCGGTATATGGGAGACCCCTAACGGAGCTGCGGGTGGTGGCGGAGCCGATTTTGAGGGAGGTAGTTGAAGAGGACGCGGAGCCGCGGTGGATTCAAGGTTGCGGGCAAGGTAGGGGGGGCGGTGGAAGTGAAGGACCTTCGGAGGATGAGGTCGAGGAGTGGTCAGACAGCAGCAGGAACGAGGAGAGGGCTGCGGGGGCCACGAGGTCGAAAGGGATGTATCTGGGTACGATGGCGACAGTGGCGGATGCGGAGGAGCTGGGAGTGATGCTGGCGTGGGAAGATGCGGATCGGGTGGCCCTAGACAGTCAGGGAGTGATACAAAGGATATGGAATTTGCAGGATGTGGACCCACGGTCATGGAGTGAGGAGGCCCGGAAACGACAGATGCAAGAGCGGCCTAGAGTGTTGATGTGGGTGAAGAGCCACGACGGGGTGGTGGGAAATGAGGAGGCAGACATGAGGGCGAAGAAGGAGGTCGAGATGGGATGGCGATTGTTGAAACCAGACATCGTGACCCCGGCGGGAAGACGGCAAGCGCACCCACTGCATCCCAGACCTCCAGCTCATATGCGGTGATCGACGACAGCGATCAGAGGCTTATGTTGCGTGGAAATTGGTGGACTCGGTGGCCCTGGATAGCCAGGGCGCGATAACGAGGATCAGCCAGCTGGGATACGTGCGGGTGAGGTCGTGGATTCGCTAGCCAGGAGACCACGGAAGCTGATGTGGGTCAGGGGGCACAGTGGAGTGGCGGGCAGCGAGGCTGCCGACAGGATGCAACACCGGCAGGCATTAAATAAGCTTTTCCCATATACGCTAAGCCTGCTCACTGAGGTGGGACCAAGAAGCACTGCGAGGACTCACCTACATCAGCACAGGCGCGGAGGACGGCGTGTGTAAATATGGGGTAGCTCAGAACGCGGCCCACCTGCTGGAGTGTCCCAGGGTGGGCGATGGAGGGGGGAGGACGACGCAGCAGGTATGGGGTGTAGGAAATATCCTCGCAACTCGTGCTCGTGACAAAAGCAGAAATAAACCACGAGCACTGCCGGTCGTCCAGAATGCCCAAACGGGGAACTCCAAGGGTATGTATGACAGGGAAGCCCAAAATGGCCAGTTGTGAAGGATATAAGCAAGGAATTTTCCCGGATAGATCTATTTCCTTAGAGCAATCCCCCCATAGCATTCTGTAGACTATAGCGAGCGGAAGATTGACATCTCACGAATATATTCTTTCTCTCTTGAGTTGAACCTCCGGTTACTACCACGATTCCACCTCGTAGCCTTGTAATTCTTCCATGGGGAGATTCTGAGTGGTGGTGAGAGTTTTACGTAGATAGCTGTGATATTCATATTCATAATCATCACGGGAAGATAGGGGGCAGGAACCGGCCCTGGCCCTGGGGACAGACAACCTACTTGTAGGTGCGGTCTCTTGCCATAGTCTAGATAGTCTGAATACGAGTAATGATTTTCCAAAAAGCTGCGTTTATTATCTACCTACACTAAGATAAATATGCTTCGGGGACAAGACATAGCCAAGTCTGGGACCGAGAACACTGCGCTTATATCCTTCGTCTGTTTTAACAATTTGCCATTTTAGGTCTGGTTGGTTGACATCCCACGTGGGCGGCTCTTATCCTCACGTGGGGCGACCACATGCCGTGCCAGATTGGGCGTTAGTGCCCAGGGGCCTAGAACGAAAATAAAACATGTGACATACAATGCTACGGGTGCATGCGGTATTGCTTGTTGCAACACCACAAATGAACTGACGGTAGGCATGATGGCGCAGTGGTAGGTTCTTTTCTTTGCTTTACGGCTTGGGTTATCAATTGAGGGATTCCGGGTAGAGGCCAAAAGTGAATTGTGTTAAATATTACTTAGGCTCTAGTAGAGGGCAGGGCTGTCAGGAATCCGTTCTGATGATTTGCTCTCAAGGTTTTGAAACCGGTGTACCTAACTCGTTTTGATATTTTACATTTTTATTAGAAAAGGGCCAGTCGTTGGGGAAAACCTGGCAAGCTGTAAATTTCACCACCAGATGACTAGCCTCGCTAGTTGTAAATTTCACCCGACATCACCCCCCCCCCCCTATGCGACCTCGAGCCTTTTCAGTATCGATAATGTACAGGAAGATCCAATAAGGCGTCTTGAGAACCCTCAACGTCAACCTCAGTCAACTGAAAACTTATCCGTCCCTGGATGGGATGGGCAGGTGGATGACCCGCTGCTCATATACAAATCATCAGATAAAAACACACCAACAACCAATGACCGGCCTACTATGGCCAAACTGCAGTTCCATTGATTTAACTTGCACCTAAAATACACCAATCAGTGAATTAGTTCATCAAGGCTTTTAACAGCCAACAAGTCCAAGAAAGCTCTTACCTTCTGTGACAGAAACGTTAACAGATGGCTGGAGATATGCAGCTGGAAGAGCGGTAAAATCAAAAGATATTAAAATAACTCTACCGGAGCGAGATCCAATGACAAGCAGGTTGACAGTGTCATTTACTGCAAAGTTGAGTGGTCGGTATTCAACAGGAAGCCAGAGTAATTTCTTCATGTTGCATGTGATCCATTGATCGGTAACATACAGGGAATGAGTTAACGTGTGTGGTAGTTCCCGATTGCCGCCGGTATGAGGAGATGACTTGAGCTGCAGTATACCGCCACTCGTATGTAGATGCGTTCGGTCATTAGAAAACTTCCTAATGTTGGTGATGTGAGGAGTTTCTATGATTTCTATCGTTGCTTTGGTTCTAGTATCCCATAGTCTGACCGTTTTGTCCCTGGATGCAGAGGCAACAAGCTTTCCATCAGGTGAAAACACAATTGATGTGACTGAATCGGTGTGACCGTACAAATATCCACATTGATTTCCTATTGATGTATCCCATAATCTGACCGTTGTGTCCTGGGATGCAGAGGCAATGAGCTTTCCATCGGGTGAAAACGCAGCAGACTTGACTGAATAGGTATGACCTTTGAAAACTGCACATTGCTGAATTGACTGAACTGGTGTGACCTTCCAAAACTCCACATGGCTTTCCTGTTGATGTACCCCATAATCTGACCGTGTTGTCCCCGGATGCAGAGGCAACAAGCTTTCCATCGGGTGAAAACACAACAGAATTGACAACCCAGGCATGACCTTCCAAAACTCCACATTGCTTTCCTCTTAATGTATCCCATAATCTGGCCGTTTTGTCCTTGGATGCAGAGACAACAAGCTTTCCATCGGGTGAAAACACAGCAGAATTGACATGATAGGTATGGCCTTCCAAAACTCCACATTGCTTTCCTGTTGATGTATCCCATAATTTAACCGTTTTGTCGGCGGATGCAGAGGCAACAAGCTTTCCATCGGGTGAAAACATAGCCGAATTAATCCAATTGGTATGACTTCCCAAAACTCCACATTGCTTTCTTGTTGATGTATCCCATAATCTGACCGTTTTGTCGTCGGATGCAGAGACAACAAGCATTCCATCGGGTGAAAACACAGCTGAAGTGACTGGGCTGGTGTGACCTTCCAAAACCCCACATGGCTTTCCTGTTGATGTACCCCATAATCTGACCGTGTTGTCGGCGGATGCAGAGGCAACAAGCTTTCCGTCGGATGAAAACACAGTTGAAGTGACTGATCTGGTGTGACCTTCCAAAACTCCACATGGCTTTCCTGTTGATGTACTCCATAATCTGACCGTGTTGTCGTCGGATGTAGAGGCAACAAGCTTTCCATTGGGTGAAAACATAGCCGAATTGACCCAACTGGCATGACCTTCCAAAACTGCACATTGCTTTCCTGTTGAGGTATCCCATAATCTGATGCCCTCGCGGAATACAAAGGCAACAAGCTTTCCATCGGGTGAAAACGCAGCTGAGTGGATAGGCCTGTTATGACTTTGCAAAACACCGTATTGCTTTCCTGTTGATGAATTCCATAATCTGACCGTTTTGTCCCTGGATACAGAGACAACAAGTTTTCCATCAGGCGAAAACACAGTCGAATTGACATGATTAGTATGATCTTCCAAAACTCCGTATTGCTTTGCTGTTGATATATCCCATAATCTGACCGTTTTGTCCCTGGATGCAGGGACAACAAGCTTTCCATCAGGTGAAAATACAGCCGAAAAGACATAATCAGTATGATCTTCCAAACCTCCGCATTGTCTTCCTGTTGATGCATCCCATAATCTGACCGTTTTGTCGTCGGATGCAGAGACAATAAGCTTTCCATCGGGTGAAAACACAGCAGAATTGATCCAATTGGTATGACCTTCCAAAACTGCACATTGCTTTCCTGTTGATGTATCCCATAATCTGACCGTTTTGTCGTCGGATGCAGAGACAACAAGCTTTCCATCGGGTGAAAACACAGCAGACTTGACTGAACGGGTATGACCTTTGAAAACTGCACATTGCTTTCCTGTGGATGAATCCCATAATCTGACCGTATGGTCCTTGGATGCAGAGACAACAAGCTTTCCATCAGGTGAAAACACAGCCGATTTGACTGAACTGGTATGGCCTTCTAGGGTCTGTATCAATGAGCCCCACACATCTGCCAGTTTTGGCTTCATAGTAACCCAAGGGATAGTTTTGAAGTATCCTACTCGAATTAGACTTGATCGTGGAGTGAACAAAAGTCCCGAATAGTAGGCCTGAAGAGGTGCCATTTCAATCATTGACCTCATATGCAATACAAACCGTTTGGCATCATATGCAAGTTCCAACAACCCGGGATTATAGTCTGCGAATTGTCTCTGTTTTCAGGTCAATACTATTCTCTGTATAAACTAATGAGTATTGCAGCTTACCGATAGTATCTCCTCCAGAGCTATTATCATATGTGCTCCATTCGATACCTCTCCAATTAAACCAAGTCCCTCCAACCAATGTAGGAAGTGTTGTTCCAGAAATTGCCGAATAGTCTTGATGTCTTCGCCTACTGGATTCCCAAGTCGCCAGTGATCAAACCAGTAACAGCATGCATATTGAACGTGCGGTAAAATGCTTTTTTGTATTGTATCATCGGGAATTTCGGTAATCAAAACTCCTGGTCCCCAAAGATTGCATATATTTTCCTGGAGCTGAGATATATGTGACATACATTCTCGAAATAGGCTGGTATGTCTCTCTGTCTTATCTATCTGAAATGGAGAATCACTGCACCTCTGAGGATCCAGTAGGAAGTCACGGAAGGATATATGAAATAATCGGACAGGCTGGCTTTCATCTTCTGAGACATTGAGGACACAACACAAAGAGTTCAAAGTGCTTGAAACCATTTTGAATGGTATTTGGAGCAACTGTGCCAGATCTCAAGCTGGCATAGTATTAAACATTAGCCCAATAGATCCAACGACCTGTCTAAACCGCCCCGCTAATTGTTCACACTCCTGATAACCTCGTTTTCCAAGAACTGAGTGCTGGAGTAGTATTATATATATGGCGTCAAGATGCTCTGTTGCCGACAGGGATGACTTGGTTGCACTAACAACTAGTGAGAGTTGTTCTTCAGGTCCATCTATGCCGTCTTGAATAAATCGAAGCGTTGTTGCAGCATAGATGAACAGCCCAGCTGCTCTTTCCACCAATTGTTCGATAATTACCTCATCTGGCCATGGTGTCCCCAGTCCATGTTTGGCTTTCAGTGGCGATAACTTTTGCAAAAAGAAAGTGGATATATCGGCATTGACTGTATCAAGTGGGATATTATGGAGTATAAAATCCTGATAGGCCCCACCAGACAAGTGACGAAATCCATCAAAGATGGGGATTTCTGGTCTGCTGGTAAGGAAAATCTTAATCCGAACTGTCACAAGGTCCTTGGCTTCTGCAAGAAGTTGGAGGATTAATTGGATATCTTGCATGCTGTCACATTCATCAAGTGCATCAATTACTATGACCACTTGAATTGATTGAGTAGGGGCATTCTTTAAAGGATTAAGAATGAGTTGACTCCACTGCTCCCGAGGTCCTTGTTTAAAGATATGAGGATTGTTGTCGATGGCGTCTGAAATGGGTGCCCGGAGTACTGGTAAACTAATTGCAAGCTGGGCGGCAATAGTAGTGAAGAACATGCCGGAGTGACTGATATCCTTTTTGCCTCGGGTAAAAAAGAAACTCGCTGCAAGTCATTTCTTTTCTGCAAGCTCTCGAGCAATTGTGCGAGAAATTGTGGATTTGCCAGTCCCAGCCATTCCATTAAGCCAGAAGATGCATTTGCTATTTGGGTCGTCACACCAGTCCATAATCTGCTTACGGAGCTCTACTCGTGTATCTTGCAAACAGTGATCCTCATGTCGGCGGAGCCAGTCGTTATGGGCAGCACCTTCAGCGTATGGCAACTTCGCAATATTTGTGCTTTGTTGCAGTAACTGTATACGTACTACTAATTAGTACTAATACTGAACGAATGGATCAACAGTGGCCACTTGCAATAACAGCCGTCCTAGATATAGATATTAGTGTATACTATGACTCCAGCTGAGATAGGCTCTTACATCTGGTCAGAATTCATGGCAAGAATCAAAGCTGATTTATGCCGCTCAAGTAACTGAAGAATTTGTTCCACATCCACCTTTTGAAATGGTCACTTCAACCTCTGTCTCAGCACTTTTCTCGTCGCCCTTTGCCCTAGTCTTGGCTGTAAAATCTGAAGAATTCGGGTAAACTCCTTTTCAAGTTCCAAAGAGCTACTCTCGAGACGCGGCTTCAATACAATCAACTTGGTGGCACCAGGGCCTTTCGCCAAGTTTTGAACTTGCTGGAATCCAGTTTGCAGGGCCATAATACTATCCATGAGGGCATTCATCTCGGATTGGGCATTCCTAGCATCCTAACCCCATATAAAATTATTTACTACTGATTGTGGCTCAAATTTCTTTGGGGGGTTTCTTACCTGATAGTATTTCCAGCCAGTCGACCAGACCTTGCCAGCAGCTTCAACCACAGTCACCGCGCTTGCGACTACACCTAGTACTTCGGCCATGATTTCATATGTAAATATCACAAGGGTCGTTGTGTTGTGTTGGTCGTGTTGCGTCATTGTGTTGTCGTCCAGATATCGACCCCACATGGCAATGGAAAACAATACTATTCATGCAAGCGGAACCCTGTAAGTAGGTCTCATCACGTGACTACTAAAGCAATTTATATCATTGCACGTGATTAGCTTGATCGACAGTACCCTGAACCAGGCCGGGGTTTATTACAGATCTAAGAATGTACCCCCCTCCGTGTTCTCGTGCCCAGACCGATTTATTTTTGAGCCTATAAATCGGTCTGGGCACGAGAATATTTTGATCTCGTGCTCAGACTCCCTCGGGGCTTGGCGTTGCCTTTTGTGTGCCCCACTGCTGTTGGTGTGTGGTGGTCAGGAGTGTGGGGGTTAGTCAGGATTTACTTGGCATGAGCCTATAGTTTGCCAGGATGCTTCTGATCCTGGATCATTATCATCAAGCATACTGTTTACCCCACCTAGAGGTTATGACCCAGTTGCCTTCCTGCGTCTACTCCACTACATTTTTTTTTTAGTGACCTACCATGGCTCACCGCATAATGCTAATACTTCCTGGTGAACAGGCTCAATAAGCCCGAACTCGTCTGTCTACACTACCTCTGGCTACCCCACAGAGGAGAAGCAGCAGACTGCAGAGCCCACAGCCGGAATTTGGCTTACTAAACCCCTTCCGAAACCTATCAAGATCAAGATCCCCTGCACCATTGCCTGCCAACATGGAGGCTCTGGCCGCTCTCTTTACCAGTATGCAGGAGCAAATTAGCTCTGCTAATTGCAGAGTCCCCAAACTTAACGAACATAACTATGTGAGGTAGAAACGAGACATGTCGATCTACCTGAAGGCTGCAAGTTTATGGAATACCGTGATTTCATCTTTTCCAGAACCAGTTACGTCCGATTGGACTCGAAAGAATCAGCGTGCCATTGCAGAGATCTATAACTGTTGCAAGCCTCCTCAACAGGATCTATTCAGTGACTATGAGACTGCCAAAGAAGCATGAGATAAGCTCAAAGCTACCTTCGAGACCAGAGACTCCACAACTATTCAGAGACTGTATAATGATTTCAATAATATCCAAAAAGCTAGTGACGAGTCTATGCTCACCTACATTGCCAGAGTAAAAACGGCTGCTAAGCAACTTACAAATACCGCAGAAATGGTCTCGACTACCAATCTACTCAACAAAACTATTTGTGGTTTGAACGATTGCTATGAGGCAGTCAAGGTTTATTTGGGAATGGACTCAGCTCTTACGGAGGAGAGGCTAACCCAAGTACTAATGGCTGAAGAGTCGAGGAAACTGATGACGGGAGATGAGAAAGAGAGAGGTAGAGAGAGAGAGAGGTCAAGAGAGATAAGTAGAGAGAGAGAGAGGTCAAGAGAGAGAGGTAGAGAGACAGAGAGGTCAAGAGGGACATATAGGGAGTGGTCTGATAGGCACAACCTTGGTGGAAGATCTAGGTCCCATGACAGGAGACGCTCCACATCAAGGTCAATGCCAACACCAGTCAGACAAAGATCCCCTCCAAGGTCACCAAAGTCTAGTGGTCGAAGGAACAAGTTCTGCAGGACGTGCAATATGTTTGGCCACGATGAAGAAACGTGCTTTAGACTTCATCCAGAATTACTTGCAAAACGCCAAGCAGAACAAGCCCAGAAATGCCCCCAATACCCGAACAATATTTGGAGCCAACCCAGAGGTACATTCCAACAACAGATATTCCCAGCTCAACCAACTTCTGTACCATCTAGTCAACAAGCAGCTTACTTGGAACTCAATCAAACTCAACAACGTCCTCAGAATGCCCCTCCACAACAACATGCTCAAGGCTATGCCATGCCGGTACAGTTGAATGAAGATACTGTATGGGATTACTACCATACTGCCATGACTATGGGACAACCTGACATCAAGTGGGATGAACAGTTGAACGATGACACTGTATGGGGTTACTATCACTATCATACTGCCATGACGATGGGACAAACTGGCATCGATTGGGATAAAGTTTTATTGGCTGCATGCAAAAAGAGTTGTGAAGGGATGACGGTTGAAGAACTTAGGGACTACTGGTCAACCCATTTCATCATCCCCCCACATATGATGGCAATGATCATAGAAGCAGACCTTCGAAGTTGTGTCGCTTTGCACAGATACAACTTGGCCGTAGCAACAGAAGAGGCTGCCTGTTGGTCAGCACAAGACCCCAGAAAACCCTTCGTTATGGAGAGCGAGAATGAAGCGAAGGGGACGAAGTTGAGTACTGGAGACTATATCCAAGTACCACAATATGGCTAATGGTTGATTGACAGTGGTGCCTCTAACCACTTCACGAATATGAAGCATCTTCTATTGGAGTACCGTGACTGTCCTGATGAGAGGATTCTAACGGGCAATGGATATATCATCACTAAGGGTATCGGCAACGTAACGATACACAGCAGTCTAGGTTTACGTACAATTTACGATATCTTCTACGTCCCTGCCCTTTCGGGAAAGAATAACTTACCTAGTATTCCACAGATTGTACGAAAAGACTGCAAAATAACCATGTCTAGGGCAACGGGTTGCATAATTTATTCAGATGACAAGGAATCTACCCTACTCCTACAAGGTAGTTTTACTGGCAAGGGTTTCATGGTCGATATGTCTGTTTGCCGCACAACAACTCAATTGGCAAAAATGGAGTGTCGAATGACCTCGCCTTCCCAATCTGTTTTATTACCTAGCCACTTGAAGGACACAGGTCGAATAGCCATGCTAGCTGGGTCAGAAGACACCCAACCTATCGAAATTTGGCATATGCACCTTGGCCATCTGAACCAAGCAGCAATTCAACAATTATCTACAAATGCAACAGGGCTCATCATTGGTCCTGCCCGTCCCCAAACTATCACCATAAAATGTGAATCTTGTCTCCGAGGGGCCCAACACAAAAACATCTCCTACCAAAGAGGATTGGATGCTAGAAAAAAGCTTGAGCATGTATGGACCGACATTAAGGGTCCATTGTTGGATAAAGATGTGTACGGATTTAAATTCTTCTGCACCTTTATCTGTGAATATACTCGATGGACAGCAGAATACCCACTGCTAGAAAAAGGTCAGGTGTTTGAGGCCTATACGTTGTTTGAAGCTAGGTTTGAGAGACTGGCAGGTGAGCGTATTCTGCACTTACATATAGATGGAGGTCCCGAGTACCTCACAAATGACTTTCGCTCCCATCTACGTAACAAAGGGGTAGCACTATGCGTCACACAACCCTATAGTCCTGAAATGAACTCCATCGTGGAAAGAGCAATGCGGACAATAATCGAACATGCGTCAGCAATGCTTTGGAATGCAAATCTACCAATTGGTTTTTGGTCCCAGGCTGTCGAGACGTCTGTTTATCTCATGAACCACTCCCCTCATTCGGCCTTAGTGGGCAAAACTCCCTATGAAGCTTGGTATGGTAGTAAACCTAATTTGGGCCACTTACGAGTCTTCGGGTGCAGGGCTGCAGCTCATATCCCTCACGAATTAAGAACGAAAACAGACTGGACTTCGAAGAGTTCCCCTAACTGTATCTTCATTGGCTACTCAGAGACAGAGAATTTGTTCAAATTATGCAATGTTGATAAGAGAGATGTGATAAGGAAGCGCGATGTTATATTTTGGGAACATGAAATGGGACATCCCACTTTGAGTCAATTTGCCTTGACTTATAGCACCTCCATATACCCTAACATAGGTACCAGTATTGCCAGCGCAATTGCAGCCTCCCAGCGTGAAGAGTTGATTCCTCCACAGCCTTCAACACCTTCTAATAACATTCTGTTGATACCTCTTGATGCTCGACAAACAGTGGACAAACTACACCCAGAACCAAAAGAGAAGGATCGAATCCAACAGGATGGAGATACAACATTTATTCCTTTTCAAGTACCCGAAGAGATTGCACAAAGAGTGGCCAACATAGGACAACCCCAACTACCACATGATATCAAATATCTAGAGCTGATTAATATGCTAGACCATGAGTTTATCTTGAAATATGAGAAGGAGAGTAATAAGATGGATTGGGACCTAACTCCAGAAATGCATCTGGCAATAGCTTTGGCAGATCCAGTTGATGCTTTTGACTTACATGAACAAGAAGCAGGTCTGACACCTATGGCTATACCCCCATTGGACCGAGATATCTCAAAAAACTACAAACAAGCTGTACGACATCCGAAGTGTGAGAGATGGCGAAAAGCAATGGAAAAAGAGCTGAAGGCTCTCAGTGACAATAACACATGGGATTTGGTTACACTACCTGAGGGGAGGAAAGCTTTCCCAAATAAATGGGTTTACTTATACGTAACAGGCCCTAAACTTTCAGAATCTTTGGAGAAGGAATACAGAAAAAAGAATGATGGTAAACTGTCTGATGATATGATGGCTAAG
>Ga0307514_10003984_pt1 | contig 13785 bp, 13 predicted proteins | sample 16_EM_MG_FD_203088 | JGI IMG/M metagenome (GOLD analysis project Ga0307514, IMG submission 203088) | Populus trichocarpa ectomycorrhiza microbial communities from riparian zone in the Pacific Northwest, United States - 16_EM | ecosystem: Host-associated > Plants > Roots > Unclassified | place... | reverse complement strand
CCTTCATATCCGTGACTTCCCAGGCCCTCAGTGCCTCGCCCCATGCTTCATGATTTTTCCGACACCACCTGGACCACTTTTCCAGGATGAGTCGTCAAAACCCGCCTGACTCCTTCCACGTCCACGTCAGGATGAGACTAACTAATGCACACCAGCTCGAGCTCCCGTCGAAGACAGAGGACCACCCTGCCCCATTACCACTGTTCATCCCGCTGACGTGTTAGGCCCCATGAGATGATCTAGTGGCAGAACGGCGGGACATCCGGGACGAACCCTCTTGTTTCCCTTTAATCTCTCGAACCTGGGGTTCTCGTGTGTATCTTGTCTCCTTCGTAGACTCTCACCGATAGGGACCCGACCCCTTGCCCCTCACGGGACTGTATGTGCACGAGGGGTGGCCTGTCATCCTAGCTAGCACTCGCACAATTGGGCTGGGACGTTACCCCAGTAGCTAGGACGTCGGCTAGTTTTAAGACGTAGACCAGGTGGTACTTTTTCCCCTCTTCAGTGTGCGAGTTACCCCTCACACTGCTTCCCACCCAGGGGGGTCCTGTTTATTTGATTGTGTACATTATCTCATTTCCGAGTTTGGCAATAAAGCGTGATAGCCTTAAGTCGGAATCTGAGACTTCCAAAAAAAAAAAAGATTGGTAGCAGATAGCTTGCTCCCGCGGGGCCCCCGGGCTCCCCGCGAGAATAAATTCGTCTCCCGGCGCGGCCCGGGTCTCTCGCGAATCTGCGCTCTCGCGGGGGCCCCGGAACATTCCCACGCCATCGATACGCCTAGCGCCTATTCATTCGCGCACAATCGGCTCTGCGATCTCTCGCAGCTCGGGTAGATGCCTTCCATACACCGATGCCGCCCACCGTATCCTCTTCCACAGCATTAGCCGTCCTAGCTCGGCTATGCCTGTCAGCTCCTCTACTTGGTTCCTGTCACTGCCCCGGTATGTGCCTGCCACCCATCTCTGGATCTCCGCAGCTAGGTGTATCTGCTGTTCACTCGGTTCAGGGTAATTGTATTACATACTCTCCCTGGTTTCCTTACAAGGTCTGACAGATCTAGAGTCTACATACCTACCTACACGGACCGTTAAAAATCTACAGTTAAGGTGCCTTTGGTCCCGGTATTTTTGTGGACAGTAGGAGCAAGACAGCAACTGGGGGGTCCATGGAAACCACTCTTGCAACATGGACGACACTTGCTAGACACTACTACGCCATCAACAACTACAACACGTGCAGCAGCACTCGTGGATGGACGCCTTTCCCGACTATACCCCCACTCTAGATGGACTGGAGGATGTGACGGTACAATCGCTAAGGAGTCCTCGTGCATTCCGGAATACAATCGATGGTATCTTCCGAAGGTGGGAGGAGGGCCGCCATGAGGAATATTTAATATTCTCAGGTGTGGGTAGGGAATTACTCGAAAGATTCGACCCCTTCCATATTTCTTTTTTTTTGAGTAGTCATTAATCGCATTCAGCCTTTCTAGACTATGGCGATTGACTGCAGCGCCCCAATTGCTTGGGTGCCGCTCTCCCCAGCCGAGCCAGTCCCTGCCCTCCCCCCTGATTATATACTGCCTATTTATAGCACAAATCTTGCCACCTCCCCGCACCAATGCTCATCCGTCTCCACTTGTTCCCTCGACCTCCCCACTCCATCCCCTATCCACGGGCATCGGTATAAGTGTGCCGCATTTTGTGGTGTCCAACCGCCACAGATGCAGCTCGGATCCTCCGTCTTGCTTATCTCCTTTAGCCATTGCCTCTGTCCCTTGTCAGCCACCAGGTACATCAAAGACGCCCTCCATATCCCATGCGCGCGACTAGAGAATCACCCAGATGGGCAACCCGTAGTCGTGAAGGTTATTCCATGCACTGTGCATGTTACCTTGCATAAGATTTTGGGTCGGGAGGTCATGTTCAAAGCCAGGGACATGGGGCTGGGAGTGGGGGGATCTCGGTACAACGGTCGGTATTCTGCCAAGGAAAGCGCTAGTAAGAGTCTAAGTAAAATGCGTTATGGCGTGAATTCAGATAAAAGTCTGGGCACGAGAACACCAATTAACATGGAGATCTGCCATATCCAAAAGCAAATCTGCAAATCCTCGTAGTCTCTGCACTCACCAGGCCCAGTTCAAACACCCAACATCCCACGGTACCCGCGCAGGGCACCTGCAAATGCCTCCTGGTCCCGTTTGTCCCACTGCACCGCTGGCCTCATCTCTGTCCTATCCCGACAAGGTGGACTACTCAGCTACCCCAATCCACGCTCTACCCAATGAACGACAACGCGACCTCCGCGCACGCACCCTAAGCACGCTGCTCTCTGCTCTCCGTGCAGTCGACCCTGTCTCTGTCAAGAACCTCTTCCACTCCTCCATAAATCCCCGGCTGACTGCCACCCCTGAGCCATTGGCTGGCGACCTCGACCCTGACTTTGGTGTGGATGGCATGGGTCTCGCTACCACCGCTAATACTTCTGATGAACACGCTGCTGGTGACAAGGCCTCTCGCTGGCTGAAGCACCTCAATTGTGTTGCCAGGCTCCTTGTTCGTGAGCACGAAACTGTCGCTGTCCTTCCCAAACGCTCCGGCCCCGACGCACACCTCAGTATGGTCGTTGCCACAGACAGCTCTAAACACAGATCTCGCCACAGGCGAAAAACAACCCCAAAACACAATCCGCAGAACAGGGCGCCCTCCTGCCAACACGATGGTATCTGTATCCGCATCTGACGACCCTCTAGCGGCCCTCTTGCTTGTCCACACCGAGCATGACATGAATGTGTATCTACACCAACAGTGGCGCGTTCCATTTGCAACACACGTCTCCTCCATTGAGCACTTGTTCAATGAATTAATTACCGCCTTGAATGCATATGAAGACGACACAGACGGTGATGAGGAGGAATTAGCCTCACATTTCATCCTGTGCAAAAGGCTGCTGGCGCGGTACGTCACGCTCCGCTCTGCAGGCAAGATGCATCGCCGTTTTATATCCCCCGCATTCCAGGATATTCTCAAGACACTTCGTGGTCTTACTGCCACAGACGTTATTGCGGCCGCCGTGCGTCACTCTCAGTCAGCGGGTCATACATTCACAGACCTAGAACGGGACCTGATCAACTCCATTCTCGATCTCTCCGAATCTACCAAAGATGAATTCCCCAACCTGTCTGCCGCAATTACACTCTACCTGATGGTGACTTTCCAGTATTCGCTGGATGTTGTGACAGATACTGAGGTGCTTCCGAAGCAAAAGGTTAGTTTCTCGTACTGTGATGCGCTGCAGCAGGGAGCAGAGGGTAGCAGTAAAACAGAATTGCATGACTGGAGGGGCGTTGTGAAGAGCATATTTCCTGCACAGTCGTCTGACACCTTTACCTCTCCCTCCACACCAGGCGAGGGCGAAGCCGAGATGGTGGGTAGTGGGGCCAACGGCGAGCTTGATGCTTTTTTTTTTTTTTTAAGGAATCATTAATCGCATTCACCCTATATAGAGTATGGCGATGGACTGCAGCTCCCAGGTTCCGGCTGGCATCTCTTCCTCCACGCGGGCCAGTCCCTGCCCCTTAAAAGCCCCCCCAAGAAGGAAAGAAAACAACTACGATAAAATAAATACAAACTCGCGCGGGTATCACACAAGAAAATGACTACAAACTCGCGCAGGTGACACAAATCTCCGCCGCCTAATCCCCCAAAAGAGAATCCTCCATTCGCGCAGGTGTCAAAAATTTTTCCCAACGACCCAAAACACATCACGCCGGTAATAAAGCAAGCGCCGGTGGGCGAGCTTGATGCTGATGACGCACCAATCACGGCAGACGAAGCCATTGCAGCAATGGCATCCTATGGCGCGGCCCACAACACAAGTAATACCTTCATCCTGCGCACCCCGCCTGGTAACGTTGGGTACTCCTTCCGCGGCTGCTACCACGCCGAGGCCACTATTGCCACCATGCGTTTCATTTCCCTTCATCACACCCCCGGTAACCCTGAACCCCCTGATTCCCTTCTTGCTCCATTCCGAAACACCTACCTCCGGATCGGTGTGTCTAAGCGGTACTGCCCTCTCTGCACCCTCCTCATCTCCCTTCTCCTCTCCCCCCGCATCACATCTGCATCCGGAGGACCCTCAAACAACACACGCGGGAGAAAAATCATACTTTCCTCGCACGATAATGTCTACCCGGCAGCACTCCCGCCGTTCTTACCGGCGCTGGTAGCCGAGGAGATGCTGAGTGTGATGGAGGCTGGGGTGAGGAGGTTGGGGCAGGTGTTGGTCTGGGTGATGAGGAGGGAAAAGCGGAAGGGGGCAAGGAGGGGGAGCGCGACTAGTATGCGCAGTGCGGATTCGAAGGGAGATAGCCTTGTGAGAACCAAGGCAAGTGAGGAGGAAGGATGGGCAAAGGGGAAGAGGAACAAGAGTAATTTGGACGCGGGGTATCGGAAGGCAGGGTTTGGGAAGAGACTGGAGCAGGGGAAGGTGGGGTGAGCACCGTAGGTGTTTTGCGTTTTTCGTGTTGTATGTTAGGCCAAAGCATGCTGGTGTTGTGGGCGTGCAGGCTCAGCGTACGCGTCACTAATGTATGGGGTGGAGAGCGCACCCCTAGGGAATGGATGGGCAACCAACACACATGTACCTTGCGTAGCTCGAAGTTATGGCCCGGGCCCTTGTAGTTTGTTCTGTTTCCTTGGTTGTACCCCAGCAGGTAATATACTACTGTACCTACCTTCTGGTTTAGCACTTGGCCTCCCCTTTTCTATCGGGTAATTATTACCATAATGTTACCATTTAGGTTTTTATGAAAATTTCCATTGGTTGCCCCGTGCATATCTCTGTGTGAGACGTGAAACAGTGTGACAGCCTACAAAGGTCTCGAGACCATCACTATAATCGCCATATTCTATATAGGATAAATGCGATTAATGATTGTTTAAAAAAAAAAAAAAGACCATCACTATAGAGTCTCGAGACGTCTCGTGCCCAGGCCTAGAATCAAGGCTACTTGCGCTATTGTGCTAAAAGCATAGCGGGAGATCCGGGTCTCCTTTTGCCTGTCCTTTTAAGAACAACACTTCAAAGGACGGGTAAAAGGACACCTGAAAGGACAACCGTGAACGCAGCTATTATTATTGAGCAGTCTTGACATACAATAGTGGGTGGATAATAATTTATCTTGACAGAGCAGGTCTAGGTAAGTGTAATCATATATTTTTCACTTGATTTCGATCAGAGCTTGCTGTGAATCAATGTGCACGATGTGGTTGGGGTGATGTGGTTGCTCCGGTGTAAATGTTCACCAACCAAACTACATATTTTATGTATTACTAAGAACCCTCCCTATAACAAGGGTTTCTTATTTCCTCATACAAATCTCACCAGGTCGTTGCTTATATTGCAGGGTTTCTTATACCAGGGGCTGCTAATAGCGCGAGATTACAGTATCCCGCTTTTCTCTATATAGAACAGCCTCTACTTGCTGTAAATTGACATGTGGATTTTGAAGACAAAAGAGACCTAGGGCTTCAAGGCCTTCAAGTGCAGCCTGATACGAAATAATAGATACATCTTAAATACCATGTGGATTGGTATCGGAATCCTGTAGTGGGGTAGGTTCATAGGTATCTAAAATATGTTGCTGCTCCTCTTCCACCGAATTCTGAACTACTCTATCAAATTGCTGGAAACCAGGATGCACAAAACGAATAGAGTCATATGTCTCGTGCCAACCAGACTAATATATCTCGTCTACAACTTGTTTCAGATCCATATCAGCTCTTCTTTTTTTTTTTATAAATCATTAACTCGCAATGAAGCTATCTAGCCTATGACGAGGGACCGCATCCCCGAGTGAAAAATCCACTGGATTATCCAACCACCGGGCCGTTCCCTGTCCCGTATCTACATACATAACCAGATACCGCCCGGAAAAAAGAAAAAAAAAAGAAAGCCCTGCTCAACTGACTCGCCCCTTCATCTTCCGCAGGTTTCCACTCTTCCACACACTCAAATCCATATCAGCTTCCGCAGCTGGAGCAGGGCCATGCGCTTTAACTTGGCTGCGTTGAAAATAACGAATCAGTGTAGATTCCTTGATTCTATGTTTCCATGCATCAACCACCCACCGTGCTGCACGCCGAAGATTGACAGTTCTATATGATTATCTTTCGAAATCTACAGAGTTGATTCAACATGTTCAATCACATGCATCATGAACTCACACTGATAATAGGTCTTAAATGTTCCAATAATTTCTTGATCCATAGGCTGAAATGGAGATTTGGCAGTTTATTTGAATGCTCAAGTTCTACAACTGCATCTGCATATAGTGTAAAGTTGGCCAATGGAGAAAGGTGACTTTTTGACCTTGAACTCGATGATTAAGCCAATTGCAGCCACTGCACGATAATGATTGTGTTGTTCTAGGTTGTCTTGCTGGCACGCCAATGAAATCCCATTTGAGTATTTTTGAATGGTAATATCATCCAATTGGACACCTGTCACCTCCGTTCGGCATTTGTACATATGCAGCGGGATTTGGACTTCATGTCATGAAGTTGTTTTGTTGCCAATGTATGATTTGGTGCTCTCTGCCAATATAATGCTGTTTCATCTATATTGTAGATATCCTTCTCCTCAAATGCCACAAGCTTCCCTTGTGAGTCATTCATTATGTCTTCTCACCATATCCATAACATCAACAAATCCATCTCCACCATGCAGCTGTACTCTCTCGATACCAAATCGGCTCTTCCAATTATCTAACCAACCATCCAAACACTTGAGAGTTTACTTGGTTTTGATATGCTGGTACTCCGTAAACTTAAGTTGTATCATATATCTACTCACAGATATATTCTGCATTTGATGCCACTCAAATAATGCAATTTCTAACGCTGTCCATTTTGCACTCCGGATTCGTGCTGTTGTTGGCTGAATGTTCGGTTGTTGTGTAGATGCACTAGTTGGTACTCCTCCAGCTTACTGGTTTGAGAGATGCTGATCGTTCTGGAAAGATATTTCTCTTCACACCACGACTTGAGATCTCGATATGTATGCTCAAGTAGCATATGATGTTGAGCCCTGTTTCTTCAATGGCATGGTAACAGCTTCACCTTGCTGCGGTTATGATTTTCACAAACATTTAAAAGCTCTAAATATACCAGAGTAATTGAATAATAATTTATCTTAGCAGAGCTAATCTAGTCAAGCACAATGAGTGCTGGTTCAATTGATTTAAGCGTAGACTTGCAGGGAAACAATTGACACGGTGCGGGGCAAATGTGCGGCCATACTCGCGATATAAGCAACTTGTATTTTTTATATATGTATTATCACTAAGCCAATGGTTACCTATACCCCTGTTGGGACCAGGGAATAGTTGCTTATATATATCGCGAGGTTTCTTATATCGCGATTGCTTAGACAGAGCCCACCGTGCATCAATGCTATTGTTCCTGTTGTTAAGAACAATGGGATATACCTTGTAAAAGTTGTATGTATGCACGGTGGGCTCTGTCTCAGCAGCCTAAGGGTTATATAACGCGAGTTCACTGTATACCTGCATGTATCGTGCGATAACTAGCCACTCGGAATGGGATTTCACCAGTGCCCCCCTCAAAACCACAACCAAGGTTCGCGTGGTCTTGCGTATCGTAGGTCCTGATAATAAGTTAACAGGATAAGAGCAACTGACTGTAGTCTGGTTAGGACTATGAATCAGAACCCAGATGGAAACAATTAATCCACAAAGTGTGCTGAATTCATGCGGCCCCTGCAGTAACTACTGTATACATAGGAATCCCCCGCACATGAAATACCTGAGGAAAGAAACTTCCCTGAGAATCTGCGGATGGGTATCTATCGTACAAAGTGGGAAGAGGGAAGAGAGAGTAAGGTACCGACCATGGAGTATGGAGTATGCAAATCCCATGTCACAGTTAATACTTCATATGTCCAGGGATAGATAGGTACAAAGCACATGCATGGATTAGGGATATACAGGACCTGGAGGAAATAGAATGGTGATGAGGCGAGCCAAGGTAAACTGGAGAATACCAGGATGGGGCAAATGTATCGCGTAATGACGACAGACCTATACTCCGTATCCGCAACTATCTCGGAAAAAAAAAATAACCCAAACCTCGCTTTAACGGCACAGCATGCAAGACACTAAACAGCCAAACACAGAGTCACCCCCTCACAACCCCTCACATGTCCGGCGGGAGTGCGGCTTATCCGACTGCCTTTTCTCCCCAGAAAACAAGGGTGAATGGCTTAGCACTGGTACTATAGCCATGTCAAGCCAGCGCACCACCCCCCCAGCCTACAACACTCATTCGCTAAACCCTGCCCATTCAGGTCTCCTTCTGTCACCATTTCTCCCATTTTCGCTTCCCTGCCTCGACCGTGCTCACTTCCATCGCGTCCCCCACCCCATCTAACCCCGTGCTATTTCGCATGTCCCCTCTTCGCGGACTATGACCCTTTGAGTCTGCACTGCCTCTGCTAGATGCACTCCCCACCGAGGGTGGCCTCCTCCTCCTCCTCCTTACCAACTTCCCGACCGCCTGTCTCACCAATCCTTCGAGCCACTCCACCAGCTCCCGTGCAATGTCTGTGGGAATAAACGGTGGGAGGCTGGTCGGGTAGATGTTCTGATGCGCAGCAAGAACCCTGAGTTCGGGATGTACATAAGAGTGGCAAGATTGACCCCGCATGGGTGCAGAAAACAGGGAAAGGAGTTTGGTGCAAATAGGACAGCAGCGCTTGGAAACGCCAATGGTACCGTAGGTATTCTTGAATTGGGCGAGTTCGTCTGCGGGGAGTGCGTGGCAAGCTACTGTAAGTGGAGGCTCCGGCGTGGGGTGGCAGCTGAGATACGCTAGGGTGCCAAGCATGCTTTCTGCGTGATAAACACCCCGGAAGAAGCATCTTTGATGGCCATCGGGGGTGAAGAGTGTGGCTTTCCCGCCGTTCCGGTGGCCATAGTCTTTGAGGGCTTCTATGGCGTCTGAGGCATTAATTGTTTGATTTCTGGCGGTGCGCGAGATCTCATCGGGGGTTGTGGATGTGGATGGATATATGCTTTGGATGACTGATTCCCAAGGCTCCATATCCGTACTGCGCTGGTTTGTAGGTGCCGGTGGCTCCCAGAGTGTCAACGAGATGGGAGTATTGGCAACCAAGGTTCTCTCCATAACGATCAGCATAGCTTGCTGATACGAGACGGTCAACCATAAAGACTCCTGGGCAACGCGCGATGTGGCTTGCGCCGCCCTTATCTCAAGTTCGGCATCTGAGAGACCGCCATCTATGTCGTCATCACCCGGACCAGGAGAGTCATGGCCTTTTATTTTCTTGGAGATGAGATCGTCGAGAGCTTCTACGTGAGCTTGGAATATGGGCGAGCAATGCACCATTTTGTGGAGGTAGTTCGTCCAGCGTTCTGCATCAAGCAGTGTGTCCTTTGCAACTGCTTGTGACTTGGATTTAAGCTCGCTGGTCAGCTTAGAGATGGATATTGCAGCCATTTCAAGGCAATACACGAAGAGTTGATGATATTCCCAGCATGTCTCCTCGTTATAGTCAGCTTGGCCGTCAAAGTCCCCGTACCGCTGAAAAAGATACGGACATTCGCCCGGGAAGCTATGATGGTGGAGTATGCGACCGATTAGTCGAAGATCTCGAGAGTCATCGGTCATCATTTCGACAGAATTGTATGCAATGGCCTTGGTCACTTCTTTTTGAGTCAATGAGCGAACCGCCTGGAAGAATGGTTTAAGTGCGGGTGACCTAAACCTGCGTTGCATCTTAGGTGCTGCACGGAATGTAATGTACAACTGAAACAATTGTTTGGCCATTGTTGGGTCGAGGTGGTGTGCTGGGGTGATTTTAGTCAACAAAAGCTCGATACTGGTCACATGGGTGGTAAATGAAACATCTGGATACTCGTTAAGATATGTGAACATTTCGTCAGGGGTACCAACGACAGCAAGCGCCCTTAGTGCGCTACTGTGAGTCGGTGTGTTATGCCCTGAATGGTTCCGGGGGTTCCGTGTCACAAAGTATGCGCCCTCCAGCGGAGTTGTGTCTTCTTCTGAATGACTGTCCCACCCCTCGTCTTCATGCCCTGGGTAGTGGCCGTTGGGTCTATCTTCTTCGGCATCCCGGTCTGAGTCCGAGTCCGTGGTAATCATAATATTGACATGGGCATCTGAGCCGGACCTTTTTGGAATAACGGCAACAATCTCATGCTCACGCACAAGGAGTAAAGCAACTTGGTTAAGGACCTTCAGCAGCGAGGTGCCGCCATCGGAGGTGGACGAGGTACCATCGCTGGCAGAGTCATCATCGGGATCGGGGGGCTTGTCGGAGTTGTCCGCGACGGGGTTTGGCTGCAGTGCGGTGAGGCCAGCAGTACCGCTCGTCGGGTGTCTGCTGTCCAGTGCAGAGAGAATATACGTCAGAGTCCGTATACGTAGGTCGTGAGGCGAGAGCGAAGGGGTGGGGGTATCGTGGGTGCTGTCACCGGACAAAGACGCTGTAGGGAAATCTGGGGTTATCACGGGCATCACTGCTTTATCCGATTTGAGTATGGGTTATTGGATTTGCTGATGCGAAAACCGCGGGAGTTGTTATCCGGGGGTTGTGATACCGGGGTTGGTGTTGCGATGGCTGACAAATCCGCACGGCACCATAAGTGGCTTGGCACCTACTGGTAGTTGTATGATCGACCAAAAGTAAGTAGATATACAATCATTTATGTTCTCATACCCATGATTCTAGCCTGATCTTGGCATTTGGCCTGATAGATTGGAGCAGTAAACATATACACCTTTGGCGTTGACGATTTGATACCGTTGCTGATATTGCACTTTTCTGCCTCCCTAGCACGTCTACGCAACCTTGAATCCCTCAGAACAAGCAAGGCGGAGTTACTCTTCTTCTTAGCAGAGTGATGGTGGCAACGACAACAACCTCGTTGTGAGACTTGTCTGGAGGTAGAGACGACAAACACAGATAATAATCATTATAATTATAACCCCCGAGAATGACATCGATTAGTTTTGGTATTTCTGGGGGACACAGCACCATCTAGCAAAAGTGAGAATAGGGTGGATTCAGAAAAACAGAACTGAGTCAGGCCAGGCGAATTCAGTTATGAGTACACAAGTGACAATCAAACAGGAAAACCATAAAGGATCTTTGTAGCATGGGCTGAGACTGACCTCGACTTGTATCCCTCTTCAATTCGTCACTGGTAGGTTACCACCTCAGCCCTACAGATCTCAACGTTCCTTTGGTACATGGTATGGCCTACGAGATGACTTCCGGCTGCACTGTAATGAGACTAATGTAGGTGTACGTTGTTTACGGTTTGTCTACGAAATATATAATCCAATCGCACCTTCTAGTAGACTCCCTGCGCTGTGTGGGCTCGCTGGGTCACGTCTCAATCCCTCCGGATGTAGGTACCGTTAACCAACCCCGCCAGGGTCCGCCTATACAAAAAGGCTCTTTTAAAGCGTAAATTCAACCATTCGCATATGGGGATCTTTGGGGGTTATTTCGAGTGAGTGGGCACCTGAGAGGGACAAAGGGGGTTCAGTTGAGCAGAGTTTTTTCTTTCCGCGGGTATCTGTTCTGTACGCAGATATGGGGCATAATGTAGTTTATTATGCTACGATAACTAGATGATGGCTTGAGTACGAGTAGTGATTTTAAAAATTGGCGACAAATCGGACAAATGGTTGAAATACTGGAGGACTTTCGTGGCCGTCTCCGGCGCTGTCGGGAATGACCAGGCCGCGATGAGCTTGTGCCAAGACTCTTTGAGGCCGCGATAGCACTGAGATTGAGATGTGAGAGTTGTGTAACCAGACTATGGAAAGGGTTGTTCTCGTACCTGTGACCCTCTAGCCTGATCGGTATCCGTATTGAAACTTCCTGTATTTTCGCATATGTGGGAATACGATTAATCGCTCAACTTAGATATCTAGGGCTTGTTTGGTTTCCAATGACATGGAGACGGAATAAATCCTGCGGCAAGTAATTCGAAAATCCTGAGGTATGGCGTAAAATCCGTAAATCAGGGTTAACGCCAAGATCAGGCTAGAGTCACGGGTACGAGAACACAATTGTACTGGCGAGTTGCCTGCTGACTCAGCCCTCTGTTTTCTGCACCCAGACTCGTACCTCTGTTGTGCCGCACGGGTATCTCCTCTCACTATGGCTTCCCTACAGTATCCCCGGCTCCTTCCTCCGCCCCTACTGCCAGTGCACACGGATGTCACGTCGCCCATGGAGCCTGCCACATCTCCAGTCGCATCAGTAAATCACACACCTCTCCACTGCTTGCCTCCTGCCATCCGGAGTGCCCTCACCCTGATCCTAAAATCTGGCAAGAAGCGCGTTACAAAAGAGTTTCTTGCGCTGTGTGAATATTCCCTGAACCCAGCGCTGGCACATGAACAGTTGCAGGCAAAATCCGCCACCGAAATAGAATTACTGGCAATGAATGGCGTTAAGAAATGTCCCTGGTCCGCGGTCCTCTTTGAAGTTCTTTCTCGTACTGATTTGTGTGCTGGATAATATATAGGGTGCACCAAGCGCATTCCATCTCCTACTGGTAAAATGGCCACCTCCCGCAAACGAAAACATGGAGGTGAAAACAACAGCCACCGGTCCACCCGTTCAGGCGGGTCCACCTATAATGCCCTCCTCCGTGACAACTCTCGATGTGTCCCTACCAATCGGGCGAAGCTCATGGTCGAGGTTACTCATATTTTCCCGATATCTGTCCACCCTAATCCATCCCCATGCCTACACTTCTTAACCCTCCTGCGGGCGTTTGCGGGAGTGGAGACAGCTGGTAAAGTAGCGCACTATCTGGGCTTGGATACCCCCGTACCTCCAAACATGGACCAAGGAGGAGGAATTGTACCGACTAGCGAGTTTGGGTCAAGCTCGGAGGAATCATTGCCACAAATGCAGTCATCACCCAATGGCATGATGATGACCACCGATTCTCCATCAACCGCATCTGCATCTTCGGTAGGACTAGTAATGCCAGCCGATAAAGAGCCAATTAACTGCCTTGAAAACTTGCTGACCCTCTCGGGTGACGCACATAAGCTTTTTGGAAAAGGCATCATCATCTTAGAACCAATCGGGGACCCACTGTCCATCTTCGACACTCCCACCAGCGCGGCTCCCAACTCTGACTCTACCCTCGATAATCCAACGACAACTACCCCACCACAGTTAACAACTTACGACATCCTTTTCTCCTACCTCCCTTCCCACCCCACCACTACCACCTCCTCCGCAGCATGGGATCTAACATCCTTCGAGTTCCCCAACACCCCTCTCTTCGCTCTGCAGCACACGGAGGAAACAGACCCTGATCTGGCTGAATGTATGCTTGTAAGAATTCCAAGCCGAGGTGGAGGGGATGGAGAGCGCGGGCAACCAGAGTTTTTGAGGACTGGAACGAGAGTGACATTGTCTACGAAGGATGCAGTAAGGTGGCCATTGCCACATCCGGATTTGCTGAGGCTGCATGCAGGATTGAGTCGTGTTGTAAGGTGTGCGGGTGCGGGTGCGGCGGGGGCCGAAGGCGAGGGTGTTTGGGAAGAGGAAGAGCAGGAAGCTGAGATTGGGGGGGCGAGTGCGTTACCATCCATCACCGGGTAATGCATCATCACCGGGAAGTGCATCAATCCCTGTCGGTCCATTCTTGGCGGCGTAATGGACTCCAAAATGAAC
>Ga0307514_10003983_pt1 | contig 13786 bp, 16 predicted proteins | sample 16_EM_MG_FD_203088 | JGI IMG/M metagenome (GOLD analysis project Ga0307514, IMG submission 203088) | Populus trichocarpa ectomycorrhiza microbial communities from riparian zone in the Pacific Northwest, United States - 16_EM | ecosystem: Host-associated > Plants > Roots > Unclassified | place... | reverse complement strand
ATGTGGTAGGCAATTGGCTGTGAGCGAATGGCGCTAAAGCGGAATGCATTACCCTGAACTGAAAGTCATTGGAATTTTAAATAAATGCACAATATTACCTTGAGGGTTTGATTTTAAAACTCTTTCCTCTTCCGACCCAAGAGTATGGACGATACAAGTAATGAAGTTAAGGTCCTGGGTCAAAAGTTTCATTCACATGACATTTGTATCATGGTACTTGCCATTCTAGATTTTTTTCCCCTCTATTCCTCCTAGACGCATGCAATTGCCTGGCAATTGTCCCACAAACAAGTAGACACAGCGATACACATGCCTTGGCATAGGATATTGAATCTTAACAGCTAAATTTATCTTGATACACGAATCCCCTACGCTGACGAGCAGCTCAGGTACAGCTAGTACCCCTCGTCGTACCAGCCGACGGTTATTGTAGATAAGGTCCCATAAAGTTTCCCCACTTACCACCCACCCTCAATGAGAACTGGGTCAGCCCCATTCCCGTGATGGTCGTCGTGCTTGTGCTCCTCGTAATGGATGATGGGAACCACAGTGGCAGTAATGGTTGCCTTTGGGTGGGGGTGGGGGTGTCCATGAGCATGTGGGGTATGGCAAGGATAATGGTACTCGCAATGATCTGGGTACTGAGTATATGGCTCGTCCTCATTCTCGCAACTGAGGAGGGTCATGGTGCAGGTCTCAGTGGCGGAGAGAGTGGTATAGGGGTACTCATAAGTTGCGGTAGTGGTGTATAGCTGGCAGAATGGTGGGCAGGGATTTTTTTTGTGCTCACAGGATGAGCAGTGTCGTTCCTGGCAGGTATGGATGCACTCCGGAGCTGGATTATGGCAAGTGCATTCAGGGGGTGGGTGGACGGGTGTGGGATAGGGGTGTGGGCCATGATCATGCCCATGGTGGTGGTAGTCGTGGTGGTCATGGTTGTAGTCGTGGTGTTTGTGGTCATGGTCATGATCGTGGTCGTGGTCGTGGTCGTGGTAGTCGTGGTCGTGGTAGTCGTGGTCGTGGTAGTTGTGATCGCGGTAGTCGTGGTCGTAGTATTCGAGGTGGTGTTCATGGTGGCCATGTTCATGGGGGCAAGGGAAATCATTGTCACCGCAAGTGGAGAGATCGGAGCAGCAAGTAGAAGAGTAGCCAGTGTCAATCTCTGCACCAGCTGCAGGGACCGCAGAGGCCGCAGGGCTGCCGGTCTCCACCTGGGCGAAGACCGTGGTGAAGAGGGCAGCAACGGCAAGAAGAGTGTTGGTTGCTTTCATCTTGAAAAGCGGTTCCTGAAATCGTAATGAAAAAGCAGGGTATTGTGAGGAAGGGGGGATTTTGTACCTTGATATTCCAGTGCAGAGGTCAAGAACCTTTAGAAAACAACTTCCGGAACCTCCGGCAAACGAGAGTTGACACCAAGATTCCCACGTGTGTTTATTGTCTGGCATGTGCGGTCTCCATTTGCATGATTTCATACAAGTTGCCCATCGGGAGCTCTGCTGTGGTCTGCATTGTGTTTAAAACGGAGTGGAGCATCATGATGTGGTATTTTTGTTGAGTATATGGGCATCTATATTACCACGTGGAAATTGCATCCCGTCCAAGGTTTGAATTTATATTCCAGAAGGAGTTGCATATGTGCCGGAACTAGTCCTGCCAACAATTAAATTAGTGCCATTTTTTTTGATGTATTCCTCTGTTGGGGCTAAGACTTCTACTGTACCCTCATATTTTCATTTGATAAAAGTAAGAGCATTGTGATGAGCTGCGATGTTGGTGTTATCCCAGTTACTGAGACCAGTTCACAGGAGAGAGGGCTTGAATTTGGGCAGTAGTTAGCCGTCGAGTGAGTATAGTCTTGTGTACCATAGTTACCCCAGGAGCCGAAGAGCTTATTGTGACACCAAACAATTGACAAACGGACAGGTGCATCTGGGAGGCGGCAAAGCACGGCTGATGCGCCCGAGCTTGGTGCTGCAACTTCCCGTAGCTGCTGTGCTCATACTTATGTTTCATAGGGTTTGGAGGGGGCGCCGCGCCGACGGGCCGCGAAGAAGCAGAGATATTAGGATGAACCCTATTAAGGCCTCCGAGCGCCTCGTGTGCAATGAGTGATTGGTAATGCACGATGAATACTGAATTCCAATTGTAGGCGCGGACCAGTGGTCCAGCGTCAACTGCCGCCTTCCAATGTACCTGGACTTTGATTGGTATCAACTTCCCTCTTCGGGATATCACCACCTGAGATGAATCCTTCGGGCTAGGAATCCAGTATTTGCCCCATCTGCCCCGGTGGGTAAGGGAAAGAGCTCAATCAACGGAATGTTACTTCCATGACTCCAACTCATTGGTGCTCTAAATTTATCCCACTGTGACACAGTTACTGCGCCGTGTATCGTGATACCGGTGAATTTAATGGACTGTGACATCAAAATAAGATTCTGCCTATGCTCTTTCACCCGAATACCCGAGTCTGTTTTCTCCCGGGTATGCCTGCCCAAATGGTACTCAACTCCCCTCTGTCACCGGAATATTCTACACAACACCTTCTAGAGTTCGAAGCTCTTCACCTCAAGCTCTCCATCCCATCACCCTGAGTATTCCCTCATCTTCACCTCCAAAAACTATGGGTGTCTCCTTCCATGCCGATAGAGTAATTGTTTTTTACCCCTATTTAACAAAAATCGAATATTCTCAACAGCGGGATACCCATGGGTAGAACAGGGCTATTGAACGCTGAACCCACGCTCTCTATAGTGCAGGTAGAAGTTGCTTAGTTCTCTTCCGAAAAGCCCAGTTGGGGACTGTGTTGGGAAATCCACTCCTGGTACGGTATGCCGAATCTTGATGCTCCAGTGGTGATACAGGTTAATGAGACACTTCCTTTATGCGAGGTAAGCAATACACCGGTTGAGCCATTGCTGATGACCAGCCTATGGAGGCGAGCAGCAGCTAGAGTCAGGTTAAACCAGATGGTGTGATTAGAATAGATGCAGTTTGGACCATCTTTGTAGCATTGTATATCAGCCCAGCGAGTAGATGGAGTCGCCTTTTAACTCCCAGGTCACCCCAGAATTTTGTCCCTTCCATTTCTCGCCAGTCACTCGGATTTTGCGCTTTATTGCCGGTGTGTGTTGTTTGTGATAACTTGCTGAGTTATTCAGAGCATAGCCATTTGGTTCTCGGCTTTGGGGGTTGACCAACTCTAGCCATGACTGCTACGTATAGAGCAAATGCACAACCTTCCTGGGGATTGTTGGCGACGTGGATAATCGGGGGGTTGCTATGGACCACAATGCTACCAGTGGTTGTGGCACTGCATAGCACGGACACGGTTACCAGTGGAGGAGATAATACGAGAAGTGGGTATCAGACGTAAGTTCAGATCTTGGTTGAAGATTTCAGCTTCCACAATGTGGCCTCCGGAAGAGCTGCTGCTGACTCTGTGATGTAGAAACCACAATATGGATCCGGCGGTCGTTGGGTCCTCTCAGTTCGGAATCATTTGGCGGAAGAAGCTTCTCGGAAAATATAATGGATGGACAGAGCAAATATACGCCCAAGCACTTGTCTATACCCCAGACCTCAACGCCATTGGCCCTACCGGTGAGCCACGTCAATACGTTTATGTCGCATCTCACATGAACATGATTTACAAAATCGATGCAATCACCGGAGATATCCTCCTCTCCCGTAACCTTCACATACCATTTCTCGTGAGTGAGCTTGATGGGTGTAATGATATCTCGTATTGCATTGGAAGCACTGCCACCGGCGTCATTGATCCACAGACTGGTACATGGTACTTGACCACGAAGACATACCGGGATCAGACCGGAGTTGAGAAGGGGAGAATGAACGGACGGTATTACGTGCACGCAATTAATACCATGACATTGGAAGAACAGCCGAATTTCCCGGTGAACCTGGAGGGATTGATTGCGACTAATAACCCAATCCGCATGTTTCAAGGTGGCATTCACCACCAGCGCCCTGCGCTTATGCAGTACCGTGAGTGGATTTATGCTGGTTTCGCCTCTCATTGTGTCCAGTACAACTTTACCGGTTGGGTAATTGGGTGGCATAGACAGAGCGGAGAAATTGTGGAAGCCTTTGCAACAGAAGGAGGCCCCGAAGACAAGAAAGGTGGTGGAATCTGGATGAGTGGTGGAGGACTTGCTTCAGACGTACCAGGGAGGATGATCTTCGCCACCGGAAATGGGTATGCCAGTCAGCTAGATACCACCTCAGTGCCAGGAAGACAGCCACCGACAGCATTGGAGGAGGCAGTTGTACACATGAAGATTGAGGACAATGGTAGATTGAGTCCAGTGGATTTCTTCATGCCATGGGAGAAAACAGCGTTGGACGGGGCGGATAAAGACCTTGGGACATCGGGGGTAGCATTGCTGGATCCAAAAGTGTTCACCTCGCCATTGGTAAAGCGGATAGGGTGCATTGCCGGAAAGTCGGGAAAGTTGTATGTCTTGAATTTGGATGATATGGGTGGATATCAGATGGGTCCTAATAGGAAAGATGCCATCCTCCAGGTTGTGGAACTGAAAAATTCAGTCTTCGCCACTGCTGGCTCATACCCAGGCACACCCGATGAGGGAGCATACGTCTATATAAACGTTGTTCAGCATGAAACAGTGGTATTCAAATTCAGCGTCGGGCCCAACGGCGAGCCGGTCTTCACCCAAGTGGCAGAAACTCCTGAAAAGACCGCCTATGTCCTCGGTGTTGGGCATGGTACCACAACCTCCTTGGGTGGACAGCCCGGCACTGGTCTATACTGGGTAACAGACATCCAGGGCCTAAACCTCCGGATTTACGACGCAGTCCCTAAGAATGGAAAGTTGCAACTCATCAAGGGATTGGGTGTGCCGGGGCAGATCAAGTTCTCCCGTCCTTCATTTGGGAATGGTCGTGGTTACTTGACCACGAGTACTGGCGACCTTGTCATGGTTGGATCACCAGTCAATCCACCGCTGCTTTGTGATTCTCCAATCCAATTTGGAGAAGTAACGATGGGTGATGAGGCTGGCATTGTGATGGTGATTTCATGCAAAGCCAACGTTGCCACCACCCTCACTGAGATTGCGTTGAGAAATACAGCTGATTTTGCATTATCGGATCTGCCAACCCTGCCGCTAAGTCTCGCGAAAGGACAGAATGTGACGTTCAAGGCGACATTTTTGCCAACCGGGCCAGGTCCATTGGCGGACGACGTTCAAATTGCGACAACGAACGGTGTCGCAAATTATGCTGGGAACACGCTGGTGGCACTCCGTGGTATTGGTAGGAGCTTGAAGCCAATTCTCTTCGTCAGCCCCAATACCGTTTCCTTCCCCGGCGCAATAACTGGGGCAAATCCTAGCGGTACCTCAAGGAGCTTTGTCATATATAATCAAGGTGACAGCGTACTCGAGATAACTGGCTATGACCTGTCTTCCATCTCTGAGAGTGGTCCCTGGCTTCCCGAAGGCAGTCTTGTTGCTGGCCCCTACACCCTCGATGATCTTCCCACATCGATACGGCCGCGTGGATCCGTGACCATCAATGTAAATTTCAATCCCACTGTTAGCGGCAACTATGGTGCATATCTGCGGCTCAAATCGAATGGTGGGAACAAATTCGTGACAATAGTTGGAACTTCAGGGGGATATCCGGTTGCAAAGCTAGAGTTTGAGAAGCCGGATGGGAATGGCTGGCAGCTATTCAACAAAAGTGATCCGGGTTTTGCTTTCAACTTCGGAGCAGTGCACCAGCAAGAGACAAAGACGCTTAAACTTAGATTAACAAATGCTGGAGGCCCTGATGCGGCAATTCTAGGTGTGACCGTGTCCAAGCCACCTATAGGCTTGGGTCAGGTTGTCGGGTGAGCACAGTTCCTCTAAAATCAAGGCTTAGGTAGAAACTAACTTGGATATAAATAAGCGCTCGCAATGGAGTGGATCTTGGTGAAGGTACTCAACTGCTTCCTGGTGAATCCGCCAATGCCACCCTCTTCTGCTCTGTCCCAAAGTCCCAAGTAAATGTCGACAGCTACATCACCACTGCACAGTGGACCATGAACCTTGGCGACCCAACCTTTGGCAAGCATGACCTCAAATTTATTTGCCATGCGGTAACAGAACAAGAAGGTCCCTTATATAACAACGGTCAAGGCAGGTACAGATATCTCGGTTGTTTTAAGGAAAACAACCCCGGGAGGCAGCTTGAGCAACAGCTGTATGGATCGAACACCTTGACCAATGGGCAATGTATGCAGGGCTGTTTCACACATGCAAAGAATTTTATATACGCTGGAACACAATACCATCGGGAGTGCTGGTGCGGAAATACGCTGCCATTGTTGATGGTCGGGGATGAAGATTGCAACTTTGACTGCACCGGTAACGGAACCCAGATCTGTGGAGGCAATGGATACTTTGGTGGAGGCACTTATCTCAGTTTGTTTGGTGACTCTGAGCGTTTCAATGGCACCATCCCGTCTGGGACCGTGACCCCTACTATACCCCCGTCAAGTACGGCACCTCCGAGTCCCACAATCAACCCCGGGAATAGCGTTTTTGGATATGCGGGGTGCTATGCGGAGCCCGCCGCTGGTGGTCGAGCTCTTTCAGACCTATGGGGAGACGACGGCATGTCAGTCAACTCTTGTTTGACGAGATGCCCAACGGCGAACTATATCGGGGTTGAGTATGGGAGAGAGTGTTGGTGCGGAAAAACACTTCGCGCAGAGGCAACCTTGAAGGGGAGTAAAGAGTGCAATATGGTTTGTAAGGGGAATGTCGGAGAATATTGTGGAGCTGGTGACAGGATAAATATGTATACCCGGAGGTCAACAGCGCCAATGATAACACCTTCCACAGCCGGGGATATCACCGCAAGCACAACCCAGATGGCTAGACACCGACTACGGCGGCGGGGTAGACAGCAACTGCCATCTCCCCTCCGACCTTGACACGCGCCTCTAGGTACAACGGGACCAACCATTGTACCCGCTGGTGGTGGATACACTCATATAGGCTGCTATACCGGGGGACAGAGGCTGGGATACGATGCAAGGATTCGTAATTTCCGTCGAGAGCACATAGTATATCTTTCGTTCAATCCTTTATTTGGGTATCTGCTGGTTGATATATATCATCCTGTGCGACGTACTTTGCCTCCTGCGTTGCCAAGACAATTAAAACATTACCTAAGCAACATCATTCGCAGGCATGCTATGTTGTTGAGCTAGTCTCATGCCAAGATCCTGAACTCCGAGCGGAGGTCGAGGCTGTTTGCAGCCAATATGTTTGTACGTACTTAGCTGTAATTCGGACATTGCAAAGCTCAGTATCCCGAATACTGTTATACCAACATTTAATAACCTTGCCATTAGCAACTCGAGCTGTGCTTGATTTCCTGCATTTTCGAAGTCTGCACTCATATTTCTGGAACTTGTACTGTACCATGAGCTTGCAACAGCTCTTGCTGAAGCTTTGAATAAACTGAATCCACATACGGCCATATCTCATTGAATATTTCGGGAGATATGATAACTGGTTTACTGAGCTGAAACAATATAGTGCGGTAGTGCAGGGCTTCAGCAGAAATTGGCATCATGGCTTCAGCAGACATTCTGATATGGTGTTCGTGGTGATGTGGTGTTTGTGGTGATATGGTGTTCGTGGTGATATGGTATGGTGATATGGTATGTATGCCTATGGTATTTGCAGCAAGATGCAATCGAGCATAATAGCAACTCGTCATGACAAGCTCGCTCCCTTTCTGCATCTATAAGCAGCTAGATATCTAAGTGACTACTTTTCCTTTATATTAAGCAGATCGCAATATCTCATACCTAGTTACTTTAATGATGTTGAAGGAGAAACTGGCAAAAGAAACTCCGCATAATTTTCATGGTATACAAATTCGAAGGGCTCAATCCCTGTCATTGTTGTCGATCAATTCCTATCCTCTGCAGTTATATACTAGTAAGGAATGCACCTCCCCCTCAGAGACGTTGTCTATTCTTAACACCAGGTTTCTCGGGCAGCATCAGCCACCTTTTTCAGACAGATGCGTACCCAGCTTACCTGTCAGGAGCGGGGACGTTGGGTAATCGATGACCTGCGAGGCCTGCCTTCGCCAGGTCGCTGGTGTCGTACCGAGTCCGTTCCTACACTACACACCCAGCATTACAACACGAACCCCGCAGCTGTTCTCACTGAGAATGAATGCGATCGACCGTTAGGCAAGCTCTCCTTCGAAGAACTTGATAGCACAATCAAATCCCTGTGGGGCTCGGAGTGTGTAAAGCCCTTCAGCACTCGCTCGTACAGAAAATGGCTGTCGTATTTTATCGCCTACGAACAATCTACCTTCGGTGAAGTGCATGCTTGGTTTGCGGCTTTCAGTGCATGGCAATTTGTGTTTCCATACTATGAACCTGAGCGTGTCCAGCAATTGCGCTTCCCCGATTCTTATAATACAACAAGACTGATCGATGGTCTCCCGCAGCAAAAACTACCGCGCGCAACCTTGAATGATGAGCAAGGCAACAAAATTATTGACATGCATGATAGTGATTTACGCCCAAGACGCTTGTGGGATGTCTGCGCCAATAGAATAGTCCCATCCACCTGGTACCCAGTGGAGGGAAGGACCATGGTAAGGCCAATCTCGCATGCCTGGGTGAATGATGATGAGTTGGAATATGTATGGACAAATGTCAACCAGTATCTATGGCCTGTTCCTCTACCTCGCGGTGTAACGATTGAGGATATACGTGCAGACTTGGTTCAGCTGAATGTGAGGTATGCTTGGGTTGATGTCTTGTGCCTGAGGCAGAAAATGCAACCGTCGCCTCGATGCCCCGCCCCGCCATACGAGGTTTCCTCAGATTTACTCCAGAGGAGGGAAGAGCAGAGGCTTCTGGAGTGGGAAACGGATATTCCCACCATCGGGATGGTTTATGATCTGTGTGGGAAAGTAATAGTCTATTTGAGTGGGCTGGGGCGTGAATTTCAGCCACACGGGTGGACACATCCAAGGCATTGGCTCAGACGGGTTTGGACACTGCAGGAGACAAGAGATCTTCATGGTATGGTCTTTGGTGGGCTAAGGGACAAGGCGATGGACCCATGGAATTGTGTGGTAAGCAATATCTAGACTCTGGTATTACTTGGATGAATGGCTTATTAGTAGTTTAATTAAAGATTGATGGAAGGTCCACCACGCTATGGCAGTACCTTACAAAACTACTTCCCCAATCCAACTTGGAACCAAAATTAGACATTGGGTTTCTTATTCGTGAAATCCAACAACGAGAGGCTACAAATCCCGTCGATAGAGTCGCTAGCTTAGTATATCTTTATCGAGGAACATCAGGGAGCCAAGTCACAAGACCCATCTTACCCGTCTATAACCCCTCTGAAAGTCCGGAAGCAGCCTGGGTACGCCTCATGAGGACCATCCAGGAGGCAGACGTAGGGATTAGCTCTTTCTCGGATGGCCGACTGCGTTTAGAACTTCACTTGCTAATGTTGTTTCCCAACCCGGGCCCAGAGCATTGGTACCCCACTTGGAATCAGTTTATGGATTTCCCCGAGCTCACATACGAGCCGCAACTGCCAGATAGGACTCCCCCTCAGGCCAACACCCCCCTTATATTGAACAGTGGACGATTGTACCGTGGATGCACGCTACATCAGGTTCTGGATCGATTCGGGGAGCCAGCCAGTTATTCAGTGACTCAGGCAAATTCCGTGGGGGAGAGCGGAAGCAACTTGCCCTGGGACGGTGTGCGTCTAGGACCAACTACTGCCGGCGGGTTGCCTCAGATATCAACGGATGCAGGGCAAACATACGTCATCATTGATATAACTCCAACAAGCATCATCCTAAGGGACTCGTCGCTGGAACCTGCATGGCTTTGCCATATACTCTTGATTTGTAGAGAACTTTCCCCATGGATCCAGCCGGAAGACGATCCACCAGAAAGGGTGAGAGCGCGCATAATTGGGCCCACCGGTAACCTTGTTAAGGAAGACCGCCCTAGATATCTCCTCCGCAGGGTATCAACGTTGCAGTGGATGGCAACTAGTAAAACATGGCTGCCAGTTAAAGAGTGCTTGGGGTCCAGGAGGGTATATGAATTTGAAGTTGGTAATGGTGTGGGATGGATTGCACAGTTTGACATTTACCTCCAGTAAGGGAAAGAGTATAAAACCAGAGCACTTGGAGGTATATAGGTACACTCCGGGGCTGACAAGGAAGGGGGAGGGATATCTAGATAGAGGTTTCAAATCATGGTAATGAAATGAACGATAATAGATTTTGGGAAGAATAAGTTCAACACTCCATATCTACAAACTTCAGCACTTTTGATCTTGCTGCCGTTATCCTCGCTCTTTTGGGATATGTACAATCCCCACCAAAAAGTCTTCGTGAATCAGCCGCGGGCGTTGGAGTACGACTGGTCGACCAATGTCGTTTTGTATGGAAAAGGAGCCCGCGCTGGCGCCCTACCGCCTTAGCGAAGTACACAGCGTTGATTCATGAAGACTTTTTGGTAAGGACTGTATGGAGTATACTTTTGGGAGTTCTTTTGGCTGCGTAAGAAAGACTATGGCGGATATATTATATCCCTTTGGTGACACTGCCTATGGTGACTGCCACCCTTGTATAAATAAATACTATCGTTTCAGTTGTTACTATTATTGCGTTCAGACATAGGATCGAATCTCCATCCAAGAGTAGCCGCGTCTCTTTCACAAATAGAGGTTGCTCGTACCTTGAACCTGGCGTGAGGTTTGAGGTAGATTTCACAGCTTTTGACTTTTTAATTCTACCCATATACATATCATTCTCTATTTTTTTCAATTAAAATATCATAGTGTTGGGCCATACATAGGTAGAGAGGATTTCCCAGGTTTCGAATATATAACCTTTTTTTCTTCTTCTTTTTGTAATTTAAAAAAAAGTCTATACCCGCATTCGACCAAAGACCATGGCGGCCCCCTTTAAAAGTTCCTTTAAAAGCCCCCGGCACCACGGGTACCCAAACGTATAGCTAGGAGACGTATTTCATGGGCGTGGTTACTCCGTACCTATAGGTATGTCGCATCTCAATAGCAAAAGTTACAATCAACTAGCTTGCACCATAGGTAACTCCATTATAGATACTTCGTGAGATGTTCTAAAATAATAGTCTTCTTAATAGTAATTCAATTGTGAAGGTCTTGGGCAAAATTGCATTATTTTGGAGGTCAGAGACTTGTAAATCTAAGTAGTCTGGTTTCTTAATGAGTTCGACACATACAAGATATATTTTATTTTTTACCCTTTAAAAAAAGTCGATATGCAGTGGTTTCCGCATCCGAGGTTTAGTTATAGCCAATGAAACTCGCCTACCTATCCGATAGGCTGAGAAGAATGTACTTGATATTACAACTATCCCCATTAACCTCTTCTTTTTTTTTATCGTTATATTCCTTATTTTATTACTGAAAAAATAATAATGGAGAATAATATATAATATGAGTAGAAGTATTTAGTTTTTTTCTTTTCTAAAAAGCTTAAGCGGGCGATGTCGGAACTAGGGGCAAACCTCATAGTGCCCGTGGGGGTGTGCTGCCGGCGAGCGGCCCAGATGTATTCCTACTGTATGTGGTAATCACACAACTAGAGGGTAATCAGTGTCTATTTGTTTTTTTTAGTCTATACGCCTTTTCCCCGAAGGGAGCCTTAGCCTATGAGGCGGCCCCGTTCCCGCACCTTTGAAGGATTGAGTTTACCCACGGAACAACAAGCTGCTTAAACGCCCCAACCTCCCGAACCTAGGAAACAATAACCCCGAAAGATAGAAACGCCATCTCACACTTCGCTCTTGGCTCTGTGTCCGGCTGCTTTCGCATTGCAGGCTCCCACCACCACGCCCTCACTTCAGCCCATCTCCCAGCGGTAAACTCCGGCCATCTTCCCACAAGAAAATCCTCCCCCACCACGCCCATTCCCGGCCAGCTCCCCTTCTAAAAGAAATCATATACAAAAGAGATTCGTTGCGTGGCCCCCTCCCCATCAATCCAAGTCCAGATTTGTGAAGAACGTTTCCACTAAATCTAGCTCGCAGACTCCATCGGGGTCCTTCACCCTCTTCCTCCACCTCTCCGGCCCATCCATCTGTTCCCTCGTCCCCCACCGTCCCCCCCGTGTATACAGACCAGGGTGACATGCTTCCCTGTCTCCGCATACTTTCCGCATTTTCGGCATTGGTCTGGAGTGTCCTCGTCCAAAACATGTCGCCAGGCTTGAAGGTTGTCTTTCCCGGTGCGACAATGAACATAGTTCGCTCGTGCCTTGCGGTTCCACCTAACAACTCTCCCCATCTCCGTACCTTTCACCTTCCGCTCCTCTGCCCTCCTCCTCTTCTACTCCTGTCTCAGCCATCCCTCGGTTATCACTTTCCCCATCCCCTCCTCCTCATCTCCCAGTTCAGCCCCGGATTTGGCTATCTGGGCTGCGACATGCGCCTTTACCCATGCAAATCTGACGGCGTCCAGTCCAAGATTTTTCTGCCGCCTCCTCACTTCTTCCATCACTCCTTGAGCTCGCCGGTTCTTGCTCTGCCATTTTTTCCTACTTTTCGTACGGCTGTGATCGCCACTTGAGAGTCTGATAGAACTAGGATCTTCCGGTCTTCTGGTGCCATCTGTATCCCACCCCGCATTCCTACAGTCTCTCCGTCCCACACCGTCGCCAGCTTTCTCATCCCCTCTTTCCAGCCCCCTACGCCTTCCACATGCCAGCCCCCTCCCACTCTTCCTTCGTTCATGCTCCCGTCCGTGAACACCCCGATCGACTCTTTCCTGGCTTCGTTGATTGCCAGCTCCCACATAATCAGAGCCTACTTGGGCTGGATGCGAGAATTATGTACGGGAGAGCTGAAAGAGAGCTCAACAACAAAGACTACTTTTTAGTACTGCCATATGCATGGTCAGGGTGCTACTCTGTTAGCTTACCCTGAACTGGAGAAATACCTTGTACTGTATCCACAGATTACACTAAGCCAATCTAGGTAGGCGACATGATCTACAGTGCTCCCGTTAAAGAAGTGACTGCCCAAAATGGTCTAGCACAAAAGAATATCGCTACAAAGCTCTCATCTCGGACAAGCCGCCTCTTTTGGCGATGAGTCTTAAGCTTATAAACACTGTACATATATAGATACATACTTCCTGCCACAACCCCCTCCACTTATCAGACCTTGAATTTTCTGCAAGTGACAGTTACAATCTTACCAAACCATCTACCAAAGCAAGTCCATCAGGACAAATTCCTCCTTCCCGCCCGTCTCGCCGTCCACCGAAACAAGCTCTTTCTCTCTCATGATGGATATATCGCGTCCAGTCTTGCGTCGCACTTTATACACGATAGCACCCAAGATAAAAAGAACCAGATCGTTAACGTTGGCTTCTTTGAAAGTTCCCACAGACTCCGAAGGATAGCCTTGAGCGTCGAGGTATTCTGTTATGTGGTCGTATCCTCTCTCCTTGATTTCCTTGATGGTACCATCCCCGAACAATTTAATGGCCTCCGACAGTATAGGCTTAAGCGGGAGCGGCCGTTGTCTTTCAAAGTTTCGAAACGTAAGACGTAGCCTTTGTTGTGCCTCTTCCGGAGTCACGTTGGAGTACCGTCGACGGCCTAGTTCTGACCGGGCACGGTCATTTGACCGAGCGTAAGACACTAGCCTTTTTCGGCGATTCCGTGATACCATGCAGGCACAGTGGTG
>Ga0307514_10003982_pt1 | contig 13792 bp, 15 predicted proteins | sample 16_EM_MG_FD_203088 | JGI IMG/M metagenome (GOLD analysis project Ga0307514, IMG submission 203088) | Populus trichocarpa ectomycorrhiza microbial communities from riparian zone in the Pacific Northwest, United States - 16_EM | ecosystem: Host-associated > Plants > Roots > Unclassified | place... | reverse complement strand
GGGATAGGCATGACAGCCCATCCCCACCCTTGTTGTCAACGCATGATGGTGGTATGGTTGACAAGTGCTGGCATTGTTGTTGTGGTCAGGTGGTGGTGCTGGCAAAGAATCAACCACCCGCAAAAATGAGCATAATTGCTCGTTTTCGATGGCAGTTGGTCATAGTCACCCCTCCCTCCGTCTTGCGTTTCGTGCAAGGGAGGGGATGCGTTGTGGCTTGTTTGTGCTGGCAGTGTCAGCATTGATCGACGTGACGAGGAGGAGTAAAACCCTCCTGGCCATGTCATTGTACGGTTACCTGCAAAGGTTGTGGTAATTAATTAGACAATGATAATTTGCAAAAAGACATACAAATTATTAGGGATGGGCATGACGGCCCATCCCTGCCCACGTCGTTTCCCCTACCTTCGTTACGTCGTGTTGCATTGTCGTGACGTGGCCATGTGATCATCGTTGGTCATCGTTGGTAGTGGTAGTGCTTGTAAGTCCGGTTTTAAGACTGGAAAAAGACTGCAACTGGACCAGACTGGACCGGAAAAAAGACCGGACTGCAGTCTTGGTCTTTGGTATTTAAAAATCAAAGACTGCAAAAAGACCGGTCTATTTGGACCGGTTTAGATCGGTTTAAACTGATCTTTTGTACCCTCTAATTACCCCTTCAAAATGAGCTAAAGATCATCTAAATTGATGTAAAACTGACTGAGATATTTAAGGTTTTGTCAGAATCAGGTAGGAATTGCTAGAACTTTTTAAAACCTTCATATCTTTGTCAATTATAAACCATTTTGGTTGTTATTGGGCTTAAAATAAAGTTTAGATCTATTCAAAACTTTTTACCAATGCAAAAATATTCAAAAAACCGGTCTTAAACTGGTATAAACCAGTTGAGACAAGGACTGGTCCAAAAACCGGTCTAAAGTGGTCCAGTCTGGTCTTTTGACACCCCAGAATGTTTATAGACCGGTCCTGGTCTCAGTCCTTCCACACAGTGGAAAGGGTAAAATTCATGTGGTGGAAAGGGGAAGAAACCACACAGTGGTTTGAGAGAGTTTCCACACAGGAAAGGCCTCTTGGGTGCACATTGGCCTACTGAAAACAACATTTTTATTGCAATAATTTTACTTGCAGACTGTCGTAATAATCCTAGACTAGTTCTCTACAGATATGTGATAAAATGTAATAGAAGACTTTGATGGAGCCAGAGATGGGGTCAAAGATGGCTACCGTCTCAAAATGGCGTTTTCGAGATCTGTCGCGCATGCATCCTCACCTTCTTGACTTACTCTGACACACTCTACATGTATTGTTGGACATCCAGCTCAGCTGAGTAAGGGATGAGAGAACGCAACTGAGAATTCGGCTCTGGACATGTTAGTGTTAACCCAGGTGGAATAACAAACACAAACTTCCATTCCTCCATTGGCGGAACATGATGGCACTTCTGGAAGAATTCCACAAAACCCGGTTTAATGGTATGTTCTTTACCAACAGTAAATTGGAAGATATAGATGACGCCATTAACGAGGAGGAAAGCGTCTAGTGCTTCTTGGTTGTCCGATCTTGGAACATAGAAAACATGCTCGGCAAGAAACAGAACCTCATTGGTCTTGAATTCCCTAGTCGTAATACGAGGGATTTGTATCATCTGTGACCGAAGCTCAGCTTGCTGGCGCTTGGCCTCCAGAATTTTGTTTGACAGAGACGTGTGGCTTGAATACCAATGTGGACGGGTTTTAGCGTTCGGCTTTCGAGTGAGCCGAACCATTGGCAACAGGGTGATGTTGAGCCCTTCTGGAAGAACATCCTGTCCTATGGCTTCGAATAGTGTACCAGATATTTTCCTCGTTTGTGGGACCCTTGCGAATAAGTTGTAAAGTTCGATTTTTTGTTTCCTGGATAAATGTCGTAACTGGCCCGCGAGTCTTGTCTTGATGGCCTCAGTAATTGGTGCCACAATATGCGCACTGTGGACATCATCATGCGTTGTGCGACTAACGATACAGAGTTTGCTTGAAATGTCCATCGCCTTGTCCGTCGCCTTGTCCGTCACCATAGACAACGACCGCGTGTCGCTAACCATCTTCTTCAGCTTGTCCAATGTTATCTCCGATACAGCAATATCAACGTCTCGCTTGTACTCTTCTAATCGAGCTGATTGGGACAAAAGCTGGGTGATACGGGGGGTCGGACCAAGTTGATCGAATGCTCGTTTGATTTTGGCAACTGTAAGCTGCTCGCCTGGTAGAAGAATCGGCACACTTCAAAACGATACGGTTATTAGGATGAATGTTGTAGGTGTAGCAAACGCACGCTCGAAGAATCTCCCTCCAGCTCCATGGATTCATCACTACGGTGACATCCTCCACATTCTTATGGAGGCGTTTCCAGCGCTGCTTGTCTGGAGAAGAAGCGTAATTGACGAAAAGACGGGTGCGATTCTGGACGAGATATGGTGGGACGCCATGGGGGGCCTTGTCCGAATCGATAAGAGTCCACACGAAGATCTTAAACTCGTTGTCTTGAAAATCCTGAGCCATTTTGTAGACACCATCATCAACGAAAATAAAGCAGTGAGTTCCAGTGTACCATATGACCGGTTTCTTTTCGGCACAGCGCCGACGTAGTGCATACAGTAACCAAACTGTCTTTCCTTCAATGATAATGATAAAAGGGGCAACCTCAAGGTAGATAATCGCACTCACCAATTCCGGGTTGGCCAGTGACGACAACGGCTTGGGCCTTACGGCGGTGGTAACACAGGCCATATATTGACTCAACATACTCATAGACACGTATATAATCAGCACGGATCCAGATCTTCGAGACATCCGAAACAGGGTTGGGGCTGATGCAGAGCTCATAACATCCTGGAATGAGTTCACCGTCCGCGTCTGTTGTATCCGTATCGTCTGTGTCCTCATCATCTCCATCGTCCGTGTCCTCGTAGTCTCTATCGTCCATAATGTCATCGTCGTCCGTTGATTCGTCCCGGGATTGGGCCTTCAGGTCGAGCCATTCTCGCTCCTCATCATCCATGCTTTTCCCCCAAAACACGGCATGAAACTCGCTGAAGCGGTCATCAATGTCAAGCTTCTTCCACGGTTCCGTAGTCGAATGGAATTGAACGACCTCAGCCAGTTTCAGACCTGACTCCTGTACCTTTGTGAGAGACATTGATGATTGAGATGAGTGCTGCATTGCATGAACTCACGTGACGGCCTACACTTTCCTCTCGTGACAAGTCACAATCGTTCCTTCATCTCCTTAATATCTGAAGGTGGCATAACGAAAGTTCTGGTGAAGATAAAACATAGTGTCAGCCTCCTATAAGTACCCGATTTTGCCCCCACGTGAAAGTCCGAAGTTACAGCAACTTGCGGAACTTAGGGCGCGACGCGGTTTTTTTCATCACAAAAATGTAGACTTAGTACAATGGAAATATAAAGGTGAAGAGACATTGAATAGAGGAAGAATACATCACAACGACAGCAATTATCGCGTCATCAGTGGACTGCTTATGATTAGGCCAGCAACTATTGCCGCCTGGGTCTCATTTGGTTGATTGAAGATTCGACAGCGATTTAATTCAACTTCTTGGTAGATAAAAGATGGGTTGGAGGCTCACGTACAGCTAGGGTACTGCGGACAATCTTTCTTCTGACAAAATTTGGTTGTACATAAATTTGTCATTTAGCAATTAACCAATTCGTAATAACAGAAGCGTTATCAACCGTTACTTCCTAGCATGGCCATGGTGGACATTGAGGACGTGGAGGACATGGCGGAAGTGGCTGAGGTGCCGGCATGGGAGCTTGAGGAACGGGAACGGGAGTATATATGAGACCGGGCTTGTATTCCTCCTCGCTCCGCTTCTCTTCCGAGTAGTAGTCGTCGTCGTCATCACGTTCCCTGGAACGTCTCCTTCGTCGTCGTCTCTTTTTTTCGAATGTTCGCTTGTTGCTGCTGCTGCTGCTGTTGCAGATCTATTTGATTTTGCACATTTTGTAGTAGAACAACCGAGAGAACTTGATGAGCTCGGTGAACCGCTCCCGATCAATTTTAGAAAGCTCTTTCTGCTTCTCCACGAGGGTGTCGATTGTCCGTTCACATCTCCTTGCTGTGAGTAGTCGTCGCGACCAATTTCTCCAGCTCCCTCTTCGACTCCCGAATCGTTTCCTTGATACTCTCAAACTCCCTCCAGATCTCCTTCCCGATGTCGGTGAGCTCGAATGTGAGATTCAGGTTGATGAGCTGATCGACCACAAGAGGAACGAATATCCCCGCTCCAACTAGAGCATTTACGATCACGGAAGCATTGACGCCGAGCAAAAACCTGAAGTAAAAACAGTGCAAAGCTGCCACTTCGACCCAAAAGTTGATTTTCAACTCCGTTTCTTGCGTCGGATAGATGCTATCAATGACAGGTGGCCAAAAGGTTGTGACGAATGCGACATGGCCGAAGTTAGGGTCACTGATGAGTAGATGAAGGAGTTTCTGGTGAATCTTGTCGGTATTCGTAAAATGCATGTCTAAAATGCTTCGGCCGTAGATGATTCCACATATGCTGCTTCCGCGCCCCTTTCTGTGAGCGGGCAAAAAAATTGTGAGCATCGTGAGCCGAGAGTGGCTATTATTTCTAACCTTTCGGCCAAATATGTCTTTCAAGCTCGTCGAATCGGCGATATTGGTGTCGTTTAACCCGGGAGTGTCGATGAGCTCGACCTCTCTTTGAGTACCGTTCGGGCCTGCGATGGTGATGATGACGCCGACTATCTGACGAGTGGAGAAATTGATTGATCAACTGTTTCATAGGAGAAAACAAGCATTGGAGGCGTAAGGAGTTTGATTGTGCTCATCGTTGTCTTACCAGTTCCAGTCGGACCCACAACGCTTCAGAAATGAGGGGGGGGTTAGATGAACATTGACCAGTGCGTACGGTGTTACAGAATGAGCGACATGGTGCAAATCTGGTGGTATGCTGCTGGGGTGTTCTGCTCTGAAAGATTCCGCGGCGATTTATTTATCGGCGAAGTACCTTGTGGCGTATCATTCTGTCTTCGCACATTTTTTAGTGTCATTCCAAAGTACGTCCCGCGAAATCTCCAAAGACCGCGTGTTTGACGCATGGTAGGTGGCTGTAAAGCGCTGAATGTAGAGCTATGCCGGATGGCCTCATGGGAAAGGCGAAGTCCTTTGTTGCACTAGAACAACGGTAGTAGGCTGATAGAATGTACAAATTCTATCCGACAACACGAGGTTTATCGGCGTCACAACACTCGTGACACTGCAAACCGCTAATGGGGTTAAAGCTGTTTGTGACCATGAGCGCCAATTGAACGTTGAACGTTGAACGCCAGCCTGCGCTCTGTTCGTCAACTCGAGGTTTCATCATGGCAAAGGGCTGTGTCGAGTCTTGGAGAGCGCAATATTATAAAATGCGGAGTTCATGGAAGGTGTAAGCGTTCGTTAACACAACGGTTCTCCCTGTTCGATTCGACCTTCAACAGGTCCCAAGTACCCATTATTGTGTACGTTCAATATTTATTGATACCCGGATTGCACAACTCATACTAATTTTAGTATTATCTGACCTACGGGAAGCGGGAAGACTGAGGTTCGTTTCGGCCACAAACCACACCGCTGTTGTATTTTTAAAACTCTTTATTCAGTTCATCAATCACCTCATCCCAGAGGCAACGCCTCTTCTTAAGACCGGCTCGGGTTTCGCATCCGTCACGCAAGAGGTCCAATCTATCATCATCCCGATTACCACTGCTCATGGGGATTAAAAAGTCGAGGTCAAGAATCCCGACTTCCGACCTGCCCAAAAGTCTAGTTCTCCTAACCTACTTTTATTACTTCTCGGGTTCGCTAGCGAACCCGGACATAAATGGTGTTAGGTGCTCCTTGCGTTTCAGGGTAAGGTACCATTCCGTAGTTGGTTGGGAGTGGATGTTTGCCCACAATGAAGGTGAATTCTATGGAATGAATCGCCAACCTCTACAGACCCAACCAAGAAGTATAGGTCGCCCGGCAGCGAGAACGAATTGTTTGAAGATGAGGGCGACGACTTCGAATGATGCATGGGATCTTGCAGGTAACGGGAGCCCCTTCCGTGGGTGGATCCTTGGTAACTTCTCGAGGGATTGGGCCTGGAGGCAAGGGTTTGGGTTTTTAGGGTCGAACAGCCAACATTTGTGACTACAGCAATGGTCTGGCTCAAGATGAGATATTTTGGTCTGGAATACTTACTAGCATCCGTCGCCAGTGGCACTCAGAGCTGCGTTTTAAACACCAGAATGTGGGCCTGCAGGATATATCATTATGAATCTTTATGCTCAAATCAAGAACCCACACTCACAACGACGCAGTGCAATTTGTCCGAATGTGTGTGGCACATTGTTGCGTATGTGGCGACAGAGAGAATGACTCAAGGGGAGACAAATATAAGGACAGAGGAGGGCTATCCTATTAGATGTAAAAAAACGCGAGAGGAAGCGTTGGTGACAGGTGGTGTAACTCGTTGAAACACGAGAGGAGAGGTGGTAGCCACAGAACACCCGTGTGGGCCGTGTCTTCGATTTAGATGCGATGGAAGTGGACACCCTCTGTCACGTCAAAATGTGAGAGGTTTGGCGGTGGCGGTGGTAGTGACAGAACCCCTGTGTCTTGGCGTTTCGCAGGGAGGGTGGTGGTAGGTATGAACGTCCTCCGTGGTGTCGAAATGTGAGAGGGAGACGTGGTCGAGGCGGTGGTGACTCGAAACGAGTGATGGAGGTGGTGGTAGGTGCAGAGGGGGTATCGTCACTCATTTCGAGTGATGGAGCAGCGGTGGCGGATGCAGAAAGGTGTCGTCACTTGTTTTAATTGTTTTGATTGACGGAGAGGTGGTGGAGAGGTGGTGGTGCAAGAGGGTGGTGTCACTTGATCGTTGCCCGTTTCAAGCAACTTGTGGGCAGAAAACCCCTCGTTGCTCATTCGAGGCAATGGAGTCGTTGGCGTGACTCGTGAGCGGAAAGGCCTGGGTGTGATGGTTTCTCGCCACTCGAAACGAGTGATGGGGGGCTTTTCGTCCTCGTTGTACATGGCCATGACGATGAAGAGTTTGGTATGGCAGGGAGGGTCGTAATGGACTTGGCGGAAGGTACAATTGTTGGTCTTGAGGTCGTGGGATCGAAGGTGGCAGCTGAAAAGCGTATGTGTGTGTGAATTCGCGCCTGGTACGGTTTGGGCAGAGATCGCGAAGTCGTTTGAGGACGGGGTTGTCAAGGATAATTTTAGTTTGCAGCCTGTACGTACTTGAATTTGTAGCGCCTCGGTCCAGTATGGAATTCGACGGTAGACATTGGAAGTCTTCTCTTCTTCATCTAATTGACTCGGTGCCGTTGTCCTGATCGTGATCATGATCAGTGGGGGCAGATGTTGCAGAGGGCCAATACCGAGACGAGGCATTGTGTGTAATTCGATAGTTTGAGAAAAACTGGGCGATAGCTTATGTGGAGAAAAGGTGGTGAATTACAACAGTGTTTTGAGTACCAGTGAACGTGTCCGGGTATGGACGAGATAGAGGGAGCGACTAGGTCGATGACGAGAACCTGAGGGACAAATTTGCTGCATGGACCAGCCTAGCCTAACCCATTGGTGCCCGAGTTGAGACGTATCCACGGAAAATTTCCATGGGGCCGTTGAACTTGTGGACTTCAGCCAATAAACGAAGTTGGCTCGCGAAGTCATAACTGCACCATTGTTTGGGTCAAGGTCAAAAACGATCTGTGAAGAGGAATAAATTGCTTGGACAGTTCTTTATCGCGCATGACTAGCATAAAGTTATTTACTACCGTCCCTGATTGACATGGCGGTCGGAGATGCAGTTGAAGGTTGTTGGAGTAAGCGGCACGTCTGCTTCTCTACTTGCCCTTCTGTGCGACCGGGACCGGGAACAATGGTTGCGGCTGATTTAGAGCAAGGTGTCTTGTTAGGCTGATATGGGGTCGTCATTTAAAGGCATCCATCGGTTTTGTGGAATCCGAGCGATTTGACATGGTTAGCGGCGTCTGAGCCAGATTGAGGGGAAGACCTATTTCGTCCAATTGTTAGAAGAAAATGCAGAGAACGACAAGGTTACAACCGAACTTCTTGAGACCTTCCTCCAAACCTTTCGCGACGTCGGCAGCCATCTCCGGGACGTCGAGTAAACAGTCGTCAACAGATTCTCTTGCCACCATGTCTGGAACTATGTATCATGACCACGCTGCTCTGCTGGGTAATCGGCACCCCTACCAAACAGACATTTGCAGTCAAAGTTGGACATGATGATATTTGGGATACTGTAAAGGATGTGATTAAGAAGAAGGTGAAGCCCGAGTTCGATGATATCGCTGCGAGTACTCTTGACTTGTGGAAGGTGCGTCGTTGCGCTATCAGCCACCTCGTTATTTTCAACCCCAATTAAAAAGGTCACTATCGGTCGTTCCCAGCGTTTCTGCTTAGAATCGGAAGCTTATTTGAAGAAAGTTACAGCCAAGGAGTCACTCGATCCCATAGGACCTTTATCAGCGGACCTTAACGACCCACTTTCTGGGGACCATATTCACATCATCATTGTTAAGCGGCCCACCTGTGAGTTGATGAAATGAGCTGATTTCGTTGTTGATTCATCATGCCCTATCAATCTGTGCTTTGATACCTCCTGCTCCGATCTTCTTCTTGTACCAAGGCAGACCCAACGTAATTCATCTCCTCCCAGGGCACCAGGTTAGAATGCGCCATACTTTGCTTATGTAGGCCCAACTTTGCCTTAGGAAATTTTGCACGAAGAAGTGCGACAGTCGCAGCATTGTACGCACGGCTGTGTTATTATGGTTTCATTCAGGTATTGCTATGATGCTGTATTCCTTTCGACTGTCCTGTGATTTATATAGGTTCGAGGAACTCCCGGAAGCGGCAAGACGACGCTGGCAAGACTACTTGCTCATCATATCAAGGAAGAACGAATCAAGGTCATTTGGATTAACGGGTGGTCGAAGGAACGATAGGTAAAGCTGGTGGTCATCGCAACTACTTTAAAGAGCAGGGATGGGTGGAAGGAGATAAAACGGTGTTCATCTTCGACGAAGCGCAGTTAACATATTGGGATGGGAGCCTTTGGCGCGATTTCTTCAAGAACTTACATGGTTCCAAGGACACTCAGGCCATTGTCTTTACCAGCTATGGCAGTGCGAGCACGCGCTTCTACGTGGTTGGAACTCCCATTGATTTGAACGACATGCAAAGGGTGACTTTAAAGGCTATTCCCCACAAGGATAACCTGCCATCTGTTGGACTTTGTTTCACCAAGGACGAGATGGACGAGTTGGTTTCTGTTCTCTACACCGAAGGACATTACTTCCACGAATGGTTCTTCCGCACTCTTTTGCTTGTTACGGGTGGACACCCAGGACTGCTCTGCGATATTTTGAGGATAATAGTTGCCGATGATGTATGTCCAACCTTGGATCTTGATGACCAGTCTAATTTCACCTTTCAGTCATATCGCGGACTCAAATCCTCTGGCGAGCTGTATACCTGGAACACGTTATTGAAAATGGTCGAACCACGCAAGTTGTTTACAGCCTTATCAGGCGCAAGTGTGTTTACAAGGGGCCTTCCGCGGGACGCTGATCTTCAGAATGTGGCCATTGCCGATATATTTTCTCGTGTCCTTCGTGACGGTTATGTGGACAGTCCCGACGACACCACCGGCAGCTACCACGATAATCTTATGGTCTGCTTCAGAAATGGATGGCTTCACTCCGACAAAAAGGACCATTCAGGAGATACCGTCATCTATTTCTTTGCGTCGCTACTCCATCGCTGGTTTGTGGAATGGAAGCTATGGGACCGTTATTCGCCTCCTACAATTATAACGGACGATATTCTGACTTTCGCTATTGACATCATAAAAAAATTTTCTCCCAAACGCCTTGCAACTGAGCGAACATTGCCCTCCGGTGGAATTCAGTCAGTACCGGAAGCCCAGTACCAAGTCGAGTTCTATCGGTGCTGCTCCAGTGGCTCCATCGTGACCTTCCCCGAATATGGGTTTGGACAAGGACGGGTTAATTTCTATATTCCCGCCAAGGAATGGGGTGTGGAACTTCTCTGCAATGGTGACCGACTTGCAGAGCATTCCGGTCGTTTTTCAAGCAAAGGGTCATATGCAACTACTCTTTCTCTCTCTGACTATATTATTCTCGACTGCCGTACAACAAAGCCTCGTGATCCACATCCAGGTGCGCATATATGTATACTCCTACAGCTGTTAATTACTTGATCTCAATTTTAGGCCTTAACAATTTTTACCATATTGTATTCCACAACAACTTCAACAATGTGACCATTCTAAACAACAAATTGGCTCACGTTACACAATTCAGACTCTTTCAGCATAATTATGCCACTGTATATCCATGTGTAACTACAGCTGTTTGTGATAGCATTTGCCGTGTCCAGGTTTACAAATAAATGACTTAGACTTTATAAGACCTATTCTCTTACTACTTCTCGGATTTGAGAATGAACCTGGCCATGGCCCATGAATTTCGACCGTCTCATTATTATTAGATTTAGATGGACAGACAAATATAATCCATAGTTTGTGAGTGTTCTTGTAGGTGGGTATGACATACTACTACGTTGGGTGGTTCCAGTATGTGCCTCACCATCATCCTCTGACAAAGGTCAATCCAAGCCAACGGATTCAAGACAACTGTTTGCCTCAGCCAGCTCGAAATTATGTTCCTCACGCCCTGGACACTCAGTGGGTGTTAATCATTGTTCAACATGCCGAATAGGTCTTCCACTAAATCATCTCCCACTTGGACATGGCCAAAGCATCAGTTGATAAAATGCGTTAATAGACGCCATTTTAAGTGGTCTTCTGGTCCCCGAACTTAAATGTCCACGAAATTGTTGAACCAATTTAGGTACGTCAGAGTGGTCGGGTGCGAACATCAAAAAGTGTTGTATACACTTGATTGCTTGAACACAAATTCCTTCGTCTTCAACTTCACCTTTCAGAAATTCATTCTGAATCAATCCGTTTGTCCTCGTCGACTCCTGAATGTCCGGCCCAAGTAATGTGATCACCGAATCAATAATTTGACATGCGATAGGGTATACTGGAAAATCGCCACTGATGTTCGAGTTCGCGCCACCTTCACGCTCGTGAGGTAGATCCTGAGCAACATCCCAAGGGTCCCAGAGACGAATGGGGCATAGGCTAAACCAGCAGCATTGATCACTTTAACTAACGCGTTCAGAGCCCAGAAATGAATGATCGGATGTGGATCGTTAATGAGAGACATCAACACGTTCACAGTGGTTTTGAGGAGTGGGCCGGCAGCTAGCCCGCCAACGTGGCTATAGATAGCACCAAATGCCAACGCACACCCAGCGCGACCGTTGGGATTGCGGTTGTTGACAACGAGGTCTTTGATTCGACTTGTCAAATAATTTCTTCCTGACAAACTCGCAAGGCGACCGATGAATTCGCTTGCGGCTGATCGGAGAACGGGGTCACCTTCAATGAGAGATGCCTAAATCACAAAATTAGGCCACAATAAGAGAAAGGCAGATGGACAGGGAGAAACGCACCATAAGAAAAGATGAAAGTATGCTAGTCACTGTGGAACTACCGAAGGTCTCATTCGCGTGCTTGGAGTTACCCGGACTGCATGTCGCCATTCTCAAAGCAATACAACGGCCACACAAATATTCACCCAAACAGCAGCCTTCCTTCCCGCATTCATCTCTAACTTTGATGAGCGGACATTCTCGAGCAGAGTTGATAAGATTTTCTGCGTGGAAGGGAGGTCCTGAAGAGGGAGGAGCTTGGAAAAAAGCTCAATTGCAGTGTCAACGACGGAGGTACCGGGAGGAGGCGGTTCCAAAAGAGGGCTGTAGGATTCTGTCTCTAAAGAAGACTTTGACGATCGGCAAAGCGAGAGAGGATCATATTCACATACAGGGAGAATGGGTTTCCGGTTCTACCGACCATATCAGAATCGAGGAAATTTTTCAAGGAATAGAGGGCACCAAAACGTCGATTGTGACTTCAATCGTGTCCCTGTTCAGATAGTCACTTACTCCCTTCCTCTTATCAGTGTCTCCACCACTCCCGCGCCCTCCAATAGCATCTTCACCATCCGTGTCAGAAACCTCGACTGCTGTAATGCCATAACCGTACCCGTCACCACTCGTCCGAAAGTTCCTGTCGACGAAGCGATCGCAGGTTGTACCGATGATCCTGCGTACCCGTCAGGAGATGCAAACAGCGATACAACGGATTGAAGAAGGATCACTTGTGTCTGATCTGGGATAGATGAAAAGCCCAAGGATACGAAACATTGATGGACCCTCCTCCTCATCCTCAAAAGTGCCTCTCTGTCCCTGAGTGTAAGCCTTCCACTCCTTCGAGTCATGTTTTATTGCTGGAGTGGCGCAGCGTCCCCTGGATCCTCCACACCGGCGGAAATAAAATTATTGGCGAACGAAAGGGCGATCGCTATCCTTCTCGATACATCAAGGGTAACGAGGACAGTTTTATTCCGTTCCAAAAAACACCATATAGCACCTAAAGCCGCTTCCCTCACATGCAACACCCATTCATCAATCGACCATCCCAGCACTCCCAATGGCATCTTTTGTCGTAGGTTTTGGCAACGCATTCCGCCATAGAACGAGTAACTGGGCGAGGTGGGGCCGAACAAAACTTGGCCCAAGAGCCATTAAGGAAGCAATCAGCATCCAAACCACTTCCAGCAATCCTGACGTCGTGTTCTCCAGCTCTTTTGAGAAGCTGCGTGGCCATATCAAGAACCTTGGCGGGAACGTCGTAGGAGACGTAGAGGGGCCGCTGTGGAATGAATGCCAACTAGGACCGCGAGGCCATAAGCATGACCCAAAGCGCGAAACAAAACTTCAGAAGAGGCGGCTGGTGTGAGCGCTGTGGTAAGACCACGTTGAAAGTTTTTCCATCAATGTTATGATGCTTTTCGAAAGACGCAAGGGTGTAGAGAAGCAGAAGCTTTGTAGGGCCAAGGAGGAGGCCACACGAACAGTATGACTGGGATGGGATAAGAGTGTAACCAGTGGTTCCGCCAATGCACTCTGTAAGAGAAAAGAGATCGGTTAATTTTCTGTGCATCCAAATAAATATGACCTGAACAGGAGGCGCGTTCCCTAGCTGCTGCAATAGCCCAGCGACCTCTCTTAACACACACACCAACAACGAGGACGAAGGGGGAACCTGTCCAGGCAGCAGTGCGGGCCATCTTGTTAGATAAGCATTCGACAACTCTTGTATTGCTGCGATCTGCCCTTACTCGCCCCCACCAAGTCCCGCAACAAGATGCTAACAACCAATAAGCGTTCGTATCGCATTACAGATGCGGCAACATTTGGGTTGTGATTGATAAACCGGGGACTAGAAATGACCTCCGAGAGCACGGCGATGCGAGACGATCAACGAAAAGTTCGTCTCACAAAACCCAGCACCAAGTTTCGTGCATAGAAATCAAATATACCAATCCTGGTCCTCCTTGACACGTTAGGTTTATTAAAATGTGTCGACAGATGGATGAGCATTTCTCGAGGAGTCAACATGGGCTTGACGACTTCAGCCGTCACTTTGTTCTCGTCAACGTCGTCGTCCATCTACTGATATCTGCCATAAACGACATGGCCTGCGATCCGAAGACACCCATTATATCTCCGAACCGCCTTGACGTCCCCAACCAATTTGAGTAGTGCT
>Ga0307514_10003981_pt1 | contig 13793 bp, 12 predicted proteins | sample 16_EM_MG_FD_203088 | JGI IMG/M metagenome (GOLD analysis project Ga0307514, IMG submission 203088) | Populus trichocarpa ectomycorrhiza microbial communities from riparian zone in the Pacific Northwest, United States - 16_EM | ecosystem: Host-associated > Plants > Roots > Unclassified | place... | reverse complement strand
ATCCCGTCTGCCTCGCCATCTGGTGCGCCTCGCCATCTATGGGGATACTAGGAAGCCTTGTGCACTGAAAGCTCATAATCACTCTTCTAGTGGTATCAAGGACTGTAAATCGCAGCGAATGCCAAGATCAGGCTAGGGTGGGAACACTCAATGGTACAGTGGTACTGCACGGTGTGGTGAAGTGAAACCAAATATCACAAACAAGTATTATGCAGCTAGTCGTGGCACATAACGTTTCTCCCCCTTCCCCTCTCCCGACCAGCATCCCAACTGGTAGCCACTCACTTCCAGGCGTTCATTGCCTATCAGTCCTTCCTTACAATCTTTCCCTATGAAGTATCTAGCTCTTTTGGCTGCTCCGTCCATGCTTCCAAGACACACCACCCTCTCCGAATGTCTTGTCGAGGCTCAGGTCCCGATCATGGAGTCCTGCTCGACGGGGTGGAGCCAAGCTATCATGCCATTCAACCTTCGTGCTAAATATACTCCAGCTCTCCTTGCCATCCCCGAGTCCGTCAGCCATGTCTCTTTCGCAGTAAAGTGCGCCAAGGCATATGGTGCGAAGGTTCAAGCTCGCGGTGGTGGCCACTCCTACGCTTCGATGGGTCTTGGGGGGACTGATGGGTCCTTCATTGTCGACATGAAGAAGTTCAAGTCGATCTCTCTAGATCTTTCCAGCAATATCGCCACTGTTGGTGCAGGTGTCAGGTTGGGTGACTTGGCTACCTACCTCTACCACAGCGGCAAGAGGGCGCTCCCCCATGGCATCTGCCCTGGGTAAACTTTTTATCCCCAGAAGTCCACATGCTCATCGAGCCTGATACTAACTGGATGTCACAGTGTCGGTATTAGTGGTCATGCTCTCCACGGTGGTTTCGGTATGACCTCTCGTATGTGGGGTGCTACTCTCGACAGCATCGTCGAGATGCAAGCTGTGCTCGCGGATGGTTCCGTTGTCACCACCACTGCTTCCCAGAACTCTGATCTTTTTTGGGCCCTGCGTGGCGCCGGTTCCTCCTACGGTATCGTCACCTACTTCAAGCTCACCACCAAGCCGGCCCCCACGGTTGCCACATACTACCAATACAACTACTACTTCCCCTCCATTGACATCAAGACCAAGACCATCCTCGCCATGCAGGAGTTTGGTGCGACCTTGGCTCCAAAGGAACTTGCTCTCCGCCTCTTCTTCAACAACGATACCTTCCAGGTCTATGGTGTCTACTGGGGCCCTAAGAGCAAGTGGGCAGGGGCTATTGCTCCATTATTGACTCGCCTTCCCATAGCTGGCCGTGTACCCTCTGTTCCTGGCCAGGAGATGGAATGGCTTCCAACCCTTCTTCACCTCAATAACGGAGGTCAGCTTGAGCAGCCATTGAACTACGATATGCATGAGACCTTCTTCGCCAAGTCCATTGTTACCCCAGAGAGTGACCAGCTTAATGAGGCTACCATCAGGAACTTCTTCACCTACCTCGCTACCGACGGGCAAAAGGCACCAGTCAACTGGTGGGTCATTTACGACCTCTACGGAGGTACTGGATCCATGGTCTCTGCTCTCGCGATATCTGCTACTGCTTATCCTCACCGCAACTCCTTGTTCACCATCCAAATCTACTCCACTGCTCCTGGACAGGTTCCACCTTATCCGCAGGGTGGTTATTCATTTGTTGACGGAATTGTTGGTTCCATCACCAAGTACCAGAATAAGACTGTCTTCAAGGCCTATGCAAACTACATTGACCATACTCTCACCAAGGAGCAGGCTTGGGACTTGTACTATGGCCAGGAGCAGATGGTCAAGTTGAACAAGGTTAAGGATGCCGTCGACCCCACCAGGATCTTCTGGAATCCTCAGGCTATCAGGGCTTAAATAAAATGCAGAGCTATTTTGTTCGGTACCAGAGGATGGGAGGCGATAGACTGGAGGCTGATTCCGGGTGTTTTGTATCAGTACTTGTGGTTATTTTAATTTTGGGTGTGCTTTCTGGGAGGGTAGGCATGCGAATGTAACTATATTTCTTTCAAGAAATTGGTGTCCACAACGTGACACCTCACGGAAAGCACGTGTGTGTCACTGGTCAAGTGAATTCGCCGAAAATCATGTGTTCAATGCCAAGATAAACTTATCTGATTCTTCATCCTGCTTGATGCGTCCTTGACAGCCTGAACGGTCACGGGAGATCGGCGGCGCTGCGGGAGCAACCATGTGTACATGTAATGTACTGTAGGTATGTACAATGCAGAAACGAAGTTTCAAACGAGACATAATCCCACCGCGAAAAGATGAGTTATCCCGCGACTGGTTGGCGCAATTGGTAGCGCGTTGGATTCCAAAACCCCTCAAGGGTATGGATATTAATCCAAAGGTTGGGTGTTCGAGTCACTCATCGGTCATTAGAATTTTTTTATGCTTTCGTTTCTTTTTTCTTTTCCATGTACATTTCTTGCGTATAATCACATGACCAAAGCGAGAGCCAACTTATCGATTTGCCCACACCCAAAAAATAAATCGGTCTGGGTACGAGATCACAGCAACTCCATTAAGAGCATCCGCCTCAGGCGTATAGACTGAAAATAAAAATAAAAATAAAAAAGCTCAAGAGCATGGGTTTGAAGCGAGTGCTTACCAGAAAGAGGGGCGACTAAATATACCTCGGACAGTTATGGTATCAACCTCTACCTTAAATATACTAAATATATTGGTCAATACCAGTCTCGCTCGTCAATACCATTGTACCATAGACTTGAATACCAAGTATAGTGGGGTCGCCTTCTGTTGCTAATACGTTTTGGGTGTGGTTCTGGTTGGGGGGAACCTAGTCTGGTTGGCACAACACCCTCGTAGAGGTCTGTATGATAATGTACTTGTCCTTGGTCCTTTTTCCTGTCCTCCGTTACAACTCAGGTGACGCAGTCAACTTGTTGAAAGTTGCTAGTGTTGCTAGCGTTGCTACGGAGAATGCAACTCTGAGAATGCTATGCCAGGGGAGAATGCTATGCTCCGGAATGCTATGCCATGGAGAATGCAATACTAGCGTGGGATTGGGGAATGCTACAGGGAGTTGAATTGGTTGAATATCCATATGTCGGGCCGATGTATAAAGGCCTTGTATAATCCTGTATGAACTTATACTGTATCGAGTAACTAAGAGACATCGAACATCTACACAGAACAAGCCTTCAAGCCCTTCTACTATCCGTACATACTAGGCTAACCCCCTAGAACCTTCCGCTGTCGCCTCTAGCCTGTTGATAATTTCAACACAACTACTCAACATGGACGGGTCACATGACCCACTAGGATCTAGTAGCTATACTTTACACCAACATCAGTGGCTACCTTATTTTTCCACTTTTCAAGAGTCGGCTTGAGCTGTTTGGTCGAATCAAGGGCTAGTGTCGCACTGCGCAACCGAAATGTAGCTTTGCCATTGCGTATTGTGACAGGAATAAATTCCCCAATATAGAGCTCTGTTACATTTTTTTCATATCATGATATGATCATGGATTTACACACACCCGGAGAATAGATCGGTCTGCACACGAGATCAGTCATGCCACGGATACGGAGGTTAAGCTCATCAATTCTCAGAAATCATTCGACACCGAGTCGATAGGGTTGATAATCTAGGGGACCTGTTCATGAGCTGACCTACATGCATATAATGAATGCTTTATTTATTATCTTGTTCCCTATTAGAGTAGCGACAGAGTGCCCGCGACAGTTGCACATGCAGTTCCAAGCGAAAAAGAAGGTGTTGCGTAGTCTGGTAGGCACGAACCCCTCGGAAGAGAATTTTTTTGTTGTTGTTGAGGGGGGGTTCATACGTCTTTGAGAGCCTCGGAAGAGGGTGTTACACTGTGTATTGTGCATATAAAAGCTGAGTGAGTTGCATTGACGTGTAGATGTAGCTTTGTATAGGCGCGCAGCCGTGATGTCTCTTGAAGTGTAGTCTGGGTACGAAATCAGAAGTGTAGGTGTTGGCGTTGCTGTGAGCATTGCTATCTTGCCCTGCAAGCGTACATCACCCCAAGAACTGCCTGTTTGCCCATTATCTTACCGATAAGTCGCCTATCAAGCCGCTAGCTCTCGACGACAAACCCTTCTCCTCTTCTCTCTGCACAATCACACCTCATCCTGTTCAACTAACCTAGTCTGTCGGACTACAGCCAACCTGTATATCACTCAACCAATTGCTTGAAAGCCAGCCATCACAAACATCACTCTCTGATTTCGGGTTTGATCCTTTCTTTGCCAAATCTGCAGGTACCAGCTGCGTCCATATCAAACGAGCCATATCAATGGGTAGCCGCCATATACTCCGTGAAAGCAGGAGTACCTTGAGTACATCCTCGAGTACCTCCTCGAGTTCCACGTATGTCAGGCACTTTCAACCCTGTAGCACAAAGCTGGCTGTACTGATCTTGAGCTGCTGCCAGAGAACCCAAATTCCTCTACAGCCAGGCCTCGAATGAATCTGTGAACTCCCTCGGCATTCCTTCGTCAAGCCCTTTGACTCGGCTGTATAAACTCAAAGCTGAATATGCTCATCTGAAAGCGGTGCATCCAGACAAATTTCTGCATAAGAACAAGCAGCGCCTCAAGGAGCGGTTCGAGACGATTAACGAACGTGCGGTCGACAGGCACGACATCAGTATCGAGGTATCAAAGGACCTTCACTCTCAAGAACACCACCCACCTTTGCCAGCTGGGTATGGGCTCCCTCAAAATAATCCATCTTACCATGCCAAGATGCCTCCCAAGCTCGCCGCAGTTCGTCTGGAGTTCGGAGAAGTAGAGCCCGGCCTAGATGGTATAAAGGCCTTGCGAGTGACAGTCATATACCCCGCGGCAAGCGAACTTCCATTGCCCACAGAAATGTCGGACCTGGGCCGAGAGGCCGTATGGGAGGCTTTTTTCCGCCAAATGTCAATTTACCACCGGGCGACGCGAGCCAGTGCTGCCATAATTACTAATCAACCTCGTACCGAAACAAGGGAAGATAGAATAAACGCCAGCGGGGGGCTGAAACTAGTCTATAGGGAACAAGAACTCACACTTTCCCTTCTAGAGCGGCTGCACAAGTTGTACGATCTGTTCGAGATTGACAAGCATACTACCACCAACCGGGGTCTCGGGCATTACAGCAGAGTGTCGAAGCGCCCTTATGACCTCGACGGTGGGGATTGGACGCCTTATTTCGACCCTAAGGATTTCAAACATATTCTTGTTGGCTGGTTGTTCGATGGGCTATATAACTTCCTCGCTCAGCTCCACAACTTCCAACGGGGCTTAAAGAAGGGCGAGATATGGTCTGGCAAACCCATCGACGCCCACTGGGTCTCAAAAATGATGCTAGATGCCTGTAGAGCCTGGGATGATCTCTGCTGGTTCGAGGACTGCTTTAGCCCTAGGGACGTTTTCATGGGCAATCCATACTGTCTGAGGCCAACAATTAACCACCCCGAAGCACTCTCATCAGCAGCTGGCGTACCTGGCACCTGGATTCGGAGGCTTTCGGAATCTGCCCCAGCATACGACTGTCCACTTGCCCCGCCTGTTGTACACACCGCTTACACTGAGGGACCAGGGGGGCGCGAGCCATTAGCCACAGAGAGTGTTCTACAGTACCCGGCCATAGCTATTCCTAAATTAGCAGACCCATTGTCAAAAGTTGAGCTTCAGATTAGTACAAATCGGGAAAACCAAAAGACTACGTGCACAACTGACCTGGGCTTCAAGGGTGGACCTGAGACCTTGACTAACGGCAATGCCAACGAGAATCATGAAATAGAGTCATGCAGTTCTTTAGTCAAGGGTAAAGAAAAGGTGACTGAAGACCCTGCACCAAAACCCTTCAGCGTCAGTGGGGTTGAAGGTGAGCAGTCTGTCAAATGGCAAAACCCAACCTGGGCAGTAATGGATATCGCTGAGCGACTGCCACGCCCTGTCCCTGAACTATCTGCGGGAAATAGCAACCCACATATGCGGCCTCGCAACCTGAACGAGAAAACCCAGCCTAAGCAGGGCACGGAATCTATCAGCGAAGATTCTGAGGCGCAAAACCTCGTGGCAAAGGGGATTATTGCGGATGACAAGGCCAAGATGGGCGCAATAGAAGCTTCCTTCAAATGGGCGAGGCTCGCTAACAAGAAACTCAAAGATCTGAAGTCTGATCCCAATTCTTCTGCTCATGACCACTACCTGGGCAGTGCTATGAGCACCATTGGCTTGACTGGAGCCGCATATTCCGCCACACCTAGCTCTTCGGCAGGTGAACCTGATTCAGATGCACCACAGGTTGTCAGCACTTATGGACCATTCGAGTCTGCGGGATATGCTAAATTACCATCCCCTTGTGGCTCCTTCGAAAATGAGAGTTATATTACGCGACTTTGTCACAATGAAGACAATGCTGTCCATGTAGATGAGAAGCTGAGCAAACCCAAGTTCCTCCCCAAAATCTTCAAGAAAGGGGAGGCGAAGTGAGAAATTGGTGGCCTAGTGTGGAGTTGTTTTCTCTTCAAATTTGCTCCTACTACATTTTTTTTTCTTCTCGGAGGAAGTACTTTTCAAATGCTCTCTGCTTGCTTTTAAACCTGTTGCATCATGGATTTCACCCTCAGATTTCTTCAATAATGTGGTTCATTTTACATTATTGTTGATCCAAAACCTGGCTTTGCTGGTCTTGTGTCATTGGAAAAGGCGGTGTTCCAGTGGGGCGGAGGTTTTTTTGCTCAAATCGCTATTTCATTCAGACTTGCTTTGTGTTGGCCTATTGGATTTCGTGATAGTGCCTGTATTCTGAGTAGTTAGTTAGGGCCTTTATCTTCAGTTGATATAGCTTTTCACATTCTTTCCAAAAATATTTCAGCAGGAAAAAAGGAGAGACCCCCTAGGGGCCAATTCACAAGATCTCAGCAGAAAAAACCACACGTAGAACCACAAAACCTTCAGAAAAGACAGTGCATGACACGGTGAGATGCTCGAGGTAGGGATATCCAGTGATAGGAGGGGAAATATCCCATCGTATCCTCTTATTTTCCCGCAGTTTGAGAGCAGCCAGAGAATGGTCACAGTTCTCAACCGCGGGGGTTTTGGGTTATGCGCGGGGGCAAAGGCTGTAAGTGCTTACAGTATACGTGGGTGCTGGGGAGTCCACTCCACATGCGGAAATCACCAGGTGGTATACTTATGTAATTGGGCTAGCACATACTGGTACAGACCTGTCACGTGACCGCATCTGTCGCGGCAATAAAGTCATTGTGTGGGAGCACGATAAGGGATTCTGCCGCGGCTCAATTTTAATATTGGTGGCGTGTGATGCCTCAGCCCCATGCAAGGGTATGGATAGGTAGAGTACCTAGGTGGCATGGTTACACAACATCCCTCTCCACCTCGCTGGAACTGTACAACCTCCAGCTTACCTTTTTTTATCTACTCCGTGCTTTACCCTTCTATATACAGTACAATATAGTACTGTACATACATCCATTTTGAGTCGTGCGTACAGTTATTGTGCTATACGCAGCTCTGACGCCTTCTCAAGTACAGGGCACACTTGCCAGTCAACCAGTCATTAGTTAGCCGCGTCGCCCCGGCAAGCTCTGCATTTTGGGCTGTGTGTGTGTATTCTAGAACAAGACGCTTTGGGGCGAGGTTTGTGAGTCTCGGTGGGGGACTGGGGCTAACGTTATAACCCCAAGGCTTTCTACTGCCCGCTGGATGCTGGGGTCGTGGCTGCCTGGAGGGCTATTGATATTGCATTAGCTGGGTAATCAACTCTGTATCCTATATCCTGTTCTCGTTTAATTCATCCCATCTCCTCACTGGCACTTTTCGTATCAAGTTACCTCCTATATCAACTTCTACTGGTACATATTCAGTTCATTCTATACCCCTCAGCGGAGCTCAATAACCCCCCCGGCAACCCGGCAACCCGGCAACCATGTCCTACGTCCACTCTTCCACGCTCAACAACGACTATCAGACCCCCGACGGCGAGTCGCTCCCCGCTTACGAAGAAACTGCCGCTCCCCTCTCGAGCGAGCACCTCGCACTCGCCAACGCCGCGGTCCTCGCCGCGCACGAAGAAGCCCACAACCCCGCCGGCCCCACGGCCGCCGAAACAATCAAGTCCCTCTTCGACAGCATCGCCGACACCTCCGACACCTCCGTGGCGTACATCCTCTCCACCTTCCCCACCCTCGTCAACCCAAACTCCCGCAACCGCAATGGGAAAACCGCACTCGCGGCGGCGGTGGAAACAGGCAATATCAGGATGGTGGAGATGCTAATCAACATGGGTGCGGATGTGGATCTATGGAGTGTCCAGGGGGAAAGCTACCTGCATAAATACTACTTCAACACACCATGGTTCCCGCGAATCCAGGGTTACACAGATCGTGCCATTAATCGCCGGCAGAGTGGGAATCCGGGCCAAGGTAGGGATGAGTATTCGATTGGCTTACAACCAGCATATCAAATCCTGCGAACGCCGCTGATGATTGCCGCCGAGAAGGGCTATTTGCCTATTGTGAAGCTGCTGTTTAACACACCATGTAATGCGGACCATACGCTTTGCGCACCGGATGGACAAATCGCCTTGCGGCTTGCAGTGGAAAATGGACATCGAGAAGTTGTGGACTTCTTGCCCAGCCTGAGGAAGGGAGGGTTTAGGAGATTTAGGTATGCGCATGCAACCTCAGTGTATCGAATCAAGCAGACGACGGAAGTGGTGAGGGTGGTTTTTCTGTGTTTTGTGTGGTATATCCCAAAGGCGTTGCTATACACGTTTCCAAAATGGATTGCCAAAAACACATTTAGGGCTTTGAAGCATGTGGTCACAGTGTCCATTCCCAAAGCAGCAAATGCGACGTGGAGAGGCCTTGAGAAAAGCGGTCGATATATCCGGGACGACCTACCCGGGGCAATATCTAGAAAAGTTAGAGGGGGTGGAAGAGCAATCAAGAAGTTTTTCACAGTAATCTGCCCCCAGTCTGCGAAAGCCATGGCAAACTTCTTCCGGAAGCTGGTCACGGAGTGGATTCCCTCTGCCATCAAGGAGGTTTGCAAGTTCGCCTGGAAGCTAGTCACGGTGCATCTCCCGCACACACTTCACGTTACTGCATTGGCAATCTGGGATGTCATCAAGTTCGTTGGCTGGTTCATTAAGCAACTCGTTATCAAATGGTTCCCTGCATTCTGTAAAGCCGTTGCGAGGGGGCTGCAAGCTTTTGCGATTGGCTCGTGGAGGCTCCTTGTAAGTGGTATGAGCGCCGTTGCGTCTCTCCTCCATACGATCTTTGAGGCAGTGATTAGCTTCTTCCACAGGATCTCGCTGCGGGATATCTGGAATGCAGTTGTGCAGGTGCTCAAGTGGGTATTTGTGGAGGTGCCAGTGGCGGTTGGAAAGGGGTTGAGGGCGATCTACCGGGGTGTGGTGAAGGGGCTGGAGGCGGTGTTTGGGTGGTGGGGAAAGTTGGTGGTGTTCTTGTGGGAGGTGTTGGTCTATCTGGTTTTGGTCCTTCCCGCGAAGGCTGGGGAGGTGGTTGCCGAGTATTTTAAGGCGCTGGTTAGGGGCGGGAAGGAGGTACTGATTTGGTTTAACCCGAAGAGATGAGGGTGCGGGTTCGGGGTGGGGTTTTTCTCCCCTGAGATATTTAACTGTGGAAAGGGTGCTTTTTTTCTTATTTGTCTTTTTCTGGGAGGATGGGTTTATATACTTATGTCATGTCTGTCATGTAGTCTGGTTGGCACAAGCCCCTCGCTGTATGTCATGTATCCAGCTCCGCCTCCCACCATTGGGGTAGTCTCGCGTCTTAGGCTATTTTATTTTTCTTTTGTAGTGGGCCTTCTCCTTTCATCTCCTTAATTTCCTTTATACACTACTGCCCTCCTCATACTTGCGCTCGTTCGTGTTCTCACCGCCACTCCCGCGGGGCCATCTACTGCAAACCAAAATGCTCCATACAGCCACGGAATACCACGGGGTGGGATGGCGCTGTTGAGGATGTTAGTGGTGGAGTTTCATATAATGCATGAGAATATCCTCTACCACATGCTGCCTGATCTGTACTAATTCTAGTCTACCACATCATCTGCTCTGTATACTTAAAGTCAAGCCAGGGGGTACTCAAGTATATTGTACTAGGTTTTCTTCATATTGCCAAACTCATGATTCCCAACATGGGGTATAGTGTATCAGTAGCCGCAACCTGTACATTGCCTTACCCTTCACTGTCTCCTCTCCGCCTGCAACAGCCACTCTCGCCTCGACCTTGGAACCCTGTATTTTTGGACGGCTATCGCGGGGGTGGAGTGTTTTTGGCCGTCTGCAGTCAACCTCTCTTAGATGCTGGTACAAGACTATCTCTTGGCAGTGCTACATGTGTAGTCAAGCTTCACTCTGCATGCAATGTAAGTACTGTACATACAAGGATATAGCACCTAGGTAACAGGTACTTGCAGTACTTAGTGTAAACATGGGAGTTGCTTACCTGAATCGAGGTACTTCAGTACTTACAAGTACAGATGTACATAGGTATAGGTCATGATGGTTGATTATTGTGCCCCCGTATGCTTTCTACCTTATCTACTGTAGGTACTAAATACCCAAGCACTGACTATATACAAAAGTTCGGACACACAACCCATAAGGAAGCTCTAGCGGCTAGGCCCAAGAAGGAAGTGACTACGCTAGTGGGTTTAGCGCCAGCAAGCCCAAAAAGGTAGCACAAACTGCCAGCTATGTAATGCTCGGCACAGCGTACAAACAGCCAGTTGACATTGTGCCGGCCCACAGGGTACGGGGTGGTGGGCGCGGAGGCTGTGCCGCGGTAGTCTGGTTGAGTGTCACGGGTACCTGGCCTCCACGGTCACCACTCTGGTTGTTTTGATATCGCATATATAGTATAATTCAGTGAGTGAATAAATGAATAAATGGATAAATAAATGAATGATTGAGAAGGTAGTCGGTAATCCCTAGAGAGTCGAATTAGCATACTTATAACACCAATACATAATGGTGTTCTATAAGCTACAGTACCTGCTTCCTACTAAGTAGCTGTTTGCATTGCTGCGAGCTGGGTGTGCTTCGACTATACAGATATCTTGAACCACCGGCACACAGAAGCACACCTTTTCATGGTGTATCTCTCTGGAGTTTTGGATACGTTTTTTGCAATCTACTCTCTCTCATCTACATACCTCTATTGTCAGTGTAAGGTCTACTCTGATCTGCTTCCTGCAAGTACCAAAATACCATCCATCTACTTCTCGGTTGGTACCTGCAACTCAATCGTTACAAGCTGGATACAAGCTCGATACTGCTCAGCTTTCGACACCACAGGACAGATGCACCGGCAAGCTACGATTGACCGACTCGGTGGCCGTACGATCCCAAATGTCGGTAACACCCTGCCAAATACCCACTCGCAGATTCGGCTTTCCGTGGGCTTTCCACGGCGGAATCTGGATGGCTCCCAACTGTGTGTGGGCGGTGCAGGTGTCAGAAATACTACGGCAACGGAGCCACAGTACTTACCTCCGCCGGGATCTCAAACAGCCTTAAACAGATCTAACCAGATTTCCCTGGGCGAGAATCGCCTGGCCCCGCCCTTAGGACTGCAGGCTCAGCCTGGGCCGTATGCGGCCGCTGGATGGCCTCCATTTGTACCCACCCTTGGAGCACCAAATGCGCTCCCTCAATTCACATGGCAAGCCTCTCAATACTCCTTTGGGCACCCACAGACAGGCCTTAGCCAACAAACCATACACTCCACCTTCACTCCTCAGGATTTAGCCCACCTGATCCCAAGATTCACTCTACATCCATCTGTGCAGCAGGAACTATTATATCCTCTGCACCTGGATCCGCGAATTGTACAAGCACATCAACTGCGCCGAGCCAAAATACTGCCATGGAACTGGACACCTGCATGTCCATTGCCAGAAGGATTGGGTATGACAATGTTGTGGAATGACTTGGTGTCAGCATATATTCCCCATATCTACCCACAGCAGAAGCCATGGAAGAACATCTCGGGGCGTGCAATTGACCCTAATTTGTGGGGAGCTCAACTCAATATGTCGGAGGACCCCCCTTGGTGGTTTTCAGAAGGTATCGACCTGGGACCACCTGTCATGGAGTACCCTCCGGAGATTGACCTGCCACAATATAAATACGACAAAGCGGTAAGGCGCAGGCGGATGGTGGGGATCAAGCCGTTTTATAGGTTTGATCCCTGGGCAGATGTTAGATTATACGAAAGGAATGAATATGGGAGGTTGGCAAGGTTGGAACTGTATAATGAGTGGTTACAGATTTGCACAAATGCATATGGGGAAGAGGCTTCCCCAGTGGCGGTGAGTTTGTTGCATGCTAAGCGCTATTATCAACAACCACCAGGCACAAAGCGCATATTTGATGATGAGTGCGGAGAAGGCAGACCCGGTGCTTCTGCAGATGGCAGTGCTGATACACTGCCAGATCCTTCTACAGGAGCATCCATTCCGCAAGAATCTCCACAAAGGAATACGGCTAACTTGGACGACTCAGTGCGGAAACCCACCACACCGGCAAGACTCCTTGGAGTCAATCCATGGATGGGTCAGCGAGAATATCCAGATGCAACTGGCTATACTGGCGTATTACGGCAAAGTGTACCTCCTATCCCGTCAAGGCTTCCACCCGGGCTACCATTCGTTTTACACCACGACATCCCAAAGCCAATTGCTAACTACCCTATGCCACCGCCACCAATTGTGTATCCCCCACGTGCAATAATGCCACCCCCAGGGCTTGAGAGCTTTGCACCCCTACCCCCTTTTCGCATGCCACTACCGGGAGCCCAATACCATGTACATCAGAGTTCTTTCCCCATGCCACCGCCGACTGGGGGCGCCAGATATCGACAGCCAGCAGATGCGTATAGAGAAACACTCGCCATTGGGAACCCTGCACCAACAATCCAGTACAACTTACAGCGGGGGCCAGGGCCTGAACATTCCGCCCAACCACCTCCGGAAAACATCTTAATTCCAATACCACCTCCACAGTCTTACAAGTACTAGTAGTCAGGTGTGGGGAGCCCATAGCACGCCGGGAGGTGCAGAAGTTTGGGTGGATCTATACACATTAATCTTGCTGATGGGGGAAAAATAATACCCGTAAAAGCTCGGTAGAGAGGATTATTTAGTGGGGTGGACAGTAGCAGCAGGGTGGGGATTTGGTCTAGGGGATAGTAGGCATGAGCTGAGATTCTATTCGGTCTTGGATTTGGTTGTGTGCGGGGGGCAGGAGGGAGAGGAGGAACTTTGGGCCTCATTTGTGGAGTATATTTGGATTTTAATTCTAATGTCATGTTATGACTCACGTACTGTACATGCAGCTATAAGCTCTCAAGCGGAGCAGGGGAGGCGGGGGGGGCGTTGAAACCAATTGCAATATGCCCCATACATATACAATACTTCTTTTGGAGGAGGAGGAGGAGGAGTATACTAGTCTGGCGGGCATGGAGTATACGGTGGAACTTTTGTCCGCTTTTCGCTTTCCAGGATACTCTAGCTGCTAAATTTCTGTACAGGATAAGCTGCATCTGAAAGCTCACCTCAGCTGAGAGTAAATATTGGCGCATATGCAGCACATCCTACATATTCTGTATTGTACTACTCACATTCAGCGGGTCAGCCCTACAGCCCCAGTAATCCCCCCCCTGCATGAGAAGTCAGCCGAGTGATACGGTATGTTACTGCACCGATCAGTATTTTTTCCAAAATCGAAGGAGAT
>Ga0307514_10003980_pt1 | contig 13797 bp, 13 predicted proteins | sample 16_EM_MG_FD_203088 | JGI IMG/M metagenome (GOLD analysis project Ga0307514, IMG submission 203088) | Populus trichocarpa ectomycorrhiza microbial communities from riparian zone in the Pacific Northwest, United States - 16_EM | ecosystem: Host-associated > Plants > Roots > Unclassified | place... | reverse complement strand
GACGTACCATGGTCAATATTTTACGATTAACAGTCGCATATCTGAATGCGACCATAAATGTGAAACCCGAAACGCAGAACCGGAGATTGGAACCGACGGGTCTAGCCAAACCCGGCGAAACCCGCGGGTTGACGGGTACAGGTCCGGGTTTGGCCCGCCAAGAATCTGCGGGTCGGGTTTTTGGCCGGTTCTGGAACCGAACCGATCTGTTTTTGCGGTCCAAACCCGGACCACTGGAGGGTTACCCGGACCCGTTGCTAACACTACACTGCGGGAGACTTGGTGCTGTATTCTCACAGCAGTGGTTCTAACATAGTCACACGACATTTCGTCATAACATATTCATCTGTGTTACAGTTACAAGATTTGCTACATCATAATATGGTTTGCATGATTTAAGTCTCTCTCTATATAAATATATGGTCAATCTGGCCGTGGAGGGCAGTCGAGTATAATCGGAGGAGAACCTGGACACGAGAACTTTGAGATGCACCACTTGGAGGCCATTGTGGTGAGACGATGGAGCTAGATGGCAGAGAGCCCACCATCAACACTCCGCTGCACGTCTTGTGACATCCAAACGGAATTCCTGAGAATGTGCGGTGGCAGTTCACAAAGCACAGGAATTGGTTGAGAAGATATGATACTACCCGGCGTTGAGAATCCACCCCGTTGCATGGATCCAAGAAATCACAGGCAGAGCGAGTGAGACCAAAAGTTGGGAAATATAGAGTGTGTATGTTCATTGTATAATAAGATGAGATGTAAATGAGATGATGTCTACCTACTCCGGGGTGTGCCGAATATATACCGTCACTCTGTTCACCTCCGTTACCCCTGTATCTCCATACACCCGCCGTCACTTCTTAAGAATGTACTTGGAGGCTGTGATCGAGAGTGTTTGGTAATGTGCTTGGAGACTGAGACAGTGTGAACTCAGAGATGCACTTGGAGGCCGGGATCGCACAAGTTAGGAGATGCACTTGGAGACCAAGATCGAGTGAACTGAGACTTGAAGGCCATGGTCGACTGAGTTTGGAGATGCACTTGGAGGCTATGATCGAGCGAAATTGGAGGAGTACTTGGAGGCCGTCATTCTGGAGGCGGTAGTTCGGGAGGGAGGTGCGATGGGAGCTGAGAAACTATTCATTGGTTGAATGGTAATTGTGGGAATGTATAGAATTGAGTACAACATGGTCTGCCGGGAGTTGAGACTGCCTAGGAGCGGCAGACAGTCGATCTGGGGTTGATGCAGTACACAGTCAATGCAGTACTCAGTGTATGCTGCAGTCACTGTATGCTGTATCCAGTGTATGCTATAATCAGTGTATGCTGTGCTCGGTGTTGACTCTTGATTATGGCAAGGAGAGATACAGAGGGATGACTTAACTTCATGTTCTCTGGTGATGTTAGAGTTGAGGACGAGAAAGAGAGAGATGAGAGGAGATGGGGGAAATCATGATGAGAAACTGGGACTTTAGAGAATTTCGTGTGTGAGTCAATTTACCATCCCCGATATGGCAGGTTCAAGTCCCAATGCTGTGTGTTATAACACCAATACTAGGGCTTCTGAACCGTATTAGGCATGTTGTACCCCTGATTTCTCATATCCGCTCGTATCCTCCACATCGTTCTCATTGTCATCCCCCATCTCTGTCTTTCTCGTCCACAACTCTACCATTATTGCAGAACACAATATTACGTCATCCATCTCTATTTCTCCATGCCATGATTATGAGTTAACACCGAGTACAGCATACACCGAGTACAGCATACACCGAGTACCGCATCCACCCAAGATTGTTTGTCTTCCCTTCATTCTCATGATTACGAGTTGACCCCTGAATGTAGCTTCAGATTCCGGTGTGCCTCCCTACACCATCGACCGCCCTTGGCCTGCTCTGCATGACAGCTCCCAGGTCAAGTCAGCTTGTCACATTCGTATGGTTGGGAGTTGACTACCTGATAAATTGATGCTCAGCATCCGGTGGGCCGTCCATCGACCACCTCCAAGTACTCGTCTAATCTCGATTGATCACAGCCTCCAAGTGTCTCTCCAAACTCCCTTGATTATGGCCTCCAAGTGCATCCTGCAACTCGCTCAATCACTGTCTCCAAGTGTATCTCGAAACTCCCTTGATCATGGCCTCCAGGGGTATTCCCAAACTGGCTCGATTTCAGCGTCCAAGTTCGCACAATGATGGATTTCTCAAGTGGATCCTCAAACTCACTCAATCAGGATCTCTCAGTGCATCTCTATGTCAACTCAATCAAGGCCTCCAAGGGTATGTCGATATGCGCTCAATTTCCACTTCCTTGTGAATCTTCAAAATCTCTCAACCGCGGCCTTGGAGTGTATCTTGGAGTTTACTCCATCGTCATTTTCAGTTGCACCTTGAATCTCTCTCAGGCACCGCATGTAGCTAGTCCAGATATACTGTATGTAGATGGGTAGCTATATAGATCCATAGATGAGAATACAAACTGAGTACTTGAGTTTTGAAAATCGTTGAATGAAAAGTAGTAGGTATGATTTCCAAGCGCACCAGCAGGGTTCCCAAAGGAGATGTTGTTTTTCCAAGAATGCTCTACTGTAATTTGAGGTGCTCACAGACTTGCTGCCGGTGCTCCCAGATTTGTTGCTGGTGCTCCCAGATGCTCCCAGTCGTGTCATTGGCATTCCCAGGCTTATTGCCGGCACTCCAAGTTACTCTGAAGGGCGACAGGAATGCCCTTCTACGGTCTGCTACTCTCCTGAAATTGACGCTTCTAAGTTTACACTCCACATCCTGTCAGACACTGCTGGAGGCTTCCAGTGACTAAAATACATTTTTTTGATGTGCTTGCAATGCCCAATTTCAATCCATTTAATAGACAATGACTGATGTTATTGCTAATTTATTTCGCGACGTCCATCTTCCTAAACCTAAACTCACTGTTTTTGTTGGCCACAATTGCTTCTTAATTGCATTCACGGCCAGTGTGTATTCCCTCCTGCAAATGATGCTCAGTGTGCTGGCTGATGGTATCACCAACTGGCTGTGAAATGCAATGTATGAACGTTGTAGCTCATGGTTTGATATAGTGTTCTACAGAATAGGAGCCAAAACATATCCTAATATGAGATAGAGATTCTAGGTGTCTTGGTGAAATTCGGCAGTTTGAAGATTCTTTGCTGCAAGTTTGGAGTGTTTTGTCTGTCAATTCAGTAAATATACTTAAAGTGTAAATGTCAAATGTCAATTTCCTTGGCGAACTTACAATCGAAATACCTTGACTTACTTACCTGTGTAACGCCTTTGGCAGGAATGGTTGGTTAGGGTTGCCAGATGGTCACGTGATGTTTCCTGCGCTGGGTAACTGCCAACCATATATGGACATCATGACGGATACTTTGCTCCTTACAGAATCTATCAACACTTACCTAAACACCTAATCCCACTCATGCCCGTGTGCCACCGGGTACCATATACTATATTGTTATACAGCTGAGCTCCAGCATATACGCCATTATACTATGTATCATTTTTCAGAAATCAGACAAGTTTCACTCACTAGATCACGCGAATTCACCCCTTTAATTGACCCATCGCGACACACACGAAATCAAACAATTCCAGTCAATTACCCTTCATGCCCCCAAAGAGAATACAGAGAAGGCAATTGCATATGCCTAACATACGTCCAAGCATGGAATCCCTTCGAGCATCACTCAGCTGATGTAGACATACTTCTACCCGTTGTGTATCGGTACTAGCAGAGGAAGAAATCAATGATGTTCATTCCATCGAGACTCAAGTGGTCGAGAAAGCCCACAATTCTGACAATTCGGATGATGATGAAGTCGAAGACAAAGATGATTTGACCCTCCCAGAAACTGAGGATAATCGTAGCTATGACAACATCTTGTCAAAGATAACGAAGAATGGCCAGAAGGAAATGCTTGAGCAGAATCGGATGCTACTTAAACTTCTATTTGAACAACAAGCGGATTTGAAGGAGGAATGAACCAGAATGGGTTTTAACTCGACCACAGCTGAGCCACAGACAGACTGGAGAGTCCCGTCAATCAGTTCAAAATCATTATGATGGTTAACCCCTTATGACTTTGTAGAGAAGCCACAGAGCTGGATAAGTTCCTTGAAACATTACGGTGAAACTTTTCCCAAGACGCGATCCCAATCAAGTCAAGTATGCAGTGACTTTTTTCGACACCTGGATTAACCACCCAGGTACGTCTCTGCGACCGACAGAAAATACGGAACCATCCGAGTTGGCTAGCGACCTATGAGAGGCAAAGGTCCCATGTTTAGATGATTTCGAACTCTTAGCGAACAAGCTTCAGAACATATATGAGGATAAAGATAGGTGTCTCAATTCAGCGACAAATGCCATGGAAGAGTGCCAGAAACTACCTAACAAATCTGTCCGAGTGTATGCCAACAGCTTGAAAGCAAATTGGAGGAGAGCTGGCTGCAACCTTATAACACACGAAGTGGTCCTATATTGCATGGCATGCATGGGCCTGTGGCAAGCAATTAAGACGACAGTCGAACCGTGGATCTCCAGCGGTAAAGACAGATTTGACACACTCGACTAACTATTTGACTGTATGGTGGCCTTGCAGCTAAAACCGGACAACAAGAAGCCCAGGGGACAGTAACCGCAAATGCAAGCAGGAGAGTCTTGGAAAGGCAGTGAAAAGAAAGGTAATTTTAGACAATCCATCTGTGAACCTCAGGAGAACACTTTCTGTAATTTCAACAATTCCAAAAATATCGCTAATTGAAAATTGAGCAAATCCAATAAGCCCAGCGGAGGCAGGTGTGCCATCTTATCACCAGTGCTGTGGCTTTCAAAGGATGGTCTACGAAGGCCGAAATGCAAACCGGCAATGCACTTACTGCGGTAGGGGAGACTATGCAACCTACCTTTGAACCAATCACAGCAAGTCGCCCCCACCTGACCAGAACTCCAGTAATAACAGCGGCTATAACCGCAAACTAATTATGTGGGGCCAAAAGTCATTCGATACACAGCAGCAAGAAAACTAGTCTACCTCTCTCGATATCTAATTTGAAGGGAGAGGCTGGACGATACAGAGTTAGGATTGGAGAACCTGAGAAACCAGGCCGTATTTTCAACCCTGGATGAGATACAACTGCACCGAATGGTCTTAAAATCAATAGTTATTTTCGAAGGTTGGGCTCCGATGTCAAGCCAATACCCATCCGGCACATAGAGACCGGATTCCACGCATATCATCCATCATGTTCTTGTACCATACATAACTGGCAACATACAGTGAGTCAAAGAACTAATTGACTGCAGTGCAATCAGCATCCTTATATCACCGAGCCTACTCAGGAATCTCAAATTGCCATATGAACCAGCATTCACCTCCGCCCAGGGTCTCCATGGCCAGGTGATGATGTCTGCAAAAGTGAGCCGAAAGGCAAGTCTCTTGTTTCAGTATTTTGAATACATTATACCGGTTAACGAATTGGAGGATTTAGTCGTCGCAATGAAGATATATGACCTAGTCTTGAGCTTGCCATCGTTTAAGGCAAGGAACCCGGAATATGACAGAAGCAATGGTCGATTGTCAGCCCTACGGACGCCAAATAGATAGCAATGTGGGAAGATTCCAGATGCAGATCGCACAAGCCCCTTGCGGGAACAGAGTGAGGAAAACCCAAGTGATGAGCCTCCCCCGGATAAACAACAACTCAGGGCTACTGCATTCGGTCATCTTGTAGCTAGCGAGAAAGCGGTCAACGTATTGGCGATACGAATTGGAAAATGTGAACAGTTACTGCGAAAATCTCTGCAAGGCATTGCGGAAGGTGAGAGAAACCCCAGGATGCTGAATGCGCCAGCAGGAGCAGTGGTGGCAGTTGTGGCAGAAGAGTGTCATAGTGACAGTGCTTGAATGACAGCTACCGGCTTGCCGGGACACGAAGAGACTAACTGGGCAACGGGGGTGGTCAATTATGACAAGTCGTCTGATCTAGCTATCCCAGGAACCCTACCCAGCTCGACTGTGTGAAAGCATGCTACAATGCAAACAAGGCTAATGATAATAGGAATAGACACAGATGATGTGGAGATGGTAACAGCAGATGATTGGGGTCGCATTCCAGCACAATAGCATGAATACATGGAGGTCTTCAGCAAGGAAAACGCCAAGCCAGACCCACCGCTAGTGTTACCAACGGGTCCGGGTAACCCTCAGCGGTTTGGGTTTCGACCGCCAAAACGAGTCGGTTCGGTTCCAGACCCGTCCAAAAACCCGACCCGCAGACTATTTGCGGGCCAAACCCAGACCCATACCCGTCAACCTGCGGGTTTCGCCGGGTTTGGATAGACCTGTTGGTTACAATCTCCGGTTCTGCGTTTCGGGTTTCACATTTATGGTAGGATTCAGATATGCTACTGTTAATCGTAAAATATTGAAATTGGTACGTCACAGTTCATTTTCGATGTATTAGCCGCCTTGATGTGCAAAACAAGAATACTCACGCACCCAACCACATCCTGAAAATGAGCGTCAACAGAGCCTCAACTATATTTGGCCTTGCATCTTCGGTAATATGAGTGGTGCGTGATCACAAACATCCATAAAGAAGGATATAACAGCCTTTATAGGCAGATATGTACGGGATATTCTAGCCACATCCCCCGGGACAGTAACAACTTATTTCATTTACAGAGCTACCACTAAGTATTCTTGAGCCTTTTAGAGTATAATAACAGTCAAAACGATATATATACACAATAACCGGCACATCGCGCTGTGAATAACCATGATGGAAGGCCAACAATCGTTGACACTCTGTTGACGCTCATTTTGAAGATGGGGCAGGCAGCGTTTCACTTTCACTTTTGCCTATAAAGGCAGTCAATAATCAGTTTATGACAATATGTAACCTGTCGCCCCCAAGATTACGCATGATACATGACCAACAATCGTTGATGCTCCATTGACGCTCATTTTCATGATGGGGCATGGAGGGTATTGCAATCTGTTTTGCCTATAAAGGCAGCCAAAAATTCCTTGATAACTGACTACACCCTATCGGAGGTGTCATTTCCCAGGACGCATGACCAAAAATCGTTGACGCTCATTTTCATCATGGGGCAGGGAGGGTATTGCTATCTGTTTTGCCTATAAAAGCGGCCAGGAAACCCTTTGTGACTGACTACAACCTATTGGAGGTGTGATTTCCCAAGACGCATGACCAAAAATCGTTGACGCTCCGTTGACGCTCATTTTGCCATCGCTGTATCCACAATATACAATCATTCAATTTGGCACAGTCCATCATTCACATTGTTTTGGCTGCCTTTCTGGCGTTTTCATTTACTTTCTTCTTGATCACTACGTTGTTCTTTAATAATACATAGATATATATAATAATAATCTCCTAAATCCCGTGTCTTTCGGTCAATGCTCGTCATCAGTTGCAGGATCGCTCAATGCGCTGCTTTTATCTTCAAAATGAATGTGAGCCGCATTACCGCACAACAGATAGTGTACTAACCATCATCAGTCAGCATATCTGGATCAAAATCGGTATCGTGCTCGGCATCATCATCATTTTCGAAAAATTCCGCACAGGGATGAGCTGTATTTGAATATGTATGTCCAGCCAGCAAATTGACGATTTCAGACTGTTGAACTCCGGAAGTGTTACCGGTTGGGGCGGGTGGAGTGCCGTGCAGAGGTGGAGTCGGCTCTGGAGTCCGCACTCTGCGTCGGGTGCGGGGTGGTGCACCTGTTCCTTTGCATCTCCAGCGTGTCTGCGGATAGTTTGTAGTGCCATTTGGCCAAAGGAAGGCAGCCGGACGTTTCGTTATGACGAAGTATTGCTGGGTGTCTTTGTATCGCAGCCTTCACCTTTTTATGCCCAGGAAACTCAATACACCACTTCTTTTCTTCTCGGACCTTGGCGTGTGGTTTCTTACTGCAATATTTCGTTTGCTCTATTGCAGCGCACGAAAAGCCTTCTTTGGCCATTTTGGCCATATTCAATGCCAGGCTCATGTCGGACTGTTCCAGCTGTACCCGACCTCCTTGCCATGCCATAGTTGCAGACATGTTGAAAACCTACAAGACATTAGTTGATGCTTCTAACAATGAAATTCGGCTGTTACCTGTACCATATACGCATCTGTAGCCTGCTCTAAGGTGATTAAAGCCTGTTTCGTCCATTCACAGGGACGCTTATCAGGAAATTCATCTGCGAAAATCCCACAGCTCACAACATCATGATGTTCGATTTCGCGGACTGTGCGGATAAATCCCTTTGTCGACCATAGGGGATTCCTGTTACGGGCAGCGCTGAATTCGTTACGTAGCTCTCTATGGACACCCGCTGTAGGTTATTCAGTTAATTGACTGCCGTTTGCCTCGATAAGGATATACTCACATCCAACTGTATGCTACTTCTTGTTTTTGCTGCTTCCAGTCTTGCGGATGATCTTTAAATGTGCATCCTGGGTCATATGTTTGGTGGCTACATTGGCAGCATCGCAGTGAACTAACTTGTGTCTGTACTCATGTTGTGTGCCAAGAATTTCTGTATTTGATGTAGCGCCCGCCAATCTGCCGGTATTTGATATGCTCTCACCTGGCTGAGGTGGTTGTGTATCCATAATGTGCTGGTGTGGAATAGGAGAGGAAGATGATAACGAGAGGAAGTGGGAAGCCCTGAGGACTAAATACTTAGCTTCATGTCAGAATGGAACAAGTAGCAGCCAACATGATCGTTATGCTCATGATGAATCCTACTGAGTATGGCTGCAAGTTACAGGGGTTTCCCACCGCCCCACAATTTGCAATCAGTCGGTCTGATGTTGTCTGTTTGATAACAGGGATCAATTGCGGTATACGATCGCCGAAATCGCCCAATTGCTGGATATTGATAGGATGTAGTTCGAGCGAAAGGACGTCTGTGGATGTTTGTCTCAAATAATCGCCGTGATATTACATGACAGTGATGCTAACAATTATGTCATGTTGTACGGTTAGTGTCATTATTCCTGATTTATGGACAGTCAAGAGAGCGATTTTGTTTTGTTCAAGATGAGTAAATGTACTAACCTTGACATAAAAGACGCAGCTTACTCCATATTGTCCATAACTTGCAACATCCAACATCTCGCCCAACAACAAAGTCCACGAAAACTACAATGGTCAAGGCTCTGAAAAAGAACTTTTCGCCACTTCCGGCGGGCAGATACGGCAAATTGACAAAGCGGTTAACCCAACGACGTCATCAAATGAATGAAGGCAAGAGCGGCTTGGAGGCAGAGAGAATCCGAGCCCTTGGGGCATTGCGCAGCTTGAGATCCAAAAAGAAGCTTGCGGCGGAGAAACGACGAGAAACGCACATCTTAAGCAATGAAGCGAAAGAGAAATGGATTGAGGATTATGTTGAGAGAGAAACCGCTGGGGCAAGAAAGCGAGTTGAAGATGCAGAGGCAGCGCTTCAACAAAAGCAGGATGATATGACGCATGCTGAAATAGCGGGATTGGCGTCCAGAGAGCCCGAAAAGACGTTTCAGGAGATGCTGGTTGCTATCGGAGACATTCTGAGTGATCTTGCAAGTTCCAACGATGGGGAGGATGGGCAAGATGAGGATGATGAAGAGACTAAGCAGGGCAATTTGAGCGAAGATGACGAACACGGCTGGGTGATGGGCACAATCAACAGAATGGTCCAGCAGCGCATGGAGAGGTTTCGGCAGAAGCAGATGAAGCTCGACGAAGTGACTCAACCATGATGGCAGGATGCAGCCAACTACTTCCATGAACGAGATAAGATGTACAGCACCACCGAATTGAGGGTTTGGGCCGTCATTCAGCCGCAAACAAATGATGACGCTCCGCCACCTCCACCAGCAACATTTGGAGATCTGATGGAGAGTCTTGACATTGTCCCCAGAATATCGCAAAGGCCGCAAGGGACTTCTCGACCAGGAAGTAGTCATATCAGACTAGATTCGGTGAAGCGGCAGTCTAAATCGAGCATACCTAGTGGTGAGCCAGCTGCAGAGCCCAATTTGTCAATGTTGCTGAAAGCAAAGCCAGTTGAACCAGTAAGCTTCTACCGCTGCATGTAGCCTCCAGCTAATTACCATATAGATTTCGGATTCCGACGAAGAGATGGTGACAGCTCCTGCGTGTGCGGATGAATAGAAGTGCAAACTGTAATTTTTGACGTCTGATCGTGGTGAAAAGCAAGTTGTTTACCGGATTTGCTACGTGTCAGCTTTCGCTTGATTTCAGTGACCAAATTGTGAGACATGATAATTTGTCTGTGAATATGCAAGAGTCGAACACACCATGTGAAAGTTCTAGAATCCAAATCGGGCTGGAAGACGGCCATCATGCTCAATTTTATTCTGGAAGTGACTGTTCAGTGACAAAGCAAAAGCAATATTAGTGACGAAATGTGCTAACAAAATTTAAGTGAGTGATGTCATACGTGTCATAAGAAGAGCGGTCAGTGCGCATGACGAATCGATCGGAACGACAACCGTCATGCCTTATTCATCCATGTATCTAACTGCATAACTAGTGTTAGCAACGGGTCCAAATTCCCGGTTCGGTTCCGGGTCCGGTTCGGAACCGGAACTGGACCGTTGCAACGGGTTGCCACCAAAAACCCGGCATTTCAAGTCTACAATTGTGCCTCCAATTAAGTATCTGAGTTCTGATCATATCGTGACATGATCAGTACGTAGATTGTGTAGTTTTAGCCCCTCTTTCCCCTCCCGCTCTCACATTTACGATCGGACCAATATTCGTTGAGTAGCTATTGAAAACCCGCACTTTTTGGCCGAAATACCACTTTTTTTCGCAGCGATTCAACGAATATTGGTCCAATCGCAAATCTGACAGCAGGAGGTGAAAGAGGGGCTAAAACTGCACAATCTTCATATTGATCATGTCATGATACGATCAGAACCCAAATACTTCATTGGAGCCAAAGTTGCAGGAACCGTAATATGGAACTGCGGTCCGGTTCCAACCCGTCCCCAAACCCGGTGGGTACCCCTGTTTTCCAGGTAACAACCCGGACTGGACCGACCAGTCCGGTTCCAAACCCGGACTGCAGCCGGGTAACCCGGAACAGTTGCTAACACTCTGCATAACTCTCCGCACAAACCTGGTGCACATGGTTGAGATATTTCAAATTGCTTGTGGTACGTCATGGAAATCGAGGGGAAGGAGCTGGATAAGGAATCGTGAGGAAGTCGAGCTATATTTACCAAAATCTAGTGAAATGATCTACATGCCATCAATTGCCGGCTGAAAGTGCAGGTATGTAATATGGCCATGTCATTTCTCACTCAGATAGCGCAGAAAGCAGTTGATCAAAAATTGAGAGGTAACAAAACTCCTGGATGTAAACGATAATACATACAAACGCAATAATGGATATCAAAACTGTGTATTTGGTTCGTTGCAGACAATTATTGAGTTTACAAAGACTGTTTCGATGTGATTAATGTGAGCGTCAACAGAGCGTCAACGATTTTTGGCATTGCGTCATGAAACATCCTGTAGTCTGTATGGTTGGAGTACATTATAATGAAACTATCGGCAGCCTTTCTATGGAACAATGGTGGTGGCAACATTTCTACTATGTCCTTAAAATCAGCGTCAACAAAGCGTCAACAACTTTTGGCCTTGCATCTTGGATAATGCATGGGGTGTGCGGTGACGTTACCCCATAATCGCGCTATCGGCCGCCTTTCTAGGCAAATACTCTTGCAACAACATCGCTACTATGTCCTAAAAATGAGCGTCAACGGAGCATGAACAACTTCTGGCCTTGTATCATGGAACATCCTGGGGCTGTGCGGCGACATGGAGCCATAATCACATTATCGACTGCCTTTCTAGGCAAAAACGATTGCGACTACATCGCTACTATGTCCTGAAAATGAGCATCAACGCAGCGTCAACGACTTTTGGCCATGCATCTCGGACAATCCAAGGGCAGTGCGGCAATATCAACACATAATCGAACTATCCGCCGTCTTTCTAGGCAAAAATGCTTTTGACGACATCGTCACTATGCCTTAAAAATGAGCGTCAACGGAGCGTCAACAATTTGAGGCCTTCCATCTTGGAAAATCATGAGGCAATGCATCTACAATGATCTATAATCGTACTACCGGCCACCTTTCTAGGCAAATATGCTTCCGACATGATCGTAACCATGTCCCAAAATGAGCGTCAATGGAGCATCAACGATTTTTGTGCTGCCATCTTGGATATTATAATCGGAATGGAACACAGATAAACCATAATGAACCTATCGGCAGCCTCCATTGGCAAAAATGCCAGTGTTGATATCGGGTCCGCCTCCTACAATTGTGCGCGCACGGTGCGTCAAGCCTCTGAACGCTACACAGCAATAAAGTGCAGTATGCTGTTCCTAAATGGAGATTTACGCGGTCAGTCATTGCAATCTGTCCTTGAATTCAACATCACAAATATGCATGCAATCTCTGACTGATCTGATTATTTTCCTTGTAGCTGTAGAGTCCATATTTAAGAACACGCAATCTGCTTCACTGTCTCGTTATTTTTGGCAGTCTCTCGAGTCGGATTACCCAGGTTTCGAGTTTCTACCGCCATGTCGGATACACAATCTTTGATGACCTCATTGCTAGAGGGTATGATCTCTTCCAAAAATGAACGTGTCTTTATTAGTGATTTGAGCGACCTTACTTCGTAAATCATTGTCGATGCTTGGTAGGCTTCAATGAATGTAGGCTCTAACCGGCCTATTGCTTAGAATAATTCTAGACATGCGCCTTCATGGCGATTCTATTTGCATTGTAGAATTGAGGAGACCGGCTGCCCTAGCATCATATGTATCGTTTGTCATCAAGTTCTTCGCTATCCATCAGAACATGGGACCAGCTCAATGGGGAAACACTTACTCGCTAACACTCACATCGCAAAATTGAACGAATTAACAGAGTCAAAGTTCACTGAATTGACTAGTTCGATGGTGGATGAAACAGCTTTGGCCATCCTGAAGAGGCAGGGAAGTCGTGGAATCACAATATTAAGTTTGCAGAGGAAAGTCATATTTGATATCCAGTTTAATCCATATTGACCGAAATGACAGACAAAACGTTCCAAACTGGTAGATAAGGACTTTGAAACTGCTGAATTTCACTAAGAGACTTGGAATCGCTACCTCATGTTAGGATTTGTTTCGGCCTATATTCCATGGAACGCTATATCAAATCTAGAGCTAGGATGGTCATATAAGACATTACGCGATGACCTAGTTCTACTGTCCGCTACGACCCTTAGTAACATTTGCCAGAGGGAATATGCACTGACTGTGGATGCAATTCAGAATCAATTCCCAATACGAAATAAAGTTAGTTTAGCTTTGGACGGATGGACATCAATGAACATACTGGCCATAACATCAGTCATTGCTTACTATATGGATAGAAATTGGGCATTGCGTGAAGTTCAACTGGCTTTCGATGAGGTCGATCGCCTGCTCTGTTCCAGTTTCGAAAGCAAATTACGGATGATAGGTCAAGGGCCAACATACTGGAGTAAGGCTAGCCGTACATTTGAAGGACGTACTTAATTGTTTTGAGCTTACTGACGGCCGTTTGCTTGGTATTACGACTGATAATGCTTCCTCAAACTACTCGATGACACGCGAGCTGCAATCAACACTTGAGGCCTCTGGAATCGAGTGGCCTGCATTGAGAAACCATATACCGTGCATGGCGCACGTCATA
>Ga0307514_10003979_pt1 | contig 13800 bp, 11 predicted proteins | sample 16_EM_MG_FD_203088 | JGI IMG/M metagenome (GOLD analysis project Ga0307514, IMG submission 203088) | Populus trichocarpa ectomycorrhiza microbial communities from riparian zone in the Pacific Northwest, United States - 16_EM | ecosystem: Host-associated > Plants > Roots > Unclassified | place... | reverse complement strand
ACAGGTCAGTGACTCTCTCTCTCTCTCTCTCTCTCACACGCGCGCACACACATTTATGACATTTCTAGGGAGCAGTAAGCTGTTCTAGAAAGTTTTGCTACTACTCACTCGGTGTTTTGGAAGAATGGAGGGTTTTCTTTAAGGAAAATATGTAATCATCTAAATGAAATTTACTTCGTTGGTAGTTTTTATACCTGTTTCACAACAATCATATCACATTATAGCAACACCATCTTAACATGCCTTTTGACAATTTATCTAGATACATTCCTAATCTTCATTGTTTCGGAAAGATACTGATCCCCTTTTATTGTTTGTGGAAATTGGTAAACTGTAGGCACAAGACTTCCGCAGTCAAGGGACACAAATCCGGAGAAAAATGTGGCTGCAGAACATGAAGGTTAAGCTGATTGTATTGGGTATACTGATTGTCTTGATCCTCATCATAGTCCTCTCTATTTGCAAAGGCTTCAACTGCTGAGAGTGAGATGTTTTTGAAGGCTTGATAATACTGTTTCTAGAGCTTTTGCGAGTTACAAAAGCAAATACCGAATATATTGTTATGACTGTGTGTAGCAGCAACTAGTGATTTCTTTGATATATCGTCCAAGAACTTTATTTTTGAACGTGAATGAAACCCTATATGTTATTTGTCATATCATTCCAACGTTTCTTGGTTGATGGATAAAATTTTGGATTGTCACAATACTTTGTAAAAAATGTGATGCTCGGTAATGATGGCTTTCTTAATCTTTTGCTTGCACGCCAACTTGTTAGCTGAGCAAAAACTACTCTCCATATTAGAATTTTCATGGCACCAGTTTCATTTCTTGCAATCCCAGAATAGGTTTCGTGGTTTTGATAAATGATCGCATCGGTGATACAATCATTAAAGTTTGGCTTGAAGATTTTAACCATGTAAATCAACCATGACAAGAATCATTCATTGCCCTCGTGAGTTGCATGCGAGAATAGAAGCAAAAATCAATTAGAACCCAGTAAAAAAAAAAAAATGTTTATATATAAATTCATCACGAACAACAAAATTCAAGCACAAGCAGGGAATCTTGAGATCAAGTATGGTTTGCGTATTCCAATTTTGGCAGAGAAACAGAGTTTAAATCCTGCCAGCAACAAATCACAAAAAAGAAATTAAAATCCCTCCTTTTTGTGCCTTCATTGCTTCCCCAATCTTAAAACTCACCTTTCCTCTCTCCACCGACAAATCACCATCACCATCACTTCTTTTCTCATTCTCCCTGGAAATCCCCTGGGATTTATTTCCACTTCCACCACTCAGCAAATCAGAATTCTCCCACAAGGCCAAGCCCCCTTCCCTCCTTTTTTCCCACCTGTCCCCACAATTCTTATAACTAGTCTCATCAGGAAACCTTGGCAACCACCTAGGAATATGCAAACCCCTGGAATCCAATTCATCTATTTCCAAAGGAATTGAATTCCTCCTCAAAGAAATCGAATTCCCTCTTGGAATAGGCTTGGCAAAAGGGATTTCATCACTGAACTCAACAAAAGATTTAATATCTTTAAACACACCAGACCTTAAAAGACCAATGCCACCACTACTACAATGCAGCGTGGATCCTCCTGTGAAACCTTGTACAGATGACATGTCATGTAATGAGTTGATGATGTCAAAGATGTTTGATTGAGTACGGTTGGATGCATTGGAATATGACACAGCTGTTTTGGCTAGTGTTTGGAGGTAAAGGGTGGCTATATGGGTTAGCGTTTCAAGAGCTGAGAGTTGTGTGGACTTAAACCCTACTGATTGGCAGATTTGTGATACTGCTGTTTTTGTTATTTTGAAGGCATAATCTGATGGATTTTCTGCTAGTGGTGGTGGTGGTGGTGGGTTTTGGAAGCGGGTTTTGTTGGATCTTTTGTGGGGCTTTGGTTTCATGGTGATTGGATGGACGGTCATGGAGGAGGAGGTAGAAGAGAGGCTGATGATGATTGGCGGAGGGGGAGGAGGAGGATTCTTCAAAACCCTTACTATGGATGATTAATCATATCTTGGATTTTGTGCATGACAAGACTTGAACCCTAGCTGCGCTCCAATTTCTCTAGAGATGTTCCTTTTTGCCACCGAACCACTAATACTATTTTTTCACTATTATTGTGATTTAAAACTACTTATAAAGAAAGTAATTACTTGAATTAACTGATAAAAAATTAACATTGGAAAAGGAGAAAAAGAAAATTAAGATTGACCTTTTAGTGGAAATTAATTCTTTTCATATTAGAATTCGGATAGTCTATTAGATTTTTAAGACTTAAGCAGAAAAAAGAATGATAAAAACTATTAATTTTAGCACTGTTCTTGAGCAAAACAATTAGCTAGACTCTTCTCTTCTCTTTATTTATTTGTTCACTAACACAGTGTTTGGGAAGGAGGAAAGGGGAGGAAAGAAATAGAGGGGTATAGAAAAACACCATTTTCAAAGTATTTTTTATTATTTAAAAGTGTTGTTTTGTGGTAAAAAATGTTTTTGAAATTTTTTGATTTTTTTTAAATTAAATTTTTTTATGTTTTTAGATTGTCTTGATATGTTGGTGTTAGAAATAGCTTTTTTTAAATAAAAAATATTATTTTAATTTATTTTTAAGTAAAAATACTTTGAATAACAACTATTATTACATTTCCAAACACCATTGAAAAAGATTGGTGAGAAGTGGAGGAGAAGAAATTGAGAAAAGAAACTTCTTAAATGGTGGGCAATTCTTGAACTCTTCAACATGAAGAGAAATTCTACAAAATTATTATTTTATCTTTGATGAATTATAAATAAAGAATTATCACTATGTCGAAAACCATGCTCTTTTGTAAATTACTTTCATTATAAATTACATGTTTTTGAAAGAGAAAATAGTGCAATTTCTCATATATTTAATAATTTTTCAATAATTTAATCTTCCCCTCCAACTCCTTACAATTTTTAAATAAAAAAAATTATTTTATTTTCTTCACTCTCATCCCCTTATTTTTCACTCCATTCAGACAAAAGAAAGAAAATTTCCAATGGAGATGTGTTTATATTTGTATATTTTCAAAATATGGAAAATGGGCCTTTTCTGAATATGAAACATGGGCCCTTTCTGAATATATGTTAGGATCATCTAAATACTTTTGGCCCAAGACTACTTCCTATGGATCTCTCTGCCTTTTAACCGTTTTAACCACCTCTCTCAAGCCTTTGAAAGGAGAGAAGCAAGAAATCAAGATGCAGCTTAAAATGGTGTCGCCAAATTAGCAAGCATGTAGCTTAACTGGTAATAAAATCCCTTTCCACCAAGAAATTTCGTGTTTGGATCTCTCTTCTGTAATAATAATTATAAAATATTTTCATTAATGCATCAGATTAGAAAAGGAAAAAAGATACAGAGTTGAAAAGAATCTTATCATATTAAGTCAGTCTTTGTCCTTCTATTGATTTTTTCTCCATGAACGAAGATGAAAAAACTAATAACATGAATAGTCATGTAGAGAGCTAAGAAGGGAAGTAACATGGCATCTCCTACAGTAGACCTACTGACTAGCGAGATCATTTTGGTCCTTGAGAATGAAGCATCTTTGCTTGGATGACTTACTGATGAAATTTACAAAATCAAGATGGAGTTGATAAGCATGAGATCCTTTGTAGAAAGATTTCCTCGCCGAGGGAGAGAAAACCAGGGTGTGAAGACCATGGCCGGTGATGTGGAAGACATCATCGACAACTTCATGTATTACAAGAATAGGCTGCAAAATTCGGGTAAGTACTACACTAGGCTTTTGAATCAACCATTTACATTCCCAAGAATATCTCTGTGAGGCATCAAATTGCAGCAAAATTAAGAAGGAACCATTTTGCATTATGATACTAGATGGATGAAAAGTAATGGCGACTCTTGTCTTTCATCGAAGATGTCTTGTTGGGATTGAAAATGTAAAATGTGACTGTTGGGGTGGTTCTTAACGGGAAAACCATGACGATCTGTTATTTCTTTAGCCAGAATGGGTGGTTTAGGTAAGATAACTCTAGTTGCTACTAACTACAACAGCCAAGTTGAAGTTGTGAGGCCACATTTTGATTGATATGCTTGAATCACTGTTTCTCAAAGTTATGTTATTGAAGATTTATTAGCCATGATAACAGGACTTGTAAAAAGCAATAAAGGAGGACGTTCCAATGAATTTGAGCACCATGAGTTACAAACAATTGGTGGAGATTCTGGTGAACTTCTTACATGGAAGGAAATATGTGATTGTATTAGATGATGTGTGGAGTATAGATCTCTGTAGTGAACAAATGTTGCACTTCCTGATAGTATGAACGGAATCAGAATTTTGCTTACAACTCAAAAACAAGATGTAAGTTTCTTGGGGCACTACGGTAGGAATTAGATCGATCATGACGAGAATGGACTTCCCCGTTATGTAATAGAAGAGTCACAGCCTCTTCTCGACTAGACGAAGGAGACTTGAGTTCCATTCAGGCTTGGCTTGACCCTCCTGGAGGCGCAAAGTTCATCATTTAATGTGGTGGCCGGAGCCTCGCCTGGCAGATTGGGATGACTTGGATGCTGGGCAGATCCAGATAGAGTCTTACTCATAGATAGAGGAAGAGTACGCATGTTATGGGCATCGGATCAGGTAGCCCTTCGGCGAACCAACCGCACATCCAATTCCGATCAAGCTTCGTTTTCATTTGGGGCTGGAAGCCATGTTCATCAGCTTCTACCTCTTGAAAAGGATGAGGCTTGGGCATTGTTTTGGATGGAAGCTTTTTCAAGCAACAATGGATGTTGCCCACAAAAATTGGACTTTTAGCAAGGAATCTTTCTGAAAAATGTAAAGACTTACATCTAGCAATTGTGGCTTTGGCTGGTCTCATGTCTACCAAGAAGTTAGAGTTCGAGTGGAGGAAAGTCAATAAAATCTTGAATCTAGTCCTGAGCTTGGATTCGTAAAGAGAATATTGATGCTGAGTTTTAGTGACTTGCCTTGTCAATTAAGAAATTGGTTCTTATATTGCTGTGTCTTTCCCGAAGACCATATGATTCGACGTAAAAGGTTCATTAAACTGTGGATAGCTGAAGGGTTCGTTAAGATGGTGAGAGGAGCAACATTAGAAGAAATATCTGAGAATTACTTGATGGAATTCATTTGCAGGAGTATGCTGCAAGTAGTAGAGGGAAACCCATCCATTCAACATTAGACCAAAAGCTTGCAGGATGCATGATCTTATGCGGGAGCTAGCAATTTCACTATTATAATCCATGGAGTTTTGTGATGTATATGATGGGAAAGAAGCAATTCAGGAGAGCGGAGCTCGTCGACTGTCAATTCAAGTCAAGGACCGAGAAATACAATCTAGCAAGGGCATGCTCTCACAGACTCGCTCGCTCTTTCTGTTTCCTGCAGACAAGACATCTAAACCTCTTTTAAGTACAGTGTTTCATGGATTTAAATTATTAAGGGTGTGGGATCTAGAGAATCTGCAGATTTGTAAACTACCCAATTCATTCAATTTCAGGTACTTGAACTTGACTGGAAATCAAGTGGAGCAACATCCCAAATCAATCGGAAAACTTTCCAAGTTAGAAAACGCTGGCTATTAACGAAACCAAAATCAAGGAGTTTTGGTGTGTGGCTCATAGACAAATGCCCTTTCTGGGATGTAAATTTAAATTTTTTTGTTGATAGAGATGATTGATAGGTTGGGGGTGCGGGGCACTGTCCCTCACGGTATGGTAAAGAGTATTATTGAAAAACAATACATTATGTAAATCTAATTTGATATATAGTGAAATAAAGCTACCTGCTCATGCTCATGTGGATGTAAACATAAGTTTTTCTTGTTTTCTCTTTTGTGTAATATTCATTATTATTGCTGAAGGTTTCTCAACAGTACTTGTGGCATCGCAAAGCTGCAGTATCTACGGCACTTAACTGCATACCTTCACAATCCCGGATACGGAACTGATTTTAATTATGCATTCGGTACACCGTCGTCGTCAGATATATATATAAGCTGAAGAACTTACATGTCCTGGCAGGTGTTGGGGGAATGGAAACCTCATCGAATGACTTTGGAAACTAGAACAATACAGGCGATTTATCCTGACAAATGTGAGACTAGCAGATGAGAAAGACTTGTGTGCTGCAAGTGACAACATGAAACTACACAAATTGTTTCTGAAAGCAGCTAATGAAGAGGAGCCATTAAGGATAGATGCACTTTCCTCACCTCCTTGCCTTGAAAAGCTCAAACTAGTTGGAAAATTGGAAAAGGTGGCATGTTGGTTTCCTTCTCTTCACTCCGTCACATTTTTGCTCTTCTTATGGTCTAGATTACGAGAAGATCCACTTCCTTGCCTACAATCAGTGCCCAATTTGGCAAGGCTTATTGTCGTCAACGCCTACGTAGCCAAACAGTTATGCTTTCTTGATGGGTTCCAGAAAGTCAAGATCTTGAATACATACAACTGCAATCAACTAAATGAGATTGTTCTAGAGAAGGGAGTGATGCCAGGTCTTCAAAGTTTGAGCCTTGGTAGATGCATGAAACTAAAGGCATTGCCTCATAGGATTGAATTCATAATTGTTAGAGAAGGGATCATAGAGTGCATTCGTGGAGAAGTAAGAGTAGATCGCCAGAAGGTTAAGCACATTCCCAATACCAGCTATCATTTCCAAACACAATCTGGATTGTCTTTTGAAAGACTTTCTTGACAGATTGCACCACATAAAGGTGAGTTATGTCTTCTACTATATGAATTACAATGCCAATTCTTCTCTCTCACTTGCACATGTACGCATCTGCATGCCCTTTTATTTGTTCTCATTACTAGTTAATAGAAATTATCATTGGTTGTGATTTAAAATTGCTTCTGATTATGCTGATTAACTATGGTATTAATTTGCAGAAGTGATTTAGAAAGAATGGAATGCCTAATTGCTTAGTGTACGATTGAATAGTGAGATGTTGTGATTTGTTGGATATGTCCAAATTGCATTCTTTTCCTTTGTGTGTGTTTGTGTGTTAGTTTCCATTTCTTATAGGAAGTTTTTCCTTTTTGGCTAACATGTTCTATGCTAACATGCCAGTTTTATTTTGAACCAGAACTTGCAGCATAAGTTCTCAGATGCATCACGGGCTAGTCAAAGGTCCTCTGCAGCCAGAGCATTGCTGTTGAACTCGTCTGCATCATAGTGACTCTAGATATCGATTCAAGGTGTCCAGTCCCACTATTCTAGGGTAATAATAATTGTGCTTAGCACCTCAAACTCTTAATCCCAACTGAAATAATTTGCTGTAATCCTAGAATTTATGTACACGCATATTTGTCACTCCAGAGAAATGAATACAGATGCCATTAACCCTGTTATGTTCATAGGCTGGATTTCCAAGTCCAGTTGCTTTGTGGTTAAACTACAGAATGTTGACCATCAAAAGCATGACATGCTTTATATTTGAGCAGCATTGGGCTACAAATTTCTGCCAGACATCTACTAGTGACTGGGCTTGGATCAACTAGAGCTTGAGCAAAACCTGTCCAGCATGAAAAAAGGAACTCGAAACTTAACCTCCTCCTTAAATGCTCCGCTCTTCTCACCAACTGAATTGCTCCCCACTTCTCACCAACTGGGCTAAGTCTAATTATTACCAGAAGGATCACTATAAGTTGATGTGATATATAGCAGCTACTTGAAGCTCATTTAGGACCACTGCAACTTTTTTGAATGGGGTATGGTAGGTAGTTCATCAAAGAACAGATCAAAGAAGAAAAAAACAGAACGTAGGCCAAGATTCACGTGATAAAATAGTATGCACTCACAAGGTGAATTAAAAACACCTCTAGTTTTGAACAGATTACAGCATCATTATTTATTCACTTTCCTATGATATCCACAAAAGAAAAAAAAAATCTTGTAGATAAAGTCTAGTAAAAGGGACTCTGCCGTCTGAATTGACCTTCACCAACATGACCTGACTAAGTAAGAAGTTAATGCTATTCACCTTGATGAGCACACAAGGTTCTTAGCAGGTATCTTCAGATCATCAAGTATAATAGGCCACACTGTTTTCTATCTTTCTATATTACCCAATCACATTATTTTCAACTTCAACCTCTGAACAAATTGTTTCTTTCTCACCAATTTACAAGGAGACTATTCTTCCACCCATGGAAACGAGTAGATGAACTCATTGACTCTTTAAAGTCTTAATTCCAAGTTCAAGGAGACGGGTTTACACCCTTACAACTATGCAGTATCAGACAACGCATCTACAGTTTTGCTAGCACATGTAATGGGTGCCCACTCTCACTGGCTCTAATAAAGACAGTCCCATAAGACAATTCAAGTTGGGGCACTAGACTTTAAGGTTTAAAAACTTCTAAAAGCAAGACATGACAATCTTTCTACCATAGATGGGACTTGGAAGTTGGGTCTGCATCAAGCACATAGCTTGGATGTTGCCATAATGTCCAAAACCCCATTAATGGGATGGAAAAAGTCGTGCAGGCTTGGCACATGGAATTATTGCTAGTGGGAAAAAATATGACCTGTGCAATATATCTTTCAAACCTCAGACAGAAAAGTTGATTGGTTTCTATTGATTTCACTTTTCAACACTTTATCCACAATTGCTTTATATTCAAAATGAAATTCATAATGCCCTAGCTTTTCTTCTACTCCACCTATGTCAATGCCATCATCCAATCCCACTAATAAATCCCTTCAGCCATAGAACAACCCTCTTGATAGGTTGTCAAAATTCCTTGAAAGTATGAAACACATTATGGAGGGTAATGACTCATGATCATTACCTTGTAGATTCATGAGTGGGACCTATATCAGAAAGGCATAATGTGTTACGCAAGAAGAAAAGACAAAGCAATGTCAATTCTATGTGATGGGCTAGAGCTGGTTTGTGCCCTAACCCACATTTAACACAAAAGTTGAAGGGTACTCACATCTTGGACCCCATAGAGCCTTGCATAAGATCCAAATTTCACGCCTGGTTTCGTCTAATCTCTATCCTCTTTGGAACCCCATCAATTCAAATGAATGAGAAATCAACATGACATATAAATCTCCATTTTTAAGGCACTTTTACATTATTTTGCCCCTGTCTTATCAGGGATACGCAAGGATTTAGGGACAAAAGGATGGACCAAGTTTGAGGGGGAGAACAAAACAAAGTTAAGTGGACCTATGGATGATCATTTCTCATGAAGTGTTTGGTGTTAGATAGTTAGCATCCCATGTGGGAACAGCTCAGGTTGTTTTTTATATATATATATAGTTTGTTCTCCTGATTTTTACTGCAAATTTAAGAGCTAATTAAGGAAAATGATCTTTATATTGATGAAGAAATGGGAAATTGAGATGGGGAGCACCCCCTGCACATGAAATTATTCCTTGTGATTTCATGACAAGAAGATTTTTTTTCTTGATGGTGCTATCAGGGTTTGTTGGTTAGCTATTTGGCTTTAATTTCTTTCTTCAACTATAATTAATAATGTATATTAGCCTGTGATCATCATGGAGCATTAAAGCCACAATTAAGTAGATTAGTTAGACTATTCTCTTCTACTCATTGACAAAACAAGCAGACCACTTTGCTCTTCTAGTTTTTTAAACACAAAATTTTATTAAGAAAAATAGTGGGAAGAACCATTATACAAACTTGAAGTGAAGTCACATGTATACCTAATATTGTTTTACAGAATTTGAAGGCAAAGTTCATGCTTTAAAATGTCATGATGCCCCTCTAATAGCTAGAAAAGGACAAAGTTCCTAATTCAAAGGCCCCATTTGCCAAGATCCTTTTATAATTATCAAAGGTTTCAGTGTACCTTCACAATCATTTGTTAATCTATTTGGAAATTTTTATTCTCCTATCTCTTAGATCTCCAGGTGTTTCACATTCATGGAAGCCTACAAGAAGGGCAGCACCATGAAATATATATATATAAAATAACATTATTAATTGTTAATTATATGTGACTTCACCTCAGTTGTTAATTGTTATTGTACAGCTACAGATGAGGAATGCCGGCACATGACTGAGTTCCATTAACATATTTTTTTTTAAAAAAAATGTTCTTGAAAATGCAAGAGCTACATTACCTGCTCCAGAAGTTTCTGACAAAGAAACAAGAGTTCACACTAAGTTATATGTAATTAATTATCTATCATCAACAACTCAAGTGCATGATTTTAAAATGTATACAGATATTCAAACATAAGACTTAATTAATTTAAGTTATCTGGGAATTTAAAATAATTATGTTGATAAGTAAGTGACTTGTGCATCAAATGGCATTTTGTTCAACAGTTAGGTGATTTGGTAAACTAATCAGAATCCAACAACAGCATGGAGTTGAACGTGAATTGTGATCAAGAGGATTTTAATCAGATCAATTGCTAATTAATTATCAGTATCAATTGACTGCTATCTTTGAATATGTAAGAGAAGGTTAATTTTAAGCTATGCCATGAGAAATTATTGAACTCTGTGGTTGACTGTCGTCTCTCATTAGCACAAAACATTTTACTTAGTTTGCTTCCATGATCATGAGGGACAAGCAAACTCAATTTGATTCTACATTCTTAATGATCATTAATGCTCTTAATCAAGGAGGAAACTACTAACAACAATTTCAGGGTCAATAATGGGACTTGATGAGAAAAAATCTCCATTAGGAACTTGTACCTGAAGAATTTCTCCTGATTTTGTGATCTTGATTGTAATGGCATGCCAACAAGAAACTTTCTTTGATATCTTACTGGAAGTTCGTCATAAATTCCATCTGATTAGACCTGTAAATTAACTTATCTTGCTATATAGGGCATGGTGGCAACACTGTAACTGTGAAAATTCTTGTACAACAACATATGGGGAAAAAAAGCGTCTTTTCTAGCATTCACAAGGAAGTTGCAAGGATTCTGAAGCCTTTCAAGTGATTTTGGAATGAAGTACAAACAAAGCGTGAAAAGAGAAGGTAATTTTCATTAGGTAGGTACTGCCTTGCACGCAAACAAGACTTTTCAGAAAGTTCTTCAAAACTGTCCACGAAATGGTGATTAATTTCTCTAATATATCTTCTAAACTTAACAGAAGATAAGAGGCTTGAAAATAAAGCTCGTATATATATACAACAGTGTAAGATTCAAAGAGACTAGAGGTCACTCAACTTTGCAAATCTTAGGCACTGAACAAGTTAAATTGTTCCTCGTGCATGCCTATTGAGACAATATCCTTACTGTAATTTCTTGCATCATGCTTGGGATTATATATTTGGCCAATTCTCAAGCGCATGTCTCAAATAAACTTGGGATTTCAGAACTAATCATCTACCTATAAATTCTTTCTCACCTTTCAAACATGTAGCAGCTATAGCCCAACTCATTATTGGCGATTGTTTCATGGATTCCAACGCTAAAAATTAATCCCAGAATTCTTAATGGTGTATTGTGTAGTGGGATCAGTAAAAAATAAGATACATTAACCTCAATCATATATATTTTCAAGTACAATATCACAACTAAAACAGGGCCTATAGTTCTATTGTAACTCCATTATTATTTTTTTGGTTTTGATGCGTGATCATGTCATGACACACAACAATATTCTTTCAAAATATTGCACCTATATATAGCTAAATAAGCATGTTCCTAACTCGACCTCTACAGCAAGGACTGCAGTTTCCATGCACGTACTCAGTCTTGGAACCTTGTATAGTTATGTTCCAGCAGTACTGCACTCGATTAATGCATATATTGCGTTCATTTTTGCAGGAGTTCACCAAATGCACATGCAAGAGCCAGGAAAACTACAGGAAAACAAAGACTTCTTATGTGATCATCACGTGTTGATCAGAGCTTTTTCTCCAGATATCATTGATTTATTTACCTACCAATTCAGTTCTCTCTCTTGCCAATTATTTGCTACAAGATTTTCGTATTTCGAGGATAATTGATGGATGTTTAATTAGCTCAATACTACTCCTATTTATACCTGACCTCTGTATAGGTTCCTTTAACTTCATACGACCAATTTAATATTTGATATCTCGAGTTATTGTTCCTTAGAAGGATATGTAATTATAAATTTGTTTTGTGTATATCTTGTAGACTTGGCAAAGCCGTTGTTTATCATTTGTTGAGATGCTGTGCATGGTGGGAGATGAATAAAGAATGTAACTATCTGCTATCTTAATTATTACGATCTCCACTGAAAACTTGGTCAAAAATAGACGACTCCAATTCATATGGGGCAAAGAACTTCGGTAACAGTCTATATATGATTCTCTATGGACAATGACAGGTATCCCATGAGGCCTTTGTCTTGATCAATCTAAGATTACCAACCTAACTTTTATTATTTTTGGTCATTAGTAGTAATTTAAAAACACCCCTTCCCTGTTTGATTCTTGGTGGGTTCCTTAGTATACAATATTATAGTTTCAACTTGTAAGAAATGGAAAACCAAATCCACAAAAAATGCTTCCTTAGAGAACATGATATGGACCACAATGGCACTTCACAGTTTGATTATTATTCTTTCAATTATCGATTATATTATACCGACAACTGTAGGCCGGGCTCAAAATCTTAGCTATCACATGCATGCACATCCATCGGCATCCCAAAATATAGCTGTTAAATCTAATTTGAGGATCAGGACACAGATCAAGTAGATTAATTCAGTTGATTTAAATAAAAAACCTAAAAAAAATTGTTTGAGAAGGGTAATTAAATAAATTGGATTTAACAGAGTTGATTAGATCAAACTAATTAACTTTAAATTGATATTTTTTACACTCGAGGGAGGGAGCTGGTCGGTCGGCCTAGCCGAGTTTAATAATAATGCTGCAAAAGCTACAAATCCTTGCTTCTTTGATTTTTTTATTTTTTTTATAGTAATGGGTCCAATCACATATCTACTCTAGTAATTTCTTCAGCTATCATCTCCAATCCAAGATAACTTTGATTTCACTTCAACTTTTCTTATTTTATTGTCGTTTATTTCTAGTTTCTACTAATGTGTAACATATTCTCAATGATCATAATAAATAATACTACCTAATTTTGGATACAACCTGCTACATATCAGGGACAAAATCAAGTGATAGTGGGGCTAGACTTGTACCATTTCAATATCTTTGATGTTCATGTTGTGTCAACTTGTGTACTATGAAACTGCCAGCACCTTCACAGTGTTTTCAATGAATGCTTCTATGAACATTGGCGTGATCCAAAAATTGTTCAATTGATTTCTTCAGCAAGTTGTGACCACTGACCGCTATGACAGCTAATTAACTATGCCATAGTGTAAACAAACAAGGCAATTTCTGGCCAAACTCTCTGTTTGGTCCCCATCTCCAATAATATCGATCGACATGTATCACCAATGCCATGCCCATAAGCCCCAGGCAGACGTAAGTGTTATTAATTAAGACCTGTTAAAGTCTAGACGTAAAATGCAAGGTGAAGACATGCATACATTAAGTGAAAAAAGATGCTAATTTTATCATAGAACATATAATTTTCTATATTAAGTGTACGTATTAATTGTTAAGAAAATAGATGAGAATAGTTTAAGAACACCACAATAATAAAAATGTATTTAGCATGAAATAATAATTATCTAATATTGTGTTGTTACATAAAGATTATAAATACGAATTTCACATCACTCAACTCAAAATGTAGTACATTTTGTCTATTAAGATCTACTAAAATATATAGCTTTTTGAACTTTATGCTTAATACTTTGTAGAACA
>Ga0307514_10003977_pt1 | contig 13804 bp, 20 predicted proteins | sample 16_EM_MG_FD_203088 | JGI IMG/M metagenome (GOLD analysis project Ga0307514, IMG submission 203088) | Populus trichocarpa ectomycorrhiza microbial communities from riparian zone in the Pacific Northwest, United States - 16_EM | ecosystem: Host-associated > Plants > Roots > Unclassified | place... | reverse complement strand
CAAAGTTTTTAAATTTCGCGGGGGGGGGGGAGTGGGGGAAGTGGGGGAAGTGGGGGAGGGGTGGGGAGAGGGAGGTTAGATTAGACTGAACTGGTGAAGAAGCTTTAGAGGGCGCAAGTATGTAAGTCATGATAGGGAGTAGTTCCTTGCAACTGTATACGAGGTAAGAGCTAGGAAGCTTTGGGCATTAGGGTACGGTAGGTAGAGAGACTTGAGCCTCAGTGCTGCCTATTATTAGCATCGCAATGTTTGCTACAGTGTGCCTACTGGTAGTAAAGTACCAAGTACACGGGTACATTAGGTACCGGTACCTCACGTACCCGTTGTGGGTCATGCTGCCAAGAAATGCTTCCCGGTGATGCAGCGTTGCCTTTGTCACGATATGCAGCTGATTGATTGCATATGCTGAATAATTACTGAGGCGTCCAGACATGCTCATCTGGGTCGAACTTTGATGGTTCTTAGTGGTGCGATAACGAATAGTTCGTCAAAGGCTTCGTAGAGGGGGCTATACATCGTATACTCCTAGTACATACCGCACACAGTTAATATGCACAATATCGTCTCATAGCCTTAGGCTCCATAGACGTACAGACTTCCAAAAAAATTTTTTTTGCACAATATGGCTGGCATCCGCCGTGCCTAAATAATTTTGGCAACGTTAGGACCTCGCCATATCCTCCACTCACTGTGTTGTTTCCGCTACAGGAAAATAATGTTGGTAAACGCACCATATAGGTGAACTCGCAGAAAACAAAAGATAAGGTTTATGAGAGACTGGGATACCTTGAAATTGATCAGCAGCAGATGCAAACTTCAACGAAGCCAATGGGAATGACCTAGTGTGCGCTACCATCATCAGCCCAAGATGGGCCGCAACAGCATACAGTTGCTGAGAGAAAGAAATTACCACTATAGACAGTGTGACAGGGAAAGAGGGATTTCTTGTGATTGACTTCATGTCAGTGGTGGAAGGGAAGTTCGTTCCCGTTACAGAAGCAAAGAGATCTTCTCTAGGGCAGGCGATGAGGCAGTGTTTGATGGTATATAATGAAGGACACGAGAGATAGCAATGGTTGGGGGAGTGTGGTATACGGCTTCGTAACGACTGACAAATGCACAGTTACGATGGCAAAGAGCTATGGTAGAAGGATTTCAATATATAGCATGTCCCTTCTCAAATATTTATGGTAAGCGATTTCGCCCTGATTTCATGCATTCTGAAGCCCAGTCGTTTCTCCACCTCTCTTTGAATAAAAGCGTGTCCGTCGTCGTTCGCCGTAGTAAAATGGAGAGCGAGGCGTTCACTAATTATAGCCGCAAGCGTTTTTCTTGTCGGTGGAGCCAAAGGCTGAGGACTACAGTACACCCAAGTCGTACCTTGTCAATGCCAACCAGGCTGGCACGAATAGCGCCAGCGTCTGATTGGCTTCCCCCCCCCCCCAAGGCTCAAAAATTCGCAGCAGTCAGCTATGTCCAAACTTTCAGTCCCTAACATCTCGCTGGCACCTTACTCAGTCGAGTAACAGGCTAGCTTAATCTGTCCGTGTTCCACGTTCCCAAGCTCCACCATGGGATCCTCCACCTGCCCCAAAATACCTTACACACACAACCATAAAGAAAAAAAAGATCCGGCGCCGGCTGCTGCCTGAGAAACTCGGCAAGGAGCTCGACTAAACCAAGCCCGCATATTCTGGTAGCGGCACCGCACCGCGCCTCTGAACTACTTCCCAGATACCTATCCTCTTATTTGCTGTTGCCACCATTCTTTTGGCTTTTCACCCGCCGGGAAAGCGACACCGAACTCTGCGGACACAGTAGCAGTATCATGGCGGCCGTGGACCCATGGAGTGACGGCTGGGAAAGCATTGCAGATGTACGTTTGAGCCAACATTGCCATTACCTGGTTTCACTAGGCTAACTAGAAGATGGCCCTACAGCGAGAGGCAAGCAAAGCGAAATCGGGAGTCGTTGAAGCTGCTGAAGGAAATGGGTCATCCTCCGGGTCATCCACATCCTCCAATTCGTCATTGACAGCGCCAACTACCAGTCCAAAAATACTATCCAAGAAGCCGCCCGCGGAAGAAGAGAATAAGAAAATATGGGAGGATGCGTCAGTACCTCTTGTACCTAGCATTCTACTTTAACTGACCTGAGCTGCTCTTAGCAATGCAAGCCACCCATTCGAAGTTGTACCATCAGGCTCGAAGGTTATCAATTTTAAGCCGGAGCTTAAAATCCTAAAACGCGCTCCTCCAGCTGCCCCCATTGCCAAATCTGCCAATACAAATTCCGAATCTCCGGCGATCTTGGATCGGAAGGAAAAGGAACGTCGCTATGCTGAAGCTCGAGAACGTCTATTCGGCCCAGCCTCTTCCACTGCTTCTAGCGAGAGCACCTCATCATCCACCACCACACCGACAGTCGGTATGAGTCGTAGTAGTTCCTCCTCGGGCCTACCCAATAAGAATGGAGAGAATGGAATTGGAACTGCTATATCATCCAGAGAGCGAGGCGGGGCAAGAGGTGGGAAGAAGAGTGGAAGGGGGAACAGCAGTGGAAACAACACCCCGAGATCGCGGTCACCTGGCAGGGGCCAGAGGGGTAGTGACCCAAATAGAACCAGTGGAATTGTTGGTGGAATTACGAAAGTAACCGAGAACGGTTGGGTTTATACCGGCACTGGGCAAACACCAAGGACATCGTCACCAGCTTCGACAAAGTCTACGGGAGTGGATTCCAGGGTGGGTTCTCCTGCCATAGCAGCAGTGTCGGCTGGGATAGTGCCAATGAACCTTAATACCTCCGGGGGGTATAATCCACCAACGAACTCATATGCCAGTGTACCTGGGATGCCAAATCCTTGGGGAATGGGTGGGCTAGGGGTTTGGGCTGGCGTTATAGGGCAGCGCCCACAGGGTGGATTTACCTCCTCTGGCCAAGGATATCCATCACAGCAGTATATTTCCCCCAGCCAATCGTATCCAATGACGCAGCCGCCTCAACAATTCTCCCATTTCTCAGGACCGCCTACTAGCTACACCTCCCAAGCCCAATCATACCAGCAGCAACAGTCTCAGGCAAATAATTTATCATCGTACCAAGCTTCTGGTGTCCCTGGACTGTATAATATGTCTCCTCCACAACATCCAACATTGCAACAGCAACAGCAACAGCACCAGCACCAGCAACAGCAACACAGCATATCTCAGTCGCATCTTAGCTACCAACGCCATTATTCCCAAATCTCCACTGGGCCATCGCCTCTATCCACATCGATATCTCTACCATCTCGGTATGAGCTAACTGGTGGCGCTCCTCGAACGGTGTATATTCAAGACCCTAATGCATATGCCCCACGACCACCGCCGCCCCAGGGTAACCTGATACCAGGATATGGAAACAATCCTGTGCCAGGGGTTGGGAATGCGGACTCGCTGAACCCCATCAGAGCACCACGGGGTCCTGATGTGAACATGGGAAGGGGCTTCTCCGGGCGGGGAGGGAGAGGAGGTGGCTTTGATGCACCATAACGTATAATGTGCCTGGCTCTGGCTTCAGAGTACCAGTCATGCTGTGGTTGGGAAATTTTGGTCAATGATTGGGAGTTTATGGAAGAGTTCTCGTTCAATTGCATTATGCGGATACCAGGAATAGATTATTACGAAAAAAACAAGAATTATAGGGCAGAGGCAGAGGCAGAGGCAGGTGGGGGCATGGATTACGGTGGAAGGATATTTTGCAAGCAAGCAAGTAGGGAGGGAAATTGCAGTTACATATGTAGTTAGGGCTACTAGGGAGGCAGGGGTATTCTATGGAGTCCTGATGGGTGAACATAATACACCCTACGCACATTTACGTAGCCATATATACTGATTGTATTTTGAGTCTTCACAGCCGTGATCCTGCTCCAGACCTCTTTTATATATCTGTTTTAAAAAAAACATATAGCTTACCAGGCACAAAAATTACGTATGAGTTCAATTAGTGTTACCCTGAATCGGGCTTGTGCATGATGTGCCTCCACCTCCAATCCCAAACTACTGCTGGCACCTGACTCGCCTGCTTTATATTTGATTACTAATAAGAATTGGTGATTACAACTCTCTTATGTGGAGGGCCGAAGTTTCCTTTCTCTCTCTCTCTCTCTCTCTCTCTCCCACCCCCCCACATTCTATCAGAAGCTTCTCTTGCACCAACCTGACTCCTTCATGAGTGCTCCCAGGCTTTAAGAGCTTTGTGAGAAAGTACCGAGTTTGACATGTTATTAGTACTAAAGTAAGTGTAATAGGTCCTTTGGTAATCCAAAGAAATTGGGATACCGTAGCATGAGGGTGAAATTCTCAAAACCAATGCTGTAGGGACTAGGGGGGAAAGAAATTAGAATTTCTATCTCCTCTAGTGGCACTTACACCAAGGAGCATCGATAATCAATCTATCACACCGAATTGTTCCCTCTTCTATTAATCATGTCCCAGTTAGTTGTGCACGTATAGCTGCTAGCCCCTTACAAACTTCCTCAATTACGACGAAACTTGCATCTTCTTGACTACCAGCGTTATCAGGCAAATTTACTATACGTCATTGAAAGTAGACATAAGGAAATCTTGCAATCCCCCATTCCTCCAACTATCGTACACAGCCTCTCAATTCCCCTCGGGCAACCCATCTCCCTTCCTTTCCAACCTTGGCTCCTCGAGCTCTAGCCAGATTCAGTCATGGGCATGCACTCAAGATATTGCTCTCATTGAGTGCAGCAGTCTTGCCCGTATTGCAGTTCCTGATCTTTTCACATGTCAGAATGTCGAATTATATTAGTCTATCTATTGAATATACCTCATATTTTGGGCTTTCAGAACTGGCATGGACAGTCACACCAGTGCTGCCAGCGACACCATCGTGAGTGATGACTCGCTCGATTTTGCCGTGTGATGTTGGTGAGTTTGTGTTTTTTCCTGTGGGACTCTTGGAAGTTAGTAATTTGGCTCTAGAAGCCGTGGATGGAGGCTCGGTGTTCCCCTATGTGAAAGTCATGAATCTTGAGGACTTTACCTCCAATGGGGCGGTACTCAACATGCTGGCCTTCCTGGTATTTGGGCATTTTGTTATTAATGATTTACTAACTTAAACTGAAGCTGGCTGTAAATTCGAATATGAATTGAGAGGTTACCGTCCCTATATGTAAATCGAATTTCCTCGGACAGGTTTCCAATGTTCGTAGCCATCACGTCAATTCGATGCACTAGCCTCAAGCCGCCTGCTCAACGATAGCTACCCATCATGAAGTCGTCATGTTTGCTACCTCATTTAGAAGTCTCTAGCACCACATGGCAGCTGAAAGTGGCTAGTTTGACCCGATTGAGCTCAGCTAGTGGTTAGACTAGTGTTCTTTTGGGCACGCGAGACTCTACACAGCATGTCACCAATGCAATTTTTTTAAAAAAGGAAGCGAAAAAGCTTTGTATCTGAGAAAACGATCGTATATTTATTGAGGCATGATGTGACCATTTTGGGTACCTCACTGTACTGTTCAACCCCCCATGTCGGGGGTCGAGGTCGAGTGGAGTTACAGCTTCAGGGATGTGAGGCTTCCAAAAGAAGCCTCGTCTTTGAACCTGGCCTCTGCTGTTTCCCAGTTGATAATGTTCCAGATGCCTTTCACGTAAGATGCTTTATCATTCAAGTACTGCCCATCTACTCAGTAATGCCATTTCAAATATATGAAAGCCCCCAAGGCAACTCACCTGGATGTAATATGCATGCTCCCACATATCAACTCCAAAAATTGGGACCTTGTCACCCATGACGGGGTCTTGGTCTTTTGTCGTTTCGATGCTCAAGATTCCTTTACTCTTGTCCTTCACTAGCCACCCCCACCCGCTACCTTGGATGCCGAGCAGTGTCTTACTGAATGTCTCCTTGAAAGCACCGTAACTGCTCCAATGCTTCTCGATGGCCTCTTTGAGTTGTGGTGCAGCCGATAGAGAGGCAGCCGGCTTATTTGCAGGGCTCAAGTTGGTCCAGAAAAGAGAATGGTTGATGTGACCACCACCATTGAATTTACTACGCCCCCTATGTCAGTGGGAGTGGGTAAGGTAAGTAGGGTAATTACATGACTTGTTGCAGCTCAATCTGTTTCTTCACATCATCATTTTGGAAAGCAACAACATGGTCTTGAAGGGCAGAATTCAGATTATTAACATATGTCTGGTGATGCTTGGTGTGGTGCAGCTCCATGATCTGTTTGCTAATGTATGGCTCCAGAGCCTTGTGCCAGTGAGCCAGCAAAGTCCAATGTAAACACATTCGAAGAATTTACTCACATCGTAAGCATAAGGAAGCGGTGGAAGTGTGAACTTCTTCGGATGATCAGTCATTTTGAAGATTACGCTGCTGGTAGCAAGAGGGTCTTCGGAAACGGTTGAAATGTCAAAGTTGATCTCTATCTTCGACTGAACATCAACTGGATGGGTGGTGACGGTTTCAGAGTTCACGCTGGTTTGTGATCTTGTCACATTCAAGTGGCTATCACCTCCATAGATAATCTGGGTAAACACGGCGAAGTACTGTAGGAACTGCATTCTAACCCACGCGACATTTCTTTAGCAGCCATACTACTTGGACAACTACGAGGGGGCTACCTTCGGAATGCTACGGTTGTGGACAAAGTAGTGCAAGGTTGACGTTGAAGTTCTGAGGCTAATGTAGCAGAGGCATATCATAGCCGAGGATTATTCAAACCTTAAGTATGACGCCCTAGCGGAATACTGTGGTTATTTCCAGAGCCTTTGGGCTAGGCAATATTAGGAAATTAAGACGACATACCTACATATGCATATATACCATTGTGCAATGAAAAAGCAAAAATGCTAGCAGCTGCCAGTATAGAATTTCTGCCAACTTTCCTTTGGTCGTTTTTGTGGGGACTCCAGAGGTACCTGCCAGATAGAGCCATTAACTATAACCCGCATGTACATACACCAAGCTGTATTTTAGTTTGGGAATAGGGAAAAATACCAATTTATAAAAACCACTGTCTATTCCGGTAGGCTCGCAAGAGCAGGTTTCAGACGAATTTGGTGGACAATGGGTATTTATATCGTGCTGGTATCCAATGTCTCGAAACCAATGAGTCTCATTTGGGGGCAGCATCATTGCAACAGGGAGAGTGTGCACAGGTGCATCTCCTGTTACAATGGAATTCAATAAATAAATACTCTGTGTTAAGAGGAATCCTGCACACATACCCCATCGCTCATAAAAGTATCCTCCCTTTTTGTCCAAATAGTCGAAATATCTCTTATATCGGTCGCTTCTGAAGAAATCCAAATCACCAACTTCATGTAATTGTCAGTACAGGTCTCAGTACTGGCAATTGCACGGCTCAGAAGAGCTGTCGCTTCTGTACAGACATATCTGTCGGACACTTTCTTACTTTCAAAGTTGCTGAAAAATTGACATCTATTGTAGTCCCTTTCTTCCACAGAGATCCCTCCTCGCGATCGATATCACCTAGACGGCTGGAAGGAGGGGCTGGTTCATCGCTCAAGACCCAGTCCAATTCTGCGTCAGGGTGGAGAGAGTCAGTGTATTTTCTTAGATATGCCTGGGTTACTCTCCATAAGGACGGGAATGAGCGAGCATCATCTAATATGTCCATTGTGAAACTGCTTTTGAAGTATTATCAGATACAAGTCTTGCCCCCAGCCTTTAGCAGGATACTTACCCATATTTGATACCCCTTCTTCTGATAAATTTGAAAACATCGTAGTTGATATGGCAGAAGTAGTGTATCATTCGTATAGACTGTGCTTAGCATAGGTGTTTCAAAACCTTGAGGGTTGGGGATTTGATACATTTGGCTCTACTCTCCAGTAATAATCAAACTCAAGCAATCACGGATGCTGGAAAAAGAATCCAGAATTCCACCAGCACATATGGCCTGCACATCTTGTGCATTGTGAGTTAGGCCCGAAGCTAGGTGAGTTGTACACATTCGAAGATAGAAGGGCATTAGGAATGTGGAAACTAACGGTATGAGACCAACCAGCCCCTTACCAACACCCACACTCCCCAAATATTTCAGACTATTCATGAATCTGTCCTGATCAACCCACATAGGCAGTCCCCAATGTTCTTTTGGGATTACCTCATAGTAGGCTCCACCAGAAGTCAAGCTCAATGTACCATCAATGAACTCTTGTGTAAAAGGCACGTCATTGAAGAAAACCCATGGATACTGGTGGGAGACATTGGAGTTGAAATGGTACTCGAGCTGACGGATCGACTGCTGTATCCCGGAGAGCTCCGAGTTTCGAACTAGTGATATGGGTGCAGCGCAGGGTCTTTCAGCCCCATGGTCGAGCCTGAAGTTAGGGACTTTTCCAAGATGAGGTAGCTGCAAGGACTGGAAGGAGTCGGGAACCGATATATATAGAGTCACTATGGCGGTGAAAATAAGGCTGAGATATGTTCTCGTGCCCAAAATCTACTACACAAAAATAAGTCGGTCTGGGCACGAGAACAGCTGAGATATAGAATAGCGAGTACTTTACTCTTGCTTGCCGTCCAGTATGTATATTTATACATATGACTTTGACAGGGAAGCCTTTGTTCAGAAGGGATATGTATCCACAGAACAGGTGACATGATTAATGTAAATCCACGGGGCTTAATTTCATACTCAAGTCCTCTGAAAGACCAGACTACTGAAAGACCACACTGTAGGGTTCCTCGACATTTATATTTGGCTAAGTTACCATATTGGGAAACCAGTAGCTTGCATGCCAAGATTCTATCGTATGTACCAGTACTCCATACTGGTACACATATCCTGTAGTAGGCTTGGCTACCGTTGGAACGTCATGGCTTTAAACACCAATTTGTTTGCCCTTCTGTTCCATAGTTTCAGCTGTTAATTACTTACCCGCAACATCTGAACTCGACATAACACCCGGCGGTCTGCCGATCAGGATGCTTGCTGCTGGGGCTACCTCTCGTGCTGCCGCACGCATATGCCTTCACAACTATTCACACTCCACTGTACCTAGCTTCCGCGCTCTTTCTCCCATTGCGCGTTCATGTCAATCATTCTCAACCTCTAGATCTCTGGACTTATCTAGGCTATCCTCTCTACAAAATCCTAACCGAGGGCGGGACAATGACCTTTCGATCTTCGGAGTTGGTGGTGGTCACCATGGCACTGGAGTTCCAAGCTACTTCCAACGGCAGAGGTTACCGGCGAATACTATCATACGGTAATTATTCTCCTGACCAGAGTGAAGCCAGGACTAACGCCAATAAAGCTTTGTCCCACAACAGCAGGCATGGATAGTCGAGCGAATGGGGAAATTCCATAGAATTTTGGAGCCTGGGTTAGCGATTCTGCTTCCATTTATCGACAAAATCCAGTATGTAAAGAGTTTGAAGGAAGTGGCCATTGAGATACCGAGCCAGAGTGCTATCACTGCTGACAATGTCACTCTGGAGTTGGATGTGAGAGTCCCAGGAAGCTATGAGAATTATGTGAACTGATCGTGGACTGTCAGGGTGTGCTTTACATTCGAATATTCGATGCTTACAAGGCCAGTTATGGCGTCGAAGATGCCGAATATGCTATATCACAGCTAGCACAGACAACAATGCGCTCGGAGATTGGACAATTGACCCTTGATCATGTCCTCAAGGAGCGTGCTGCCCTAAACACCAACATCACTCATGTCATCAACGAAGCTGCTGCCGACTGGGGTGTTAAGATTTTAAGATATGAAATTCGAGACATTCATGCTCCGGAACCCGTACTCCAAGCAATGCATCGTCAAGTTTCTGCGGAGAGATCGAAACGGGCCGAAATCCTAGAATCAGAGGGTCAAAGACAGAGTGCAATCAACATTGCAGAGGGTAAGAAGCAAAGTGTGATCCTCGCCTCAGAAGCATTCAAAGCAGAACAGATCAATACCGCCAGTGGTGAGGCAGAAGCGATATTGCTGAAGGCAAAGGCAACTGCGGCAGGGATTGAAGCCGTCGCAACAGCAATCCGAGAAAACAAGGAGGCTGCACAAGGTGCAGTTAGCTTGAGCGTTGCTGAGAAATATGTCGAAGCGTTTGGGAAATTGGCTAAGGAGAGCAATACGGTGGTGGTACCGGCACAATTAGGAGATCTGGGTGGAATGATAGCTGGGGCTATGAGCATTTACGGGAAAGTTAGCGAAACCCAGAGACGGGAGCAATCCGGTCTAGGCCAATTCCTGGAGAGTGGTAGCCCTCGCCAAAAGCCTACACCTGCATCAGGGAAGGACGAAGTTGCAAATGCCATGTTGGACAGTTTCGATTCCGCTGCAGCAAGGCGGCAGAACTAGCTGCAGTATTATGTGCAAACGAATATATAGCATTCATCGGGGGTGAGTAATATTCCCACTCGCTCCGCGAAAAAACCGCAGCAAGTATGTAATACTCTACTTCGTGTTGCATATGTATCATAGTAACCTTGTTATTCCTTACAATGTGGGGCACTGGGACTGCAAGAACCCTGCGCCTGCACCTGCGCCTGGATCTTGACTCTTAATCGTCGTGTAATTGTTCCGCACCGGAGCTTGATGTGATTGTGGTTGCCCTGTGCTGTAATCCTTGTGGGCATGTCAACCTCTCAAGCATTGCGCTAAAGTATCAATTGTCAATTGTATATAACTTAGCGCTACAGCCAATTTCTAAAAGTATAGCATCTCAAGCTGGTCAGCATCTTGACATTAAACGATGTACTGGCCCCTTGGTACTCCGCGAATCTTCTCTGCAAAGGTCACCAACTCCGTTACGACTTACGATTCTGATGACAACCACGAAGATGGGACCCTAGTAGCTGTATCTCCGATTGATGATACTGGAGATGCCACGTCAAGCAAGAGGGCTACTCAATCGGACGGCCTACTGCTGGCAGGCAACGGTGCACAGAAGGCCCAAGATGTGGAGGAACGAGAAGTTCAAAAAGATGAGACAACAGTGTCAAGAGCCCATCGCTCGAAGAGGGAATTCTTGGATCCACACCACGCACTGGGTGCTTCGCTTGAGGAGGGTAACAAGTCGGGATCCAGCTTAGATGTCACTTTCTCAGAGGAGCTTAACGAGCAAGCTGCGAATGGTGCCATTCTGGCGCTCAAAATGTCGAGGAATGGAGCACTTTTTGCAACTATCACAGTTACTGAAATGACAATCTGGCAAACGAAGGTACGTGAGCTTTTTGTGAATCTCGTCAGCGCTCACTGGGGTAGAAGCTGAGCTCCATTTCTTGCCACATTGCCTTCCAGCCAACAGCAGTTGTAGCCCATGTCCGTCGCTCTCAGCTCTCGCTCAAGTCTTACGGACCCAATATGGACCTCCTCATTCGACCAGATAACCAAATATTTGTTGTCCAAACCGCACTTGGATACTTCATTACCTATTCATTGGCTGGGGATCCAATGGGCCGGGTGTACCGCCCTACATTTGTCCATAGCCACTACAGTCATGCGCGACAAAATTCTTCAGCTTCAGCAGGAGGCGTAATGAGAAACATAGGAGGTGGAGGTGGGACTGGGGGAACATTCATGGTTGGTGCTGGAGAAGCTGGAGGTGTGCGGGAGTATTCGGTGAGGTTCAGGATGGTAATTAAGGTAGATGCTGGAATCGCCAAGTGAGATAGTCTGCACAATCATTGAGGCAAGGTTACATAGTGGCTAACCCAGGCCATTTACGCAGAGCTCTAGCACTCGACGATGAGCTTGTAGTCTCCACAGAGAAGCCTGCCGCAGTCCAATGCATCCGGTGGACACCAGACTCAGAAGGTTCACAAACTACAACCAAGCTACTGAGCCGAATGAGCTGGATCCATAAAGAGAAGAAGCAAAAAACAGGTATACCTGGAAAGCTGGTGTCAAACAAGTGCAAGTACGTGCTGATAAGCGTGGTGTATGGTAGCAATCACTATGACAGAAATGATTTACGACAAACCAATGAATTTATCAACTTGGGTAACCAGTGATGGGCGGGCGTACGCCGTGCAAAAGGATAATACAGTGGTTCGTTCTCTTGGAGCTTCGTCAGCAGCACAGAAAGCTACTAATATAATGAGAGGAGTGCTGGTAGGACGGTGATGGAGCCCCCAATATGTTTAAGGGATACTGCTTTCATGTACCCCTCAAATCCGAAGAGAACGCAGCGAAAGTATCAATAAATGCGAGGTTTTCATTAATAGCGGTTGGGCAAGCAAAGTAAGTATCAGTGAAATATTAAATTTCATTACTTCTAACTGATATCCATGGGAAATAGTGGGGTAATATCTGTTTACAATGCCCGGGACTATGTTGGGAACATACCCCTCTCATACATTGTAAGACCTCCCTCATCAATGACGGGGAGGATGAGCTTCGCCACCTGGTCCCCTGACGGATATGCCTTATTTGGTGGCTACGAAAAGGGTTGGGCAATATGGAGCGTGTACGGCAAGCCAGGTGCACACAGCTTTTGGGCAGAACGGGATCTGATAAAACGGAGCCCTGGAGAGGGTTACTTGGATGGTGTGAAGGATGGATGTTGGTTTGGTGGTGGACAAGACTTGTTATTGGTGAAGTATAAGGGTGACGAGAGGTTATGGGCGTTAGAAATGGCCAAAAGTGCTGTAACAGGGTGCTACAACGCGGTAAGTTGTCTCGAGCGAAACCTTCTATATGCACTAATGTATTGTTACACAGGCAAATGTATCACGAGCAGTGCTCCAGACGAACGAAAAGCTGCTCATATACCGCGGGTATGAATTAGCAGACCTGACTACCCTGGCTCAGGAGAACAGTATACTGTGGAACCACGTCCCAATGCCTCCCATATATTTAATTGACAACTGGCCTGTTAAGTCTGTGGTAATATCCCCTGATGGTAGATATGTCGCAATTGCGGGGAAGAGAGGCCTGGCGCATTATTCAATAAACAGTGGAAGATGGAAAACTTTTGTGAACGAGAAGATGGAACATTCCTTCCATGTCAGAGGAGGGATGTGCTGGTATCACCATATATTGATTGCCGCCGTTGAGTGTGATGGTGTCTACGAGGTCAGTCTCCCATGGGTTTGTGTGGTGTATGACTATAGTGACAACGGGCAGATACGGTTGTACTCCAGGGAAACAGACCTCGACAACACACATCTCTTACATATCGAAACATTACCTGCCCCTATTGTCCTAATATCTCTTGTGGGATATGATTCTTTGCTTGCATACACGCTAGATAATATCCTCTATCACTATGTTATTACGCCTACAAAGGACACCGTCAAGTTAATTCAGGTTGGGCAGCTTACATTTCATGGTATCATACGGTCACCTAGCCGAGTCCGTGGCCTCAGTTGGATACTTCCTGAGGAGCAAATCTTGGAAGGAGACCCGGCCAGAGATGTTACCGTTGCTAGCGTCCTGTTCTTGGTAGACGGGAAGTTGGCATTATTACAGCCCGGCTCAGGAGAAGGCGGGGAAGTCAAGTATGAGATGCGTGTTTTAGAGAAAAATGTTGAGTATTACTGCCTTATGCGTGACCAGCCACTTCAATTCGTCCAGTCTGAGGCTACAGGGAATCATACACCCATTGAGATGTTACCTTCCGGGAATGGGAGAATCAAAGAAGGTTTGAGGGATTCACTGTGGATATTCGATGGGAAGGATCTGAAGGCCTGGGTAGATGTCCTAGAGGTGATGCAGTCTGCCAGGAGAGGGTCCAGGGAATTACCCACAACAATCAAAGTGGGTGTGGATTTTTATCCCATGTCAATCTTGTTATCGAAAGG
>Ga0307514_10003974_pt1 | contig 13812 bp, 7 predicted proteins | sample 16_EM_MG_FD_203088 | JGI IMG/M metagenome (GOLD analysis project Ga0307514, IMG submission 203088) | Populus trichocarpa ectomycorrhiza microbial communities from riparian zone in the Pacific Northwest, United States - 16_EM | ecosystem: Host-associated > Plants > Roots > Unclassified | place... | reverse complement strand
TTAAAATAATAAAAATAAAAACATGTTAGCTCAAAGAAACATAAATAAAAAAGAGATATAAAATTAATATATTTCAACTCTAAAATGAATTTTTGCAAGATATCTTACTATGTTTTTATTTTTTTTATTTTAAATAATAATCAAACATCATCTAAAAATTATTAAACTTATTGGCTGGACCGGATTAGTTAAGGTCTAATGTACTTCTAGATACTAGAATTTAGACAAAATATATATATATATATTTACGATCTCATGCACTGTATATTGTAATATGATAAAAATTAATCAAGCATGAATGACTGTTCATATAAACCTCATCTATTTTCCCAGTAAAACTGAATTAATATTAGGGTGATTTCATAACAATTTCTCCTTTTTTTCAGTATTTCTTAAATTTAAGATGAATTTCTCACATGATATTTGCCATTGTCGTGATACTTAGAATTAGATGTTTAAATAGATTTTATCATCTATATATCATAATTAAGATTTTTTAAAATCAAATCTATAAAATTTATATTACTCGAACATAAAGACGCTATTATCATTTACAACTCAGCGTATAACGTATACGGGTATACTTACCAATGAGGGGGTAAAATCGTCATAATGGAAGGAATGGGGCCACATGTTCAAAATTTAGAATCCCTCCTTCTCTCTAAGTTGTGTCTTGCCTAGTTGCCTTCCTTTGCCTGTCATGCGCCTGCCTTCCTTCCTTACATGTCTCATTACATGATCACAACATAATTATCGCCGTTTACTTCGATAAAATCATCTCCTTCACTCTGAAAATTAATTTCCTTTGCTTGAACTCTCTCTCATTTTCTCTCCTTAGTTCATTTTACCGGAAAGTTTGAGATCATACCAAATAGAGAACAATACATAAATGAAATCTTGAACATGCCATTACACCTTTCTCTCTCATTTTCCGGGAAAAAATATGAAGGAAAGAGAGAGAAAGTGAGAGATGATCATACTACATTCACACCCTTCTCGTGAGTTTACCAAAAAGAACAGAAAAATTAACCTCCCTTCTGTCATTCTTGAAAAACTCAGCAGAGAGAAGGAAGAAATTTTTTAAGCCATAAACATCATCAATGCTGTCCTGTTGCTCTGTCTTTTAAAGCCGAAAAACAAGAGTTTGAACGTGGAAACCTTGATGGGATCTCTTGTTTCTGTACGTGGAATGTGATTCTGAAGAGATATGGATATAGAAATGGAAACGGAAGAAGAATTCGTTGCTGTTGAACCAATCTGGGTCCGAGACGTTGATGGTGATGATGCTGATTTCGATATTGATTACGAGTTTGATGCTTCAAAATGTTATGATTTTTCGAGGCAAGAAACAGAATTGGAGGCTCAAGAATCTGAATTTTGGTTTGAAATTGCACCAAGTTATCCTCCTTCACGTAAGTAATTGTCATATATTTGTTTCCTAATTGATCAATAATTTTTAGTCAAATTTTATTTGATTATTATTGTTTTTTTTAATTTTTTTCTGTGGAATTTTTTATTTTTATTTTATTTTTTAGCTTTTGCTATAAAGGCTAAACGGAGACCAAGTTTTGCCTCCTTGGAACCTGCAGAAATTTCAACAGATCATAATAATTATATAGGTAGAGGAAAATAACATGAAATCCATGCTAATTATTTTTTTTTCTTTTATGAAGGTTACTAATTTTGTAGGTTGTGAATAATTTTTTTCTCCAAGCAGGATTAGAATCTGATAATCAGATAGTTCAAGATATTGCAAAAGCTGAAGCCAAGTCCCCAGTGAAGTCACCACGATCGAAAAATTCTTTTATGAATCCTACAGCAAGTCAGCTGGCCAAGAAAAATTGCTGGCCGGAAAATCATTGCAATCGATTGATCAGAAGGTTCTAGCTATTTCTTAAGTAATAATGTTTTTGAAGTTGCCATGAGTACTTCTAATTTATGTTCTGGTGTATTTTCTCTATTTTCTGTTTCATTTTATTTGCTTTTATTTGCTGCAGGTTTACCAAGTTCTCAGTGGAAAATGAAGAGAAAAATTCAAAGGGCTCTTCTGTTATTGGAAACCAAGCTACCAAAAGGCAAAAGCTCGAGTCTGGTTACTTGCGCAAGGTGCAGAAATGTCATCGTTTTTCGGCATCATTCTGGCTTTGATTTGCTTATTGTACTCGCTTTTCGAATTGCGGTTGGGGCAAACAACTTGTGAGTTTTCGATGTTTCATAAGAATACTTCTTTAATTTTCTATGCAGGTTGCTTGTTTGAAGCATCAAGCACTCTTTCAGCACAAGGAACCGAAAAAGGTTAGCAATAGATTCAAACTGAATTGTTAATTTTGGTTCATGATCGCTTAAGAATATCCACTGGATTTGGATTTGAGATTTTTTTGTGCTGCATTATAGTCTAATTTTAGTTTCCTGTTCATCTACTGATTTTTTAGATAATTATGGATTGTGTTACAGGTTGATGAAAGACCCACATTTGGCAGAACAAAAGCCACAATTCCCAGAGAACCTATACTTAGAACATCTTATAGGGCAGAAAGACACAGGTATCAATCACTTCTGTGGCATCTTCTTTGATAATTTTTATTTAGGATCCTCATAACATGGAGCTTTGCCTGATTTCTTCCATCTTTTTATTACTTGTTCTGAATTTTCAGGTCTAAGCTTAATTTAGAGTCTGATGAAAATGCGAAACCAAATGCTTCTTGTGCTTTTAAAGCAAGGCCATTGAACAGAAAAGTTGGTTCTTTCAGTAACTGTCTTGTGTTTTTTCTTGTCTTCCATTTCACAAGTTTTCATCTTTGTACTTATGTTCTGTGTGTTTGACAGATTCTCAGGGCTCCTTCATTCCCTCTTCCTAGAAAAAGCGCTCCACAACGGCCAGAATTTCAAGTAATCAGTAAAACTGGTGTTAATTTGCTTTATCAGCTCTTGCTCTTTCCCTAGAGTTTCTGGAGACATTGATTTGAATGATTATGATGATCACATAATTTTTCTTTTAAAATGCCTTTTCCATGGTCTTCAGGTTTTTCACCTGAGGACATTGGAGAGAGCAAGGACATCGGAGAGGGCTGCTACGCAACGTTCATCTATTAATAATGTAGGTGATCAATAATCATATTGATGCTAAATTTCATTCTGCCTCTTATACTTCTTGACTGGTAGAGATGTCTGCGTTGATTTTCTATATGTTCTGCATTGCTCAAGGAAATGATTTTCTCATTTCAGGCAGCAAATGTATCTAATTCTAATCCTATTTCACAAAATGGAACCACAGACTCTAGAAGGTAACATTGTCAGCAATGACAACTTTCTCAATTTTTGAAGACAGGCATCCCTTTTCACTTTTCCTCTCTGCATTTTCGTCCTAAATAGGACTTAATTTCAGTATGTTCCGTTGTGTAATCTCTCCACGTATTCTTTTCAAACCCTTGTGTTTCAGTATGATACTTGTTAAGAAGTTACATCCCTTTCAAAGAGAAAAGTCCAATTCTACCTTGAAGGAGAAATCAGAAGCCCTTGATAAATTTAAACCGCGCTGCCTTAATAGAAAGGTGAGGTGCATTTCATACTTTTCCATTTTTAATTTGTAATGCAAATGATTTTCTTGTTTATTAAGCCATATCTGTCTCCTAAAGATATCTCAAGAGATTATTGGCTAATGGTAGTATAGAGTCGTAAGTTCTGCCCTGCTATTCTGCCTTGTATGTTTGATTGTTTAGTGCTTACATTAGTCCTGTGTTTTTTACTTCTATGTAGGAACCAAATTCTCCGACTAAGAGGTTTCGGATGAACCTCACGATAGAATCATTTAGTAAGGTTTGTTTCGTTTGAATAATGTCTTATGTGGTCTCTTTATAACCAGTCACCAGGATGGATTCTTATGTTTTCTCTTGGCATGATATTCAGCTCTCCCTGGCATCTGAAGTCCATTCTAATGCAAATGCTCAGACAAAATTGCCATTGCAGTATAGGGTTGGTTCCTTCAAACTCTCCAATTGTGATTTTCGGAAATTTATTCTTTATACTTGCAATGCAACGCATTCTTGTTATATATGAAAACTTCCATTGTTTGAATGTAGGGCTCGAAAGAGAATGCACCAGGCTGTTTGAACCTATAAAATGAGGGTCTATATATTATCTTCCCTTTTACGTGTATTGACATGGCATTCACATGGTTTCTCAGTTGATGAAGGCCTCTCTTCTTTTTTTTTTCTTTCAAAAACCTTCTTACATATCATAGACGATGAGCGTGATCAAATTAACTAAGCTAGGAGGGAGTCATAACCGGTGTCGAGGGATTTGTTGCGTTGTCTCGAACCAGACTTAACATTAGCAGATAGCTTGAATGCTAACCTCGAGTTTGCAAGTTTATTGCCCATCACTTGATGGTTAATTTCTACAGGAGTTTGTGGATATATGCAGAGAGCAGTGTTTTTTCCTGGATTAAATTCTTGAAATGGCATGATGTTGGTTGAGGTTCCAGCACATCTATATAAAAGCTTCGGTATCTAGAATCCCATATATGTAGGGAAATGGGAATGCCTGTCACCGGGGGCTTCCAAAGGGAAAACATGTTCGATTTATGAGAAAGAATGCTTACCAAGCAAAGTTTTGAGATTACAAATGTACAGTTTCCTAGTAGAGTAGTTTCAAGCTTTTCCTTTTTTCCCTTTGTTTTTGAGCTACTAACTCTTATCAAGCAAAGCAGCAAGAGCAAGAGACAGTAGATGCATTCAAAGACCGCATTTTCCATTCATGAAAAGCATTAAGGTGATCACAGAACCACAGAGTTGCTAAACCCAATTCTTACATCGAAAGGTCTTGAATGATATACCAAAATAAATTACGAGATAGTAGAAATACTTGTATAAGAAGTCTGACAAAAGCAGCTATCCGAAAGGGATTTAACCCCCCGTGTTCTGTAAAAGCAGTTAAGCTTAATATGTGCAAAAACATGATGAAACATATTACCAGATGTGCTTTAAACAACCCATTTAGAGCAAAAATTTGGGATTTTCTATCACTGAATTTTTCTGGGGTGCAAGGCAAATTAAAGAGTGTTCTTTGATACAACTTCTTTGAACCTCACGAACCACTGTGCATCAGAAGAGTTGTTTTCCTGCGAAGGTTGCTGCTGGTTAACTATTGGCTGCTGCTGCTGTCCTTTGTCGATGACAAATTTGGCATAGTCAATAGGCTTTGGAAGAAGAGAAGCTTTTGTAGGAAGAGCTGGAAGAAATGAAACCAAGACCCTGGACACATCCTGCATGGTTGGTCTCTCTGAAGGATGGCGCTTGGTGCACAGTAATGCAAGTTGGAAACTCTTCTTTACATGCGTCAAATCCATGCATGTAACGGAAACCTCTGGGTCAACAGCCTCCATTACAGTGTTGTCATCAGCCCTGGATAAAATCTGATAGAAACGATGGGCAAAGGATAGAGTTGCCGTCAGCAAAAATAACAAGACAGAACTTTTAAAACAACTAAATTGGACATTATGTAGCCACCTATCCATGTTGAGAACTACCATAAGCAATCATATGTTTATGAGCACATCTATTGAGATACATACCAGTTGCTGCAAATTAGACTCATTATCCACAGCCTTTTTCCCAGTTAGAAGCTCCAAGAGAACAATGCCAAAACTATAAACATCTGATTTTTCAGTTAGCCGCGATGTCCGGGCATACTCTGGATCAATGTAGCCAATGGTCCCCAGGACAAAAGTTGAGGCATGAGATTTTGTAGTTGGGATGCATTTAGCTATTCCAAAATCAGACAAGTGAGCTTCAAAATCCTCATCCAGCAAAATATTTGAGGACTTCACATCCCTGTGGATAATCCGAGGGTTGCAATCATGGTGAAGATAAGCAAGTCCTTGAGCAGCACCAACTGCTACTTTCAATCGAGTTTCCCAGTCAAGCTTAACCTTTTTGGATGATCCTTCCATTGATAGCAACAGAGAAGCATTAGCAAAATAACATAACATACAACTACCAGTTTTGACAAAGGGAGAAATAAGAATATACAAGAAACTACATTGAACAAGTGAACCAGAGGGAAGACTAACAGTAACAGAAGGGGAAGTTTAGTTCACTGACCATGAAGAAGATCCCACAGAGAACCATTCTTCATATAGTCATAGAAGAGAAGGTTCCCACGAGGAGATAGTGCATAACCATGTAAGCTGACTATATTCCGGTGTCTGATGCTTCCAATGGTCTCAAGTTCAGTTTCAAACTCATGCAAGTTGTATGGGTACTGATTGTAGAGTCGCTTAATTGCAAGTGGTCGGGAATTTTTCAACACACACTTGTATACTGTGCTAGATGCACCATAACCTATAATATACTTCTCACTTAAATTCTCAGTGTTCCTCATTATGTCATCGAAGGTGTGAATAGCCATGTCCATGTGAAGGACTACAAGCTTGGGAGGACCTGGCAAGATATTAACCAACCATGAGGGGATTTGGGAAAGTGAAGCAAAACCATAAACATAACAAGAACAAACAAATATCAAGAAAAACACATGCCTTGTAGGGTTTTGTCAGATCCCATTGTCAATTGTTTCCGTTGATTGGATTTGTAAATCACAACAACAATCATGGACAATAATGTTACGAATCCCAAAGTGATACAGACAACTGCAGCTCTAGAGAAGATCACTGAACAGCAGAAAATAGATTGATAAGTTCCCGATAAAACTCCAAAGCCTTCTTCAATTACAGTGGACTATGCCAAAAACGAAATCAAGCATTCAAAAAGAAACATATTGGACAAGGTGTTACCTTTAGACTTCAGGACATAAGGGCCACATACTGATCCCAACCAGTTGCCACACAACAAAGGATTTCCAATAAAACTGGTGAGGGATTACAAATAATCAATGCATGGGAGTTTCTACAGGAAACTAATTCTGCAATTTTCATTTTTAGTGCTTTCAAAGAAGAAAGTGTAAACCACTCCATACCTGTCTGGCGGAAACCTTGTCAGGTTTCTAATAGGTGGCACAATTCCTGACAAATTGTTGTATGAGAAATTCCTAACACAAAAAGTCATTTTCAGCAGGCAGCATTAAAAATGAACTTCGAAGAGAAACAAGTAAAATAGCTTACAAATTGGCAAGGCTGAAACAATTGGTAAGTTGATCAGGGATTTCTCCTTGCAAGTCATTGTTGTTCAGGATCCTGCCATCCATCAGCAAATTAGAACTACATTGTAGAAATGCATCACAATTAAAAAAGAACTTACAGTAGTGACCTCATCTGAGCCTTGAACTTACAGAGTAACAATGTTTTGCAACTGCCCCAATTCCACTGGAATGCTACCAGTCACATTGTTGAAAGACATGTCTCTGGGGTAAAAAAACCACACTTTGTATTACACTCAGGAAAGGGGAAATTGCATACCCTAATAAAGTTCATCCAAGAATTAATAGTAGAGTTTGTAAGAATCTTACATAGCTTGTATGCTTCTTAGATTCCCAAATTCAGCTGGCAACCTTCCATGAAGATGATTCCTGCTCAAATTCCTGGAGAAGTAAACATCAGAAATTAGATCAGCAAGTTCCAACAAAGAACTAAAATTTAACAAACATTGCACTCCAGAGAAGACATACAAAATGAGAAGGTGCTCCAGATCACCAATAGAAGCTGGAATGGGCCCCGAAAAGTTATTGCTGGAGAGATCCCTGAAAAAATTGATTCATGAGACTAGCGAATTGCAGTTTGAATGAGCTCCAAAACCAAGTGTTAACAATTAATCACAAAAGTCTGCAGTATTAGGGAACTTACAATGTATCCAAATTGATAATGTGTCCCAGCTCAATAGGAATACTGCCTTTGAAATCGTTTGAAGAAAGATTTCTGAAAATTCAAGACAAGTCAGTTAATTGACAGGAAATAGTGCAAGTGCAACTACAAATATGATAAAATTTCCAAATATGGTTTCGAGAACTCACAGGTAAGTCAGACTTTCAAGACCCTTGAAACCTGAAGCTATGATTCCACTCAAGTGATTACCATATACATTTCTACGTATGGAAGTCATACCAATTAGTTGCTGTCAAGCTCACATCAGAAACATAAGACACTACAAATAGTGGCAAACAACTAGGATATAAAAATTCCTACAATTGGTTCAAAGCCCTGCATGAACTAATATTGTTCGGAATGGGGCCTTCAAGATGGTTGTTAGCAAGATTCCTGTTCCACAAAAAAAAATTAAGTAAAGGATAGAAGAGAAAGCAGAAAGCTTTTAATCACAGGAGACTCACAATTCAAACAACTGTTCGAGCATCCCAAGTTCAGGAGGAATTCTTCCAACCAGCTGGTTGTCATTCAATTGCCTAAAATAATTCTGTTCAGTCACTAAATAAAATAAAGTATGCGTTGATATACATCAATGCATCTGGAAACCTCCAAATCAGGAGAGGAATCTTACAAGTAGCTTAGCTTTGACATGTTTCCAAGCTCGGGTGGAATTGGTCCTGTAAGCTTGTTGCCATGAAGATACCTGGTGCGCATTAAAGAAAAAAAATCACATAAACATTGGAAGAGCCAGTGGCAATTTTATATGTTACCAAATAGAACTCACAGTTTCCATCGTTAAAAACAGTAATTGTAACAAAATGAACTCACAGTTTCCCAGTGTACGACAAATTGCCAAGTATAGGGGGAATTGGTCCAACTAGCTCATTGTCACTCAAATCCCTTTAAAAAGAAAGGAAATAAGTACACACTACAGATCACCATGCTGTAAATAAAAACATTGATGATTTTAAATCATACTTACAAAACAGCCAAGGCCTGCATTAAACCAATCACTTCTGGAATCTTCCCGGTGAGACTATTACCTTGAAGGGACCTAAAAAAGAGGAACAGCAATTACTTGTGGCATGTCATATACATGGTAGGACACTCTATCATCTTGCTTTAAGATAACTTAAAATGGCATGCTCCATATGGCAAAGAATAATGTACAAAATAGAAGACGTACAGGGTAGCAACTTGCAAGAAGCCAATGTTGTATGGTATCTCCCCACCGATCTGATTGTATGATATATCCCTGTAATTATCGAACTAAAAGTATACACATCAAGAAATCTCATAAACAACTCAAAATCAGTCTGTAGCAGAAAACATACAGTATCTCAAAGCTGGTACAGTTGCCGATGCTACTAGGAATTGTGCCAGATAGGTTATTTCCTCTCACATCACTGGCAAAAAAAAAGGTTTTAAGTCCAGAAAAAATAGAAATTAAAAGCGAAAACAACTCAACAGGAATACATAAGCAGGCAGGTTGACTACTTACAAATACCACAAGCCAGTCAACTGACACATATCTTCTGACAGTGTTCCAGTCAACAAATTGCCACGTAATCCACTGGGGCACAAATGAAACATGTTAACGAAAATAATCAGACTCCAGGTTAAAAAATGCTTTCACTTACAACACCGAATCCAGAAAATCCTATAAAGGTTCAATCAACAGGTCAAAAGAATAAATAATCTTACAAGTGCTTAACTGTGCCAAAAACTGAAATACTCACAGGTACTGTAAGACTTCATTCCAGTAGATCAGTCTTGGTATCTCACCGGTCAGCTGGTTTTTAGCAAGGTCACTAAAAAGGATCACAAGCAACATTTCAATAATATCAGTACCTATTGGAAGAATCTGGTGATTCATAAACACCATATCAAAACGTTAATCCACTAGGACTCACAGTGTCTTCAGATTTGGAATTTGGGTTAAAGTTGAAGGAATAGGACCAGTAAGCTGGTTGTTCTTCAAATTTCTACATTGGAGGACAAATTACTCCATGAAACTAGAAAACCCAAGCTGAAACATAGACTGAAAGAAACTCAAAAAAAGGATTCTTACAGGGTATCAAGTTGCTTCAACTTGGAAATAGAAAAGGGAATGTCACCATAAAGCAAGTTATCAGAAAGATCCCTAGATTCCACAATGCAAACCACGAGTTATCCAGAAATCACTAAAAACCAGCAGAAAATCTAATTTTTATCACACAGACAGCAGAATATTACAGATTGAATAATGAAGCACAATTGCCGATCTCTTCTGGGATTTGACCAGTCAACTTATTTCCTTGAAAGTCTCTGCCATTTACAAAAAATCAGAAAAAAGTACTATCAAGAAGACCAAACAGGAAGAAAAAAGGACAGATTCCAAACAACAACTCGTATGCTTGATGAAAAGAGACGCAGCTCACATGGATTGCAAGTTTCTCAAATCTCCAATGGCAGGAGAAATTTCACCACCAAGGTTCAAATTGGACAGGTTACTACACAGAACACACAACGGCAAGATTTTAAAACCCAAATTTGCAAAACAATGCGAAAGGCCGAAATAAAATAAAAGGAGTGAAAGAACGTGACCATCTTTCAAGGGCTTACAGAGAAACAACGGAGAGGCTGACATTGTCACAAAACACACCACGCCAAGAACAAAAATCTTCATTGTGCACATCATCCCAGTCAAGAAGCACATTCACCACATTGCTAAATGATTCCTTAATAGACATCAATGCTTTCCCTGCATCAAGACAATATCTTATTTAAAAATACGAGAATCCAAAAGGCTATACATAAAAAAAACTTGACTTTCCTAGCTCTACTATCAAGCAGTTTGATTTATGAAACAAAAGTCAAACAAAACAAATCTTTAGAACCCCACCACTTTTGGGAGTTCTCTCACTAAATTCCTCCTCTCTTACAGTCACAAACACAAAAGGATATAGAATCCTTGATCCATTTTACAGCTAAAATCACCATCTTTAAGGAGCCCGCGTAAAGAAACGGGAAATAAAGATGCTGCAAAAATTCAAAAACTGATAGAAAACACAAGGAAAAACCTGATGAAGCTAACAAACAAGAAAAGGTACACAAGGAGAGAGCAGTACCCTCGTCGTTAAGTGGGGAAACAAGAGGAGACATGAGAAGCAGAAGCAGCACCGCCATTGCTAAACAGTGCTTGAAAACCACTACTAGCTTCATTTTTTTCACACACGAACAGGAAAACAAGACACGAGTGAATGTATAAGACGAAGAACAGGAAGAAGAAACGGAAATTATGGGGTCTTGAGATTATCTGCTGTCATTGGTAGAGAGAGAACGGAGAGCATTCGTTTGGCGTGAACTGTAAGGTAGAGAGTTATAACATGGCACAGAATTTATTTATGAAGAAGTGAGAGAGAGAAAGAGAGGACAGAAACATAGTGCAGTAGAGAGAGAAGGAGAGGGGCAGTGTAATAAACGGCGGTGAAGAGACGTTTGTGGCTGACTTGCTTTGTTTGATGGTTAAAGCTGTCAAATAGTTATATCTTGTTTTCTTTAATATAATTTATTCAGATAAAATTTTTACAGTACTTTGATTTTTGTAGGAAGCCAATTTTGGTTATTAGCATAGTTACTAAATTCTCAAGTTGGATTTTATTTTAAATCAGTTTTGTTATTGTTGTTATTAGATTTACATATCGTATAAATTATATTATAAAATTATTAAAAAAATTAATGTAAATTTATTTTTTATATATATTTATATTATTTTGATATGCTGATATCAAAAATAATTTTTTAAAAATAAAAAATATATATTATTTTGATGCATTTCTATATAAAAAATAATTATTACCATACTTTCAAACATCCTTTTAAATAATTTCATGAGTTGATTTATAATTTAAACCAAAAAATATTTAAAAAATATATTATCTTGATAAATAATTAACCATAATTGATCAAACTATATATGAGTTTATCTACTGATTTAGTAATTCAAATCCTTTAAATGTTGATTATTTGGAAGTTTTGTTAATTTTTGCTTATAAGAACAATTTAAAAGTGTTTTTAACTTGAAAAAAAAATATAAATTTGATGTTTTTTTAGTAGTTTTTAATAATTTTAATATGCTTGTGTCAAAATAAAAAATTTATTAAAATCTTAATATACTTCCATACAAAAATTATTTTTTAAAAACATAATATACTATAATACCAAACATATAAATGATCATTTCCCTCCTGTATTTTATAATTATCATCCATCACTGAAAAATAATTAGATAAATTAGAGTTATTATAATTCATAATTCTCTTTGCTAAAAATAGAAAATTTATTAAGATAAGATTATTTGCTAAGATTTTGATTATTTGATTTAAATGGTAATTTTTATCCACGAATTAGTAGGTGGTGTTGAGAAAAAAGATTAAACTTATAATTACTGGGTTCGAGCTGTATCATTGTCTCTTAAACGAAATGCATGCACAATTGCACATGCTTGCGTGAGATTATCGAAACTCTTAAAATAGATAAATCTCAGAAAAGGCTGTGAAATGGTAGAGGCAAATATCATTGAATAATAAAATATTAAATTTGAATTTTTCAGCTATATTACAATTCTTTCTTCTTTTTTCGGCAATCATTGCAAATCAAATTCAATGAGTGAAAGAGAGAGCAGTAGTCATTCGTACTAACATATTTTTTTATTTGATACTTCATATTCATAGTAGTGATTATATTTTTAATTATTTTTAATATTAACATATTAAAATAATTTAAAAATAGAAAAAATAAAAATTTACTTAATCTCTATTGAGAACGGAAAACCGAGCCTTACAAGGTTATTATTATTGATTTATTGTATTTTTTACATTTTTAGTACCAAAAATGTTGTTTTGATTTGATATTTGACAGTGGGTGGAAGAGAGCAGCCGTCATTCGTACAATAGCGGCCGTTTTCCAATGTCGTTACGATTTTCGACGGCCACTTCTACTGTTTTTTTCTTTTCCACGCGCGTTGAGGACGAGTGGGGAGAGGAGGTGTTGCTAACGGTCGTGAACTAACGGGGGTTGATGGCTCCTTTTTTTTCTTCTTGTTATTAATTTATGAGCACATGGCTGCATTGTTGAATAAATAATACATTATTTGTACTTTTTTATTATTATTTTTTCTTTTTAATTTTTAAACGGGTCAAATCATATTATTGAGATAATTTAAGACAAGTTAATATATTAAGATAGTTATAAATGTAAATAATATATTAAAGTATATAATCTTGTAAATTTTTGTCATTCCAGTGCAAATCACGTTTTATAAAAAATTAAATTTTTTTTGTTTAAAATTAATTTTTTTTATATTTTTAAATTATTTTAATATATAATATAAAAAATTATTTTTAAAAATAAAAAATATTATTTTTTATATATTTCTCATAGCCTATTCTTGCTGTTTTCCATGCTCGTGAATTGGGCGTGGACAGGTTTGCGTGAAGGATAAAGGCCTGATTAACTGTTACTAGACAAGGGAGCAGGGGAGTTTTCTGTAATTCCACCTCTAATCCTTGTCTTTTTCCGGAGATATTTGTTTTTGTGATGAAAGTACGTTTTTAAAAATATATTTGACTTTTAAAAGTATTAAATTAATTTTTTTAAGTATTATTTTATAGTTTTGATGTGTTAAAAAAAATTAGTATATTTTAAAATAAAAAATATTTTAAAAAAACCGTACATCATAATAATAAATACATATATTGTTGAGTTAGTAGTGTCTTGACCCTGAGCATTAGTTGTTGTTAGTATCATCCGATAAATTAATACTCGATTAATTAATAGTTTTAGTTGCATAATATTTTTTGTTTAAATAATATCATAATTGAATAATATTTTGATTAACTAATAAATTTTAATGATCTCAATAATATTAATTTACAGAGGTTTATCTATATAATCTCAATAATATTAATTAATCCGCTCATGGGATTAACTTTGCTTGTAATATTCCCTTGGTAGTT
>Ga0307514_10003973_pt1 | contig 13813 bp, 8 predicted proteins | sample 16_EM_MG_FD_203088 | JGI IMG/M metagenome (GOLD analysis project Ga0307514, IMG submission 203088) | Populus trichocarpa ectomycorrhiza microbial communities from riparian zone in the Pacific Northwest, United States - 16_EM | ecosystem: Host-associated > Plants > Roots > Unclassified | place... | reverse complement strand
TGAGAACCCATCTTCAGATCATTCCTTAAAAAAGAGATTGCTTGAGCTTATAAATCATGGAAACTCAAATAGGGAAAACACGTGGCCACAAAGCGATTTCAAACTCAATGTAAACGCTCACCCATATCCCTCGAGATACCCTTAACTTGATTAAGCTTGTCCTCTGGCTTCAGGCTGCAGTAAACTTCAGAGATGCCCACTGCTTTTGCAACTCTCCATGCACTTGATTCATGGTCACCAGTTAACATCATTACTCGGAACCTTGCTTGATCTTGCAATTCAGATATGACATCTGAAACCCCTGGTCGTGGTCTATCCTCAAGGTGGATCAATGTTACCTACAAAGTCATAGAGTGACATTTAAAACCAGGAAAATCACAGCTGCATGACCACCCTTCATTTAGTGCCTTCTGTCATGCAGATGAATAGGATGTACATTGTTACAAAGAAGTCATATGCAGTAAAAACCCCAGAGCATATAGAATTGGTCACAAGACATATCATTTGTAACAAGGTCCATTGCTTGATACAATTGCAAGCCTTGGGTTGCAGCCACATGCACTCATTTCATGCAAAAGAGCTATAGGAATATTTACAAATTCTCTCTAGCATGAGCTTATCTTGGTGGGGTAATGGCCTTTGTATATGATTTTATTGTAGGCTTCACAGAGAAGCATTACCTAGCTACTTCCTCCTCTCGTTCTCTGTGCGCCACAAGAGAGCCTAGAAGGAACACAACTTTTCCTAGAATCATCCTTTTAACAATGGGCTGCGCTATAGTCAGCCTATTCCTCAACATGTCTTTCTGTGACCAAGCAAGTTTCTAAAAGGCCTTAAAGCATTTTCTTGGTTCAGACTGTTCACTGAACCACTATGATCAACTTAAGGAAACTATAAAGAATCTCAGGGTTGTTAATAAACTAGAAAACTTGAGAGACATGCAAAATGTACACGACTTAAATAGACTTCAATATGGTAGAAAGAGAAAGAGCACTCACTTGGGATACGGTTCAAGTGAATTTGCATTTAATTTTAGGCCTCGGTGTTTATCATGTTACAGGAACAAATGCAAATAGCACTAGGAAGTCAGAAGGTAGCAATCATTCAGGTTAATTGTGACTAATATGGTAATGTTATCAGCACCAATTTATGACTAAGTGTTGACATATATTAAGCGCATTTGGTACAGAAATTTCATCTACAGTCACAAAATCCTTGGAGATTTGAAGTTGGTTTAAGAGCAGGTTAGATGGTATCTTTCATGAAATACCAACTCAGCCAAGCAAATGGAGCCTCACCTTTTCTTCAACAGAAAGAGCAGCATGAACAAAATCTCTTCCATAAGAAGATGCATTAACTGCTTCCTTTATCTTTCTTGATTCATCTTCAGATTTACAAAGTGAAGCAATGAACTCTACAGAACCAAGAGATGCTTTCAGCAATTTACCCCCTCCAGTTCCTGACTATAAAAAAATAAAAATAACTGGAATTCAATTTGCATCATGGAAATAAAAAATGAACCTTCTAACACAGGAAATCAAGAGGGAAATTACAATTCAACTTCATCTATTAAATTCAAAAGGAAGCAGACTTGAGTGTATTGAAGAAAAGACAGAGTACCTCAATGTTATTCAGAGTAGCAACAAGACCTTTACCGGGAAAATATTCAAAACTGTCCACAGAAACAGAAGGTAGATCTTTGCCTATACTATGATCCACAACAGCTCTGTATCAAGCAAAAAAGCAATAATTTACCAAAAGAAAAAAGAAGTTGATGTTTATGTTTATGTTCATGTTCATGAGATAGACAAGATGATAATAAAAATTGAACTTCTGTGACGAGACAAGACCATGATTAATTCCAACTATGGTCAACTAGAATCAAGCCACGTGAGAATGAGATTCTGAATCCCATTTTTAAGTTTCTAAATGAGGAACACGGGATTCCAAGCACTAAAAACATTGAAAGGACCAAACAGCTAATTTCGACCAAAATTGTAATATGCCACAAAACCATCTCCATACCAAGCTGATCCGGATCCCTAGAAACCAACTTCCTTTCGATTACATTTTCTCTGTATATACATAAGATATACATATGGCATCGCTAATAAGAAAAACCCGTAGAACACAAAAGGAGCTTTCACTTATTGCTACCAAACACCATAACATCTAATGGTTCAATAAGAGTTTCAACCAAATTTGCATATGCATATTTCATAGAGGGTGGGATAATGAATGAGAAACAATTCGAAACAAGAAGTTTGTATGACACAACAAGATATGATGAAGCACCAATGAAAAGAAAATTAGACAATTGAATAAGCTGAAAAAACTCTTTCCAGCCATCAAGCCAATACTAGATCAACAGGGGAAGCAACAAAAAGTTATAAATAAGAAGGCACGTCTTCTTACATTTATATTTTGTTGGTGTGTGTGGGTGCATGTTGTGGGGTAGAGGAGGCGGGGGTGTTAAGTACGAGTATTGTAAGAATTACCTTCCAATAGGGTGAGTAGTGCCCTTTTCCATAGCAGCTGCTACAGCAAGAGCTTCCTTTTCACAACTGGGAATGCAACAAGAAGTGAAATTTGTCCTGTTGTTTCTGATCAGATGCCCATAAATTGGTTCGATAGCTTTGAACATTAGCCCCCCAGTTGTCAATGTTCCAGTTTTGTCAAATGCTATGGTGTGGCAGGAAGCTAAAGCATCTAGAACCTGGCCTCCTTTAAGCAATATCCCCTTCATACAAAGATAGCAGATAGTTAAACCAGGATTGCCACACACGTGAAGTTTAAATCATAAGAAATTGAGCTCCAGTTTAGCGAAATTTGAAGTTTTTGTTTCCACCAGGGTTTTTCTTTTTTCAGTCGTACCAGGTATAAAATATTCATGTTTCATATTTTAATTACATCATGTATCAAACATAGACAACCTAGCGTAATCTATAGATGATATAATTGAAAATGAGACAGTAAAAGTCAGGGGAAAAAAATTCTAATGTGCTAATTTCAGATCACACTGTGGTAATACTGTAGTATTCCAGGGCATAATTAAACATAAATAGAAGATTAGCTAATACAAACGAGGTACTCTGGCCCGTTCACATACATTTAAAATGACAATGGTTACAGGGCTCCAGGTAGAGAGTCATGAGAAGTTGAGGACAATGCCAATCAACACCCAAACTTCAACATAGCATCTCTGCTTTTCTAAACTCAGACATCATCCCTAAAACTACTGCATCCAAAAATATAAAAATTGTCTATATGGTTGTGGCTGAACTTCCTATGAGATTATGGTTAGTAATTCTCATGTACCTTTCTTGCACAGGAACTGATAGCAGTGGCATATGCCAAAGGAGCTACAGCCAAGGCACATGGTGATGCTGCCACCATCAGACCCAGTGCTCTGTAGACTGATCCTCTGCAAACTGCATGATCAACCCAAGCATTAAAAAAAATAGAATGAATGTGTCTAAAAAAGCTATGCTAGTTCATTTCTACAAGAGAGAAATAAATAGAGCTATCACATAAGCATCAAAATACCAAAAAAATAAATGGGAAGAAAAAAAACCCAGCAATATCAGAAAGGCATTGAACTTAGACTACGTGTTTAAGTCTGCAGATATTTTAAGTTCTTTCATTTCTTGGATTATACTGTTGACCCAATATGTTTTATTAAAATCCATAGTACTCCAATTGATATAGCTTTTAGCTAATGCAGAACAATGGAAAATACTTTCATTGGTTTCAAGGGGAAAAACCAACAAAGTGTTTTTGGTAGGAGAAACGGCATTTTTTAGTTTTATATGGTGAAGTACATGGAAACCATATCATGGCTTGAATCTTCAAAAAGAAATCAATTTTCTCAGAAGGGCTATCTATGGAAAGTTGCAGAACCAAAGCAGTTTTTCCAATTTTTCCAAATTCATTGTGGAGCAAGTAAAAGCCCAAAAAAATTTCTTTCCTGAGAAAAAACAGGACTACCAAACTGCAGATTCATATATCACATCGGCCAAGCATCAGGGGGAGAAGAGGGGACCTTGGCCACCCCTGCCCCAAAAACATTCACCCATCCCCTTGTTCATTGTTGCTATATAAGATGCCCTCACAATTCTTCTTCTTTTTTTTTCCAAGAGTAACCCTAAGAAATACAGCAAGAACTTAATTTTGTACCCTAAGAAGCCAACAAGTTCCATTGAAGAACAGAAGATAAAATATGCTGGAACTTAGCTTTTGCAAGAACTTAGCTTCATACCCTTTTAATCTTCTAATATACATCAAATTCCATTACCATGCCAAATCACTGGTCCTATTCCAATTCCAATCTCCCACCACTTTCTTATCTGTGTTTTTTTGGTTGATTTTGTCTTTTCTTTGCCCTCCTCATTTTGGTTATTCAATCCTCCAAATACAATTGTCACAATTGTTGATTAAATAAACATTTTATATGATTGGAGGAGTGTAATTGGATATATGCATGAGTATAGTTATTTAAGTTAAAAAATATGGCTATGCTAACACATATAAAAAGTGTGTGTGTGTGTGAGTAATTATGCCTATTCATCTAGTTATCTTTCCTTATACAAATATATTGTAATTTTTTAGAAAGCCAACAAGAACATTTTACGCAAATAAAGTTACCATGAAAGGTCTTAAAATTTTAAATATTCATTTCTCAAAACAACAAAGAATGATGGAAACAAAATTGCTTTTCTACAACATTTACGAAAAAAGATTCAAAATTATTTCTTTTCTAGAAAATAAAATGATAAATGCATCTAGGATCCCCTTAATGAGATGTGTGAGCATCACCTGCATATTTCTAAACCAGTGCATCATCCCCCTATGTGAATCATTAAACCAGTAAAAAAAGCTCTATTCCAATCACGACGAGTGTGCCAAAGCATGCATGATGTTCAGTTATTATCAGTAGAATCAAAGCATATGTTCGTGAGGCCATCTCTAGGAATAAATGATGAATCCTCAAGCAAAACATTGTTACTACAAGGAAATCCAATTCAAAGATACAAATGGTTTTCTAAGCTAGAATAAAAGTGGAAAAATACTCTTCCTCCAAGTTACCTGATGTACTCATGAATGGCCACTTGAAAAGAAATGGCCCAAGGAGAGCAATGGCAATTGACAAACCCACAACAACTTTGCTGTATTGCTCACCAAATTCATCCAGCCACCTTTGAAGTTTTGGCTTACTTGATTGTGCTTCTTCAGTCAATTGCACAATCCTACTCAATGTTGACTCTTTCCACGTTTTAGTGGCCTAAGTCAAATTTAGAAAGAAATATAAAGAAAAGCAGCATAACAGAAAATCTATATTCTCAATGTTGATCAAGGAAAAAAGCTTCAGACAGGACTTTGAATCATTTATCTAAAGGATTCTGCACGAGATTGATAGAAAAAATAATAAAAGGCATATCAATTTTCATCATCAGCAAATGTGGCATACCTTGACAATCATTCTTCCATCCACATTCCTTGCACCACCAGGAATTCTGTCTCCAACTTTTGCCTCTAATGGTTTGACTTCTCCAGTCAAGTGCTCAATGGTAATTGTTGCATTACCTTGAAAAACTTCACAATCTACAGGCACAGCCTAAACATAATACCAACCCCTGTTATGAAACTTTGAGTCCCAATATATCATTCAGTCAAAAAGAAAGGTACAAATCAAGATAAACAATGTGAATACAGCAATCTAATAACTTAAATGGCATGTCATATTAGTCAGAGTATTTGCTTGCTTCAACTTCCACCGGATAGTTAGGTAGCTAATCATTGAAATGTGGCTATAGCTGCACTGCCCCTGAACATTGAACTTTTTATTTAGGTTGGTGGAAAGGCATAAGTCAATAAAGTTCTGGCCTACCTTGATAATGAAGTTAAAAACAGAACATTCAGACAAGGAAGAAACTTTCTGAGGTTTGTTGACATTCAGATTATAACTAATCTAGTTATAATACAACCTAGACTGCAAGAATGTACAGTCTTGAAATGTCATGTCATGAAGCCTTAAAAGCTTAAAATCATGTATTCACATCCAAGAACAGATCATAATATGCTAAGCTTTCAACTGAGATTTCATGACATTAGCAATACCAAAACTAAATTCAAATCTTCAGCAATAAGAGAGATAAATAACTTAAAAATCACAGACCTCACCAGTTCCGACCAAAATATAGGATCCCACTTCTATATCATGCACAGGTACACTTTTATACGACAAATCAGAAACATCAGGCGGCTTGTCATCATTTACATCCAACACAAGCGTAGAATCCGGATAATTTTCCTTCAGCTCCTTAACATCAATCACCGACCGACTCGTAAAAAACTCTTCAGCTGCAAATAACAATACAGATTACCGGCCCACATCAACTTTATTCATTCATCACTCGAAAAGAAACAATTTTGATTTCACAACTAACTTAAAAATGGTTACCAATATGAGCTAAATTGAACATTGCAAGAAGTAACCCTCCTTCTAAAGCATTTCCCATAAAAATGGATGCAAAACCCGCAAGGGCCATTAACACATGAATGTTCACTTTCCCACCAACAATATCAGTAAGGGCATCAAGGGATGCTGAGACCTGGAATCAATCAAACAAACGAATTGCAAGTGAAAAAAAAATGAGTAAGATAAAAGGAGTGATTTTCGGGATGGAAAAGGTACCCCAACGAGAGGGAAGGCGACGAGCATGAGCGCATTTTGAAGGGGTTTGACAGCAGGTTTGGGAATTATGTAAGGGCAGGCAGCAGCAGTGATAAAAAGAGCAGCTGAACAGCAGCAAAGTTGCAGGTGTTCTCTCAACAAATTGGCTAAGTCCATCCATCCTAGTGTTTTTGCAAATTTTAACAGAGCTCTTTGGGGTCCAGTCAGTTGCGAATCATGGCCTCCTTCATGGTGATGGTGATGACAGCAGTGGTCATGATCGTGGTCATGGTGGTCGTGGTGGTGGTCGTGGCCGGTGGCGCGAAGGATGAAGCGGTGGTTGAAATTGGTGGATCTGGGAGGATGAGAGAGGGAATTGAAGGGAAATTTGGAAGAAAGGGAAGATTGATGGTAAATGACTCGTTTTCGTACAAGTAATTTGGAGGAATGATAATAATAATTATTATTAGCAGCAGCAGAGAGTGAGAGGGATGGTGAAGGGAAGTCGGTGACGCCAATCGCGTGACGGAGAGTGGTGGTTTCCATGGCTTGGGTTGTGAAGGAAGAAATAAATAAACAATTACAATCAGTTCATGGTATGATGGCTCCGGCTCCGGCTCCGGCTCCGGCTCTGGGTGGACTGGGAGTAGTTAGTAACTGACTTGGTACTCTCTATTTATTTATTTTGCCTTTTGGGTTGTGTATTTGAGCAAACAGAGAAAAAGAGAGAGTAATGGTGTTGTTATAGCATGAACAGAACACTATCACTATGTGCTCATATTCGTTAGCCACTCATAATTCAAGAAAAGTTTGGGCGTGGGCCCAGCCAAGTTTGTTCACTTGCGGTGCCATTATTTTGCCATGTCACTTTTAGAAATCTTTTTCCAATTAATAGTTTGTTTCAATTTTTGTGGTCTGTGTTATGGTAAATTATGTTTGATGGAACGCATAATGAAAATATTCTTTTTGTTTTTTAGGTGTTTTTTTAATATTTTTGATGTGTTAATATTATAAATAAAAAAATATTTTTATATATTTTTAATTGAAAAACATAATGCACTGTTATTTTGGGAATCATATAAATATTAAAAAAACACAAAATACAAAAAAAAATTATAAAAGTTGGAAAAATTATATATATATATATATATATCAGTGGGAAATTTTCAAAGACTAGTTGCAAAGGATCAAAATACCCAAAGTTAAAAAATTAACAGTTCAATTTTGACTGATAAATGCCTTATTAACAAGAACAATTCAATTTTGAAAGAAAAATTCAAAATTGAATGTTTAATAATTCGATTGAGATTTTTCAGGGTTTAATTGAATTTATTAAGAATTTAATTGCAAGGAAAATTGGTTTTTGAATTCAATTTAGGCTTTAATTGAAAGAATTGAAGTTTTGGGGTTGAATTGTAATTTTAAGAAGCTAATTTGGTCATTAGGGGCTTATTGCATAAATATTGAAGTTTGATAGGTAATTAGGGACTTGATTGAAAAAATTCAAAACTAAGAACTAGACCGTAAAAGGTGCGGGACTTCAGGGACTTAAATCGGCAAAATCATGGGCCAAATTAAAGATAATTAAAAGTTTTATGGTCAATTAAGGGTCAATTTGCATAAATCATGAATCAAAGACCTAATTGGAAACAATGCTGAACTTTGGGGCTAACTATTGAGTTTGACAGAGGGTGGAATTGTATGAAATTAAAAGTTGGAAGGCAATTATGAATGCAATTAAAAGCAATTGGAAGAACAATTATTAAATTGCAATTTGCTAAATCCCAAATTAAAAAACCATAATTTTTAGGGTTTAACATAAATGATGCGTCGTTTGGCCACTAATCGAATAGGCATCTTCAAACGAATGAATGTGGCATCTCCGACCACCTCAAGGGTTGTAACCATCACCATTTAACTAAGAAACACCTCTTCTACAAAGATCAGCTACTCTCATCAAATGTTTACATCCTAATTTTTTCAATTAACTTTACAATATCTTGTCTCTGATCCACCATCATTGTAATGGTAGATTTTGGGCTGATTGTGTTTGCACCTTTAAGTGAATGGAAGTGAAGCTATAGAACTTCAAATCGAGCAAGGTTGGATCTAAACAAAAGATGTGCAGCTCCTTTACCAACTTCAGGTGGTCTTCAACAACGATGACGTCAAAGTTGCTCCGACGAAGACTCGAAAGTGGGTAACTCAGTCATCGATGACTGTGATACCCATTTTGCAAAAACATTGATTTTTTCCGTGTGTTCACACTTCAAGTTTGCTCAGTAGGTTTTTATCAAAGGTTGGTCACGTTTCTCTCAAGATCAAAAAGTAAAAAACAAGCTTCTTAGTCTCCAAGTTTAGCAAAACCACCAAAATCTCCAAAACCAAGTTTGTTACAAAACCATCATTATAAAACCAACATAGGTACAGAGCTCACAACTGTAAAAACATACCTAAAACTCTCACATTTTGATTAGAGGGCCAAACATTGATGAATGATGATCAATATTTGATTAAATCCATCAAAATTTTAGCTTGAAACCCTATAAATACCCCTTGGAAAATCATCCAGATGAAGAGAAAAATAAGAGGAAGAAAGGCGAGGAAAATATTGATAAAAGGACTCTAAGTTTGAAGGTTTAAAAGCTTTTCACAAGGATTTCCTCAATTTTGAGAGAAAATAGCAAACTTGGAAAAGAAGAAACTAAAAGGTAGCAGCCATTGTTTGAGCTTGAAGGGTATAAAACATTCATTTAGTTTAGTTGATGATGTCCATGAGGCACATCTCTAGCCTATTGTTGCATTATTTATGGTGTTTTTGAACATTTTTTTACCTTATATTGCTTATAGCTTTTATTTTAATGCATAAAATGTTGTTTTTTTCTTTGTTTAATCCTACTTGGAGTTGTTTGTTAATGTTGCTAGATGTTTAAAATATGCTTGGATGTTTAGATTAAATGAAATAAAGTGATTTTGAAATTTGTTAGATATGATAATAGGGTTATTGATGCTTTTTTTGGTTTGTTAATGTATGTCCTTGGTTTATGAGCATGGTTTGGGTCCTCAAGTGTTTAAAAAGCTAATTTTAAATCGAAATTTGATTTTTTTTTGTCGGTTGTCATTGAGGCTGCATTATGAAAGGTGAAATCTAATGATGATTTTGATGATATGATATTTTTTGTTAGTTCTTTTAATTCAACTATGCTTGGTGTTAGCAATGTGGTTTATGAGGACCAAAAACAATGTGTTTAGAGGCCTAGAAGGCCATTTCTGGGGCTTGACAATACTGGGTATTTCTGGGTTTTAAGACAGTGTTCTTCATGTTCTTGGAAAGAACATTGCCCTAGCCCTATAATTTGGACCAATTTTGGTCCATTTCTTTGCACTAGACACTTCATTGGACATCGTTAATTCATAATCAAGGGTTAGTTTGCATCAATAATCATGATTTCTGAGTTTTAATCTTAGGGTTTTGTTTTTGCACCGAAACCTATTTTGATCAAGTCATGATTATCGATCGATAATCATTGATATTTGATGTTTGATTATTGTTCTGTGATTGATTTCCAATATGCTTATATCTTTGGTTTGTTCGTAGCTGGTCTGAATCTTGATCCACATTGTTAAGTTCTCGTTGAATGCTCTTCGTGTTCTTTATTTTTTTGAGCTTTGATTCGTTTTGACCAAAATATTTTGTGCTTTTGCAAGTTTGGTTCGTTTTAGGTTCTAGTATAGGTTTTGATTTGTTTTTAGGGTTAAACCAGTGGTCTTTGGTTCGATTTATAATTGAACTAAAGGTTTTGAGTCAACCTGGTCAGGTGTCCGGTCAAATGGTTAAGTCCTTGTTTGGATTGCAATGTTTTTGCTAAAGGTTTTTTGGTTTAAGGATGTGTTTGACAAACATCTCTTAGGCCTATTTTAAATAATTTTATTTTAAGAAAAATGAGTTTTTGTCAAACAAAACCTAAATAAAAAAAATAAGAAATAATTGTTTTCCTTGCATATGGCCAAAAAGTCCTAAAAATTATTTGATCATTTAAAAAAAATTATAATATTTTTGCATGCTTTTCAAAAATATTGCATAGATTTTACAACAAGTTTGTAAAATTACAAAGAATTTTAGCCTATATTTAAAAAATATAAAATAATATTTATGAAAAAAAATATTATTCACTTTTAATATAAAGATAAAAAACCTATAAAGAGGTTAATATCCAAAATATTATTAGGAATAATAATTTATTATTACTCACTTTTAATATAAGGATAAAAAACCTATACGAGGTCAATATCCAAAATATTATTGAGAATAATACAACTCATTCATTTATAATATAAGGATAAAAAAAATCACAAAGAATTTTATCTGAAATATTATTTGGAATGATGCAATAGCAAAAAATTTCAAATTTATCTCGAAAAAAGCCTTAATGATAATTAAAGATATTTCACCATTTCAAACCAAGTTCTTGACCTAATAAACTAGGATTTCGTTCCTTGTAGCTAACTTGCCATAGTTGATTGATAGAAATAGAAACACCATCAGACCATAACAAACAAAGAAAAAACAATGCAGCTCACCTCAAGTAAGATATATTAGGGGTGTTAATACATTTTCTTTACACAACCAGTCATTGAAAGACTAATTAGGGTTCCTAGTAACCATAATACTAGGTGGTGACTCACTATACAACTAAAGACCTCCACTCCCGAACACGCCCGAAAAGGGTCGTTGCGCCCCCGCAGGAGGGTATGACACACTGCATTACCAAACACATATAAGCCAAGAAGGAGAGTAATAAACACATTAGATTGTATGACTCAATTTTATAAAGCAAACACAAAGTAGATTTAACCTTTTCTTTTTGGACAAGCTAATGGAAATTACTATTTACTAGAGGTGTTCAAAAAAACTAATCAACTGAGTAAATAAAAAAAACTAAAAAAAATAACAAAAATACCAAACCGAGAGAGAGAACAAAAAAAACCAATTAAAAAACCAGGAAAAACACTTGTTTCGGTTCAGTTTTGATTTTAGAAATCTGAAACCGATTGAACCAGACCAAACCGGTTCAACCTCATTTTAATAAAGAAAAAAATAAAGTACAAATACAAATTTATGCTAACCCTAAACCGTTTTTTTTTCCTTTCAGTCACCCCTCCCTTTGCCCTTTTTCTCTCTCTTATTCTCCACCCCCTGCCCTTGTTCTCCCCTTTCTTTTCACTTGGTATGAATTCAATGAACCAAAATTTTAATTTTTACTTGGTGATATGGTGTAATGGAATGATTAGATTTTGGATTAAAACTACCAAAACTTCAAAGGTAATTTTTGTTTCTTCATTTTTTCACTCTATTTTTAAAATTTCTTGTAATTAATACTTGGTTTGATTTTCAAATCTCGGCTTAACTACCTCCTTTTAAAGGTACTTTTCAAATTTGGTACTTTCCCAATTTTGATTTCAAGTTAGTAACCTATAAAACGTTAATCTTTCTCTTCATTTTCCCTTTCTTTTTCTCAAGTTATAATTGCAATACAAATATAATTTATGGCTGGGTTGATGTGGGACAATAAAAAATTACCTTTCTAGAACTTGAGAGAAAAAAAACAAAAACAATTAAGATTTGCTGCTCAACATCATACACGTCGCATATGGTTGCATGCTTCTTATTGTATATACATCATCATTAACTCTATGACTTCATATGAAATTTAGTCAAATGCATTCCAACCTCTATATTAGTTGCAATCCTTTTAGTTGAGCTACATATCATAACAAAGATAGTTAAATGAAAATTAGAACATTTGAGCCCTGAAATTAACAACATAAAGTCTAAGTAATAGCTTTTAACCATTCATTTAAAATTCTTGTGTTGAAGAAAAAGATGGAGATGACGAGCAACATGATTTCCATCTATATCTCAATCTCATGGTGATCATTTGTTTGCAGTTTTTTCCATTGCCAAAACAGACCACCCTTATATAAATATAATTTCTACCGACTTGCATCATTAGAAAGTAAGGATTATTGTTGTTGACTTAGGCTCCTTGTAAAAATAGGTATGAAGCTAATTTTTGTATCCTTTGAAAATAAAGAAACCTTGCAAATTAATTAATCGTAAGCTACCAACTAACAATCCTTGGAAAGTTAGGATTCCTTACAAAATAATGATTCTAATATTGCCATATATGTGTCCTTGTAAAAAAAGGATTTCTTGCAAATTAATTCCTTAATTTTTTAATCTTTAATATCTTTATAGAATATGAAAGTTGCCTCGTAGGAAATCCATAGTCAAAAGAAAAGACAATCCTAAACCAATCAAGAAAATAATGCAATTCCTGCATAATAGCTTATAGGCTTTATCACAAGGCCTTGTCGAACTCTAATTGCTACAAAATTTTAACCTTATAGAAAAAAATACCTCTGAAATCTTCTAGTAAAATTTTAGTCCAATCCAACGGTCTTGAAAGTTATGCTTGTTAGTGTAAAACTGCACATTATAAAAAATAAGCCCCAAATCACCTCTTATTGTCCAACCCTCACATGGATCATATTAATCAAGATTTAGACATCACTTTTTGAAATATTGAAGCTTGATGTAGCCCAAATATCTTGAATAAGGTCATTGAATGCCATTTTAATCTTCTTGCCCTTTGATCTTGTAATCTACCCAATCGACACTTAATGGATCCTTTTGTGATGCTTGTTGGTTATCATCATTCCTTCTCTTCTTAAAATGATTTAAGCTTGAATCATCACCTACATCAAATAGAAAATGATCATAAACATTAAAAATAATATTAACACTATACTTACATGAAAGATCTATTTTGTATGCATTGTCATTGATTCGTTCGAGAACTTAGAATGAACTATCTCTTTTAGGCTGCAACTTAGATCTTATATGTGCTAAAAATCCTTTCTTACTCATATACACCTAAAATCAATAACTTGGTTAAAAAATAACAAGCTTATAACCTTTGTTAGCTTTAAATGTATATTTATAAAAACCAATAATTTTCTTAATAATTGAAATTAGAGATGCAATTAATGTACTAGCAAATCATCCATAAAAACCATCAAAACTAGCCAAACCATATATTTTACCACTAGGAATACTATCTAGGGGCATTATGTCTT
>Ga0307514_10003971_pt1 | contig 13818 bp, 12 predicted proteins | sample 16_EM_MG_FD_203088 | JGI IMG/M metagenome (GOLD analysis project Ga0307514, IMG submission 203088) | Populus trichocarpa ectomycorrhiza microbial communities from riparian zone in the Pacific Northwest, United States - 16_EM | ecosystem: Host-associated > Plants > Roots > Unclassified | place... | reverse complement strand
CACCGTGAGCAACGCCCCGTCCCCCGCGGCCGGTGACTCCAACCTCGCCGAGACCGGTGCGAACTCCAACACCGGCGTCATCGCCGGTGTCGCTGCCGCCCTGGTCGCCGTCGGCGGCGGCGCCGTCTTCTTCGGCTTCCGTCGCCGTGGGGCGAACAGCGGCCGCTGACGCCCACGTCGTACCGACACCGCTGTGGCCCGTCCCGTCCGGGGCGGGCCACAGCTTTGTGCCTCGGCGGCGGTACGGTCACCGGACGGGTGCCGGCCCGGGGTACCGCGACATGACCGACCCGGGGCGAAGGCCCACAACGCGGTACGGCCGGTCGCCGCGACGCCGGCCACCTCAACGCCGTACCGCCGTACCGCCGTACCGCCGGTCAACCCAGCACGACGACCTCGGCCACATCGAACTCCACTCCCACCACGTCCCCCACTCCCGGCGCCCCCCGCAGCCCGCAGGCCGCCTCCAGGCCCGGCCCGCCGTCCTCCGGACGCAACCGCACGGCGACATGCGTGCCCTTGAAGGTCCGCGCGGTCACCGCACACCGCAGCCCCGCGTCCGCGGCCACGAGCCGCACCCCGGCCGGCCGCACCAGCACACGGCGCTCCCCCTGCGAGGCCCCCGCGGGCACCGGCACCTTCCCCCACGGCGTGTCCGCGGCCTCCCCGCCCACCACGGCCCCGACCACGTTCTCGAAGCCCAGGAACCGCGCCACGAACTCGTCCACCGGCCGCTCCCACACCTCCAGCGGCGTACCGGACTGCGCGATCCGCCCGTCCCGCATCACCACCACCCGGTCGGCGAGCGCGAAGGCCTCGCCCTGGTCGTGCGTCACGGCCAGCACGGTGGTCCCCAACCGCCCGAACAGCTCCCGCAGTTCGACGACCAGCCGCTCCCGCAGCGACCGGTCCAGCTGGCCGAGCGGCTCGTCCAGCATCAGCAGCCGGGGTCGGGGCGCGAGCGCCCGGGCCAGCGCCACCCGCTGCTGCTCGCCGCCGGAGAGCGAGGCGACGGCCCTCCGCCCGGCCCCCGGCAGCCCGACCAGCTCCAGCAACTCCCGCACCCGCTCGTCCTGTTGGGCCTTCGCCACGCCATGCATCCGCAGCCCGAACGCCACGTTCTGACCCACGTCCCGCTGCGGGAACAGCTGGTGGTCCTGGAACATCAGCCCGACGCCCCGCTTGTGCGCGGGCACGCCCGTCTGATCGCGGCCGTCGAGCGACACCCGCCCGCCGTCCAGGAGTTGCAGCCCGGCCACCGCCCGCAGCAGCGTCGACTTGCCGCTGCCGCTGGGCCCGAGCACACACACGATCTCGTGCTCGGCGACACCGAGGCCGACCTCGTCCAGCACGGCCCGCCCACCGAACCGTACGGTCGCGTCCTCAAGGCTCAACAGCATCTAGAACTCCCCGGTCCGGTCGGTGCGCAGCCGTTCGAGGACCAGCAGCGCCACCGCGCACACGATCATCAGAATCGTCGAAAGGGCCATCGCCTGGCCGTAGTTGACCTCGCCGGCCCGGCCGAGCAGCCGTGCCACGGCGACCGGCAGCGTCGGGTTGTCCGGCCGCGCGATGAACACCGTCGCCCCGAACTCCCCCAGCGACACCGCGAAGGCGAACCCCGCGGCGATCAGCAACGCCCGCCGCACCATCGGCAGATCCACCTCGCGCCACGCCCGCCACGGCGAGGCCCCGAGCACGGCCGCCGCCTCCCGCAGCCGTACGTCCACCGCCCGCAACACGGGCAGCATGGTCCGCACGACGAACGGGACGCCGACCAGCGCCTGGGCGAGCGGCACCAGGATCCACGAGGACCGCAGGTCCAGCGGCGGCTCGTCCAGCGCGATCAGGAACCCGAACCCGACGGTCACCGCGGACACCCCGAGCGGCAGCATCAGCAGCGCGTCGAATCCCCGTACGAAACGACCCGCGTCCCGTCGTGTCAGCGCGGCCGCGGCCAGCCCACCGATCAGCACGGCGATGGCGGTCGCGGCGACGGCGTACCGCAGCGAGTTGCCGATCGCCTCGATCGGCGGGACCAGGAAGAGCCCGCCGTCGTCGCGGGTCAGCGCCCGGTAGGAGCCGAAGTCGGGCGCGTCCAGTGACCGTTGCACCAGCACCGCGAGCGGCAGCAGAAGCAGTACGACGATCGAGCCGAGGACGCCGGCCAGCAGCGCCCACTGACCCGCCCCGCGCGGCCGGCGCGCCGTGACGGCCGCGTCCACCAGCCGCAGGGTCGCCTCCCGGCGCCGTACGGTCCACGCGTGCAGCGCGAGAACCGCGCCCACCGCCGCGAACTGGATGATCGTCAGCACGGCGGCCGTGGACAGGTCGAAGATCTCCGAGGTCTGCCGGTAGATCTCCACTTCGAGGGTCGAGAAGGTCGGCCCGCCCAGGATCTGCACCACGCCGAAGGACGTGAAGGTGAACAGGAAGACCATCAGCGCGGCCGCCGCCACGGCCGGCCCGAGCGCGGGCAGGGTGATCCGCCGCCAGGCCGCGAGCCGGGACGCGCCGAGCATCCGCGCGGCCTCCTCCTGGCCCGGGTCGAGTTGCGCCCAGAGCCCGCCCACGGTCCGTACGACGACCGCGTAGTTGAAGAAGACGTGCGCGAGCAGGATCGCCCACACGGTGGTGTCCAGCCGTACGCCCCACAGCTCGTCCAGCAGCCCGCCGCGCCCCACCAGCGCCAGGAACGCCGTACCGACCACGACCGTCGGCAGGACGAAGGGGACCGTCACGACGGCCCGCAGGACCTGCTTGCCGGGGAAGTCGAACCGGGCGAAGACATACGCGCCGGGCAGCGCGACCAGCAGGGTGAGCACGGTGGAGGCGAGCGCCTGCCAGGCGGTGAACCACAGTACGTGCCGGACGTCGGACTGCCCGAGCACGTCGCCGATCCGCCCCAGCCGCCACACCCCGTCGACCTTCAGACCACGCGCGACGATCGCGGCCACGGGATAGGCGAAGAAGACCCCGAAGAACGCGACGGGCACGGCGACCAGCCCGAGCCGCGCCGCGTTCCCCTTGGAACGCCGGGTCACTTCAGTACGAGCGAGGTCCACGACTTGACCCACTGGTCACGGTTGTCGGCGATCCGGGCCGGGTCCAGCGTCTCGGGATCCTTGGCCTGCGGCCCGTACTCAGCGAACTCGGGCGGCACCTGGGCGCCCTCGCGCACCGGGTAGACGAACATGTTCAGCGGCATGTCGTCCTGGAACTCCTTGGTGAGCAGGAAGTCGAGGAGCGCCTTGCCGCCCTTGGTGTTCGACGCGTTGCTCAGCAGGCCCGCGTACTCGACCTGACGGAAGCAGGTGCCGGCGGCGACACCCGTGGGCGCGGTCTTCGGCTTCGGGTCGGCGTAGATCACCTCGGCGGGCGGTGAGGAGGCGTAGGAGACAACGAGCGGCCGGTCGGCCTTGGCCTTCTTGCCGCCGGCGGAGCCGGAGAACTCCTCGTTGTAGGCCTGCTCCCAGCCGTCGACGACCTTCACGCCGTTGGCCTTGAGCTTCTTCCAGTAGCCCGGCCAGCCTCCCCCACTCTCGGCTTCGCTCGAGCGGGAGGTGCCCCCATCGCCGTACTTCGCCGCGGACCCGAGGAGGAAGGCCAGCCCCGGGGAGGAGGTGGCGGCGTTCTCGGTGACGAGGAGGTTCTTGTACGCCGGCTTGACCAGGTCGTCGAAGGAGTCGGGCGGGGTCAGCTTGTGCTCGCTGAAGTACGCCTTGTCGTAGTTGACGCAGATGTCGCCGGTGTCGATGGGCGTGACGCGGTGCTTGTCCTGGTCGGCCCGGTACTCGGGCTGGATCAGGTCGGAGCCCTTGGCCTCGTACGGCTGGAAGAGCCCGTTGTCGAGCGCCCGGGACAGGAGGGTGTTGTCGACGCCGAAGAAGACGTCGCCCTGCGGGTTGCCCTTGGTCAGGATCGCCTTGTTGACGGCCTGGCCCGCGTCGCCGTCCTTGAGGACCTTGACCTTGTAGCCGGACCGCTTCTCGAAGTCCGCGAGGACGTTCTTCGACACGGCCCATGAGTCGTGGCTGACGAGGGTCACGGTCTTGGAGTCGCCGCCGCTGCTGCCGTCGGACGACCCCGACCCGCACGCGGAGAGCGTGACGAGACCGAGTCCCACGACCAGGGCCGTGGCCTTCTGGGTGATGCTCACTGGATTCCTCCTGGGGTGACCAGGAAGAGACGCGGCCCTGCCCGGGCCCTCGGACGGACCGAGGATTCCCGGGCAGGGCGCAACAGCTCGAGTAGTGACCGAACTTCCTACCCAGAATGACCTGGGCGAGGTTCAGAGGGTCTGCGGCCGGTGCCGCACTCTCAGCGCTGTGGCGCTCCCCTGTCGGAATATGAAGATGTACGTACGATCGCCACACTACCGCTCGGTCGCGGCGAGCTGACCACACGCCCCGTCGATCTCCTGCCCCCGGGTGTCCCGTACGGTGACCGGCACACCATGGGCGGCGATGGCCTCGACGAACGCCTTCTCGTCCTCGGGGCGCGAGGCGGTCCACTTCGATCCGGGCGTCGGGTTCAGCGGAATGAGGTTGACGTGCACGGGCTTGCCCCTGAGCAGCCGCCCGAGCCGGTCACCGCGCCAGGCCTGGTCGTTGATGTCCCGGATCAGCGCGTACTCGATGGACAGCCGGCGCCCGGACCGCTCCGTGTACGCGAAGCCGGCGTCCAGGACCTCGCGCACCTTCCACCGCGTGTTCACGGGGACGAGGGTGTCGCGCAGCTCGTCGTCGGGGGCGTGCAGCGAGATCGCGAGGCGGCACTTGAAGCCCTCGTCGGTGAAGCGGTTGATCGCCGGGACAAGGCCGACCGTCGAGACGGTGATCCCGCGCTGCGAGAGCCCCAGCCCGTCCGGCTCGGGGTCGGTGAGCCGTCGGATGGCACCGACGACGCGGTTGTAGTTGGCGAGCGGCTCGCCCATGCCCATGAACACGATGTTGCTGAGCCGCGCCGGGCCCCCGGGGATCTCGCCGTCCCTGAGCGCCCGCATGCCGTCCACGATCTGGTGCACGATCTCGGCGGTGGACAGGTTCCGGTCAAGACCCGCCTGCCCGGTCGCGCAGAACGGGCAGTTCATCCCGCACCCCGCCTGCGAGCTGATGCACATGGTCACCCGGTCCGGGTAACGCATCAGCACCGACTCGACGAGCGTCCCGTCGACCATCCGCCACAGCGTCTTGCGGGTGGTGTCCTGGTCGGTCGACAGATGCCGCACGACCGACATCAACTCGGGAAGCAGCGCCTCCTGGAGCCGGCCGCGGGAACCGGCCGGGATGTCCGTCCACTCCTGCGGGTCGTGCGCGTATCGCGCGAAGTAGTGCTGCGACAGCTGCTTGGCACGAAACGGCTTCTCCCCGACCGCGACCACCACGTCTTTACGCTCGGCGGGCGTGAGGTCGGCGAGATGCCGCGGCGGCTTCTTGGCTCCGCGGGGGGCGACGAATGTGAGTTCTCCGGGTGCAGGCATAACCCTCCCAGTGTCGCAGATCAACTCTGGCAGCCCAGGCCGGAGAGGGGTGGGGGTGGTCACCTGCGGGTGCCGGCTGTTGGCGTTGGTCGGCCTCGGACGGCCCGGGGACGGCCCAGGGGCGCGTGCTCTGGAGATGGGATGATCTTTCCGGAGGGGTGCGAGTGGACATGCTCGAGCTGATGGCAAGGGTCTGTCGCCGTTCACATGATCAGCATGTCCCGTGGCAGAGGCGCGGGCGGTGGTCGTTATGGGTCGTGCCTGGTCGGAGACAGGTCTGTCGTGACCGCTCGGCGCCCTGGCGAAGTTCCCAGGGCGCCGAGCGGTGCCGGACGGCCTCGAGGAACGGCCGTTCAGGGGCGCTGCATCACCCGGTCCACCACGGCGTGGGTGGCCACGTACGACCACTGCTCGTATGTCTTCCCCCCTGCCGTGCGCCGGTCCCGCCGGCCGAGGTACTGGTACGTCTTCGCGTCGAAGACCAGCACGAGCCCGCCGTTCGCCCAGGGAGTGCCGGACGGGCCCACGTACTGGACGCCGATGCCCGCGCGGCCGTCCACATCCGTGCGGCCCGGCAGCACCTTGACCCCGGGGACGGCGGCGAGCGCCTCGAACGCCGCGGGGCGCAGTCCCTTCGGCAGGACCGGGGCGCGGAGCAGGCCGGAGAGGAAGACTTGGACGATCGGCCACTCGTCGGCTTTGATCGGCCGGTCGTAGTCCGGCTTTCCGCCCACCTCACGCAGTGCGATCGGCAGCTTGTCCGGATCGGTGGGCAGTTGCTTAAGCTGCGACCACCTACGCGGCGGCCAGTCACGCTGACCCGGCTGGTACGGCGCAACCCACTGGGTGTGCTCGAGCTCGCTGACGTAGGACCGCTTGGATCCGTCGACCGAGTTCCAGCTCTCGTCGACGTACGTCTTGCTCCGGCCGCCTCCGACCGGGGTCTCCTTGGTGATCTCCTTGGTGTAGACGAACTGGTCGTCGCGCGGTGCGATCGGCTTTTCGAGCCTGCGTTCCTCGGCCGCCGCCCCCCGCAGCACGGTGGTTGCGCTCACCGTCCGGGTGCGCGGCGAGGTCCCCGTGTTCTCGGCGACCACCACGCTCGTGGCCACCGCCCCCGCGGCGACGGCGGCCACGGCGATCCGCAGCAGCGGGCGGCGGGGAACGGCCGCCGGGGAGGCAGGCACCTGCATCGCCTGGTACAGGCGGAAGCGGGCACGGGCACGGGCGGTGTCGGCGAGGGGCGGCGCGTCCTCGTCCCACTCCCTCAGCAGCTTGAGTTCATTCATCGTCGGATTCCTCTCGGAAAGCAGTCGGATCGGATCCGCCCAATGCCTCACGAACCTTTCTGCGAGCCCTGTGCAGCCGCGACCGAACCGTCCCCACCGGCACGCCAAGGGCACGTGCGACCTCCTCGTAGCCGAGGTCGGCCCAGGCGAAAAGCAGCAGCACGTCCCGGTGGCGGGCGGGCAACCGGGCCAGGGCGCCGGCGAGTTCGCGGCGTACCGCCTGTGCGCTGACCCGCGCCGCCACCCGGTCCGCGACCGTCTCTTCGGCCTGGTCGCCGGGGACGCCCGGAGGCAGACGTCCGAGCGCCTTCAGACGCCGGGCCTCGGCGCGCCGGTGGCGGCCGATGAGGTTGGTCGCGATGCCGAACAGCCACGGGCGGGCGTCGGCCAACTCCGTGTTGTACCGGAATCGCTGCTGGAAGGCGGTCGTGAACGTCTCCGCCATCACGTCCTCGGCCGCCTCCGCACCGAGCCGGCGCGCCGCGTATCTGTGCACCGAGTCGGCATGGCGGTCGAAGAGCACGGCGAATGCCTCGGGCTCATCCCACGACCGTTCGACCACCGAGGCGTCACTGTCCTGCCCCACCCTGACGCCTGGTTCGACGGTCATCGGGGCTCCTTTCGTCGATTCACACGCTCCGAAGAATTGGGCTTTCACCCGTACTTCGCCGCTCGCGCGAATCCGGTTCCCCACAACGCGCAGGGCCCCCGCCGAAGCGGGGGCCCACGAAAACGCCGTACGACAAACAGGTTCTACGACAAAGAGGTGCTTCGACGCCGTACGCCGACGGGCCTACGTCGCTCAGCCCGACCCGACGAAGATCACCAGCAGCAGCCACACCACAGGAGCCGTCGGCAGCAGCGAGTCCAGCCGGTCCATGATCCCGCCGTGGCCCGGCAGCAGCGTGCCCATGTCCTTGATGCCCAGGTCCCGCTTGATCATGGACTCGCCGAGGTCGCCGAGCGTGGCGCTGGCCGCGACCGCGAAGCCGAGCACCAGACCCTGCCACCAGGTGCCGTCGTCGATCAGGAACTGCATGCACAGCGCGCCCGCCACCATCGCGAACGACACCGCGCCCAGCAGGCCCTCACGGGTCTTGCCGGGGCTGATCCGCGGGGCGAGCTTGTGCTTGCCGAAGCGCCAGCCGACGGCGTACGCGCCGGTGTCACTGACGACGGTCAGGAGCAGGAACGTCAGGACGCGACGCGGACCGTCGTCGGCCGTGAGCATCATGGCGACGAAGGTGGCCAGGAACGGGACGTAGAAGGCCGCGAAGACGCCCGCGGTGACGTCCTTGAGGTAGCCCTCCGGCGGTTCCGTCATCCGCCAGACCAGGACGGCCAGCGCGGTGAGCGCCATGGCGACCCAGGCGCCCTCCGCACCACGGACGTAACCGGAGACGACCATGGCAGCGCCGCCGACCGCCAGGGGCACGAGGGGCGCCCTGATGCCCTTGCGCTCCTCCAGCCGCCTGGTCAGTTCCCACAGTCCCACCACCACGGCGACCGCTACCACGCCGACGAACACGGCCTTGACGACGAAGAGCGAGGCGACGATCACCACACCGAGTCCGACACCGACCCCTATGGCCGCACCCAGATCACGGCCCGCGCTCTTCTTCTGCGGCGCGGACGCCGGCTGCGAGGCGTCGGGCATGGGCTCCGGATTCTGCGGCGCCGCCCCGTAGGGCGACGTCTGCGGCATGTCGTCGCGGAACAGGGAGCCGCCCGACAGAGCGGCTCCCCGGTCGTCATCCTGGTCACCGCCATACGCGGGTACGTCAGGCACGATGGGCATGGGGCGAGTGTGTTGCGCGTCATGCGCATCGTACGTGGGACCCGCCGGGGCAGCCCCCTGGGCAGGCCCCTGGTCGGACGGCCCCCAGTACCCGGTGTGTGGCGGCGCTCCCCAGGAAGAGTCGTTCATCAGACCTCGAGCAGCTCCGCTTCCTTGTGCTTGAGGAGCTCGTCCACCTGGGCGACGTACTTCGCGGTGGTGTCGTCGAGCTCCTTCTCCGCACGACGGCCCTCGTCCTCGCCGACCTCGCCGTCCTTGATCAGCTTGTCGATGGCGTCCTTGGCCTTGCGGCGGACGGCGCGGATGGACACCTTGGCGTCCTCGCCCTTGCCCTTGGCGACCTTGATGTAGTCGCGGCGGCGCTCCTCGGTGAGCTCGGGGAACACCACTCGGATGATGTTGCCGTCGTTGCTCGGGTTGACGCCCAGGTCGGAATCGCGGATCGCCTGCTCGATGTTGCGCAGCGCGCTCTTGTCGAACGGGGTCACGACCGCCATGCGCGGCTCCGGCACGGAGAACGAAGCCAGCTGGTTGATCGGCGTCGGCGCGCCGTAGTAGTCGGCCACGATCTTGTTGAACATCGCCGGGTGCGCACGGCCGGTGCGGATCGCGGCGAAGTCCTCCTTGGCGACCACGACGGCCTTCTCCATCTTCTCCTCGGCCTCGAGGAGGGTCTCTTCGATCACCACTTGCTCCTGCGTGTCTTGAGTAGGCCCGGCTGCGGTTCCTTGGTGAGGGCGGCGGCCGGCTGCGTCGCGTCTTCTTTCTGCACGGTTCCCGACCGGCAGGACATTGTCCATCCCCCGGCGAGGGTCCGTCCCGTCCGTCCCCCGGACGGGGTGGTGCAACGGGTCGTCAGTCCCGGCTGCCCTGGTCACCCACCAGCGTGCCGATCTTCTCACCCTTGACGGCGCGGGCGATATTGCCCTCCGCCAGAAGCTCGAACACCAGGATCGGGAGCTTGTTGTCGCGGCACAGTGTGACGGCGGTGGCGTCGGCGACCTTGAGGTCACGGGTGATGACCTCGCCGTAGCCGAGGGCGTCGAACTTGACCGCGTCGGGGTTGGTCTTCGGGTCGGAGTCGTAGACCCCGTCCACACCGTTCTTGCCCATCAGCAGCGCCTCGGCGTCGATCTCCAGGGCGCGCTGGGCGGCGGTGGTGTCGGTGGAGAAGTACGGCATGCCCATACCGGCGCCGAAGATGACCACGCGGCCCTTCTCCAGGTGGCGCACGGCACGCAGCGGGATGTACGGCTCGGCGACCTGGCCCATGGTGATGGCGGTCTGCACCCTGGACTGGATGCCCTCCTTCTCCAGGAAGTCCTGGAGGGCGAGGCAGTTCATGACAGTGCCGAGCATGCCCATGTAGTCGGAGCGGGCCCGGTCCATGCCGCGCTGCTGGAGCTCGGCGCCGCGGAAGAAGTTGCCGCCGCCGATCACGACCGCGATCTCCGCGCCGTCCCGCACGACCGCCGAGATCTCTCGGGCGATCTTGTGCACCACGTCCGGGTCGACACCCAGGCCGCCGCCGCCGGCGAAGGCCTCTCCGGACAGCTTCAGCAGAAACCGGCCGCTCACTTTGCCGTCGTCGCTCTTCTGGGCCTTGGTGGTCATGGAGATCCCGCCTCTTTTACGTGGTGCACATGCGAAGAAGGCCATTGCCGGTGGGGTGTCGTTCGCATCCCATTCTCGGCAATGGCCTCCTCGTCAGATCTGCTGTCGTCCCCCACGCACGCGTGCGTGGGAGCGTACGCGGACGACTTGGTACGACCTTATCGGGGTCGCGCGTCGAGCGCGGTACGGACTCAGATGCCGACCTTGATGCGCGTGAAGCGCTTCAGGGTGACACCGGCCTCGTCCAGGACCTTCTGGACGGACTTCTTGTTGTCGAGCGCGTACGGCTGACCGAGCAGCGTGGCGTCCTTGAAGAAGCCGTTGACGCGACCCTCGACGATCTTCGGCAGGGCGGCCTCGGGCTTGCCCTCGGCGCGGGTGGTCTCCTCGGCGACACGACGCTCCGACTCGACGACCTCGGCCGGCACGTCCTCCTTGGAGAGGTACTTCGGCGCGAAGGCGGCGATGTGCTGGGCGACGCCCTTGGCGATCTCGGCGTTGGGCTTGTCGAGCTCGACCAGGACACCGATCTGCGGGGGCAGGTCGGGCATCGTGCGGTGCATGTACGCCGTCACGAAGCCGTCCGCGAACTGCGCGAAGCGGTCCAGGACGATCTTCTCGCCCAGGTTGGCGTTGGCCTCGTCCACGAACGCCTGGACGGTCTTGCCGGCCTCGATCTCGGAGGCGAGCAGCGCCTCCAGGTCGGCCGGCGAGGACTTGGCGACGTGCTCGGCGATCGCGGTGGCGACGGCCTGGAACTTCTCACCCTTGGCGACGAAGTCCGTCTCGCACTTCAGCTCGACGAGGACACCGGAGGAGTTGTCGTCGGCGATGATCGAGACCACGGCGCCGTTCTCGGCGGAGCGGCCCTCGCGCTTGGCGACGCCCTTCTGGCCCTTGATGCGCAGCGCCTCGACGGCCTTGTCGACGCTGCCCTCGGCCTCGTCCAGCGCCTTCTTGCAGTCCATCATGCCGGCGCCGGTGAGCTCGCGGAGCTTCTTGACGTCGGCGGCGGTGTAGTTCGCCATGATTCTGGAATCTCTCTCGAAGTCTGAAGATCTACCGGTGCCGGACGGCGGGGGCTTTGTGGGCCCCCGCCGTCCAGAACCCGAAGGTGGTGAGGGTCAGGCCTGCTCGGCGTCCGCGGCAGGGACCTCGGCGGGCTTCTCGGCCTCGGCCTCGGCCTCGGCGGCGGGGGCCTCGGCGGCCGGAGCCTCAGCAGCGGCCTCGGCCGGCTTCTCAGCCTCGGCGGCAGCCGGGGCCTCGGCCGGCTTCTCGGCCTCGGCGGCGGCCGGGGCCTCAGCGTCGTCGGCCTTCTTCTCGCCCTCGAGCAGGTCGCGCTCCCACGCGGCCAGCGGCTCGCCCGCGGCCTTGTCGCCCTTGCCCTCGGTGGCGACACCGGAGCGGGAGATGAGGCCCTCGGCGACCGCGTCCGCGATCACACGGGTGAGCAGCGTGACGGAGCGGATCGCGTCGTCGTTACCCGGGATCTTGTAGTCGACCTCGTCGGGGTCGCAGTTGGTGTCGAGGATGGCGACGACCGGGATGTTGAGCTTCCGGGCCTCACCAACGGCGATGTGCTCCTTCTTGGTGTCCACGATCCAGACGGCGCTGGGCACCTTGGACATCTCGCGGATACCACCGAGGGTCTTCTCCAGCTTGGCCTTCTCGCGCGAGAGCACGAGAAGCTCCTTCTTGGTGAGACCGGACGCGGCGACGTCCTCGAAGTCGATCTGCTCAAGCTCCTTGAGGCGCTGCAGACGCTTGTAGACGGTCGAGAAGTTGGTGAGCATGCCGCCCAGCCACCGCTGGTTCACGAAGGGCATGCCGACGCGGGTGGCCTGCTCGGCGATGGCCTCCTGCGCCTGCTTCTTCGTGCCGACGAACATGACCGTGCCGCCGTGGGCGACGGTCTCCTTGACGAACTCGTAGGCGCGGTCGATGTACGACAGCGACTGGAGCAGGTCGATGATGTAGATGCCGTTGCGCTCCGTGAAGATGAAGCGCTTCATCTTCGGGTTCCAACGACGGGTCTGGTGACCGAAGTGGACGCCGCTTTCCAGCAGCTCCCGCATCGTGACGACGGCCATGGCCGTTCTCCTTGTGTTTCTCGGTTGTGCCGCGGGTGCCGGATAGCACCCGCGCCTGACGCCCGCGTGCGCCGTGCCGCAAAGGACCGAGGAGCGCTGACACCGGCCGGAAACCGGCTGGATGTCGGGGCGTGCGAAGTCGACCCGGTGACCCGGATCGCCAAAGGAAGTGTACGGGACCCGCGGCCCCCCGGGTGACGTCACTGTCCACAACCGGGGAGTGGTCCACAGGTCCCGGCCACGAGCAGGGCGGATACGAGACGGTTCGGGCATGCGAGCGAAACGATGTGCGGGCACACGGACGGGTACGTGGACGGACACATGGACGGGTACGTGGCTGGGGTTTCTGGGATTGCTGGCGTCGCTGTCGCTGTTCACGGCGACACTGCTGACCTGCCCGACTCGGCCCGACGACCGCCCGATCACCCTCGCCCCGGCGGCCACGGACACGTCGGTACCGGCCATCGGCCGCGCCTGGCCCGTGGGCAACCGTCCGGCCGTCCTGCGTGCCTGGGAACCCCCGGCGACGACATACGGTCGCGGTCACCGAGGCGTCGACCTGTCCGCCCCGCCCGGCACTCCGGTACGGGCGGTGGCCTCGGGCCGGGTGTCCTTCGCGGGCCGGGTGGCGGGCAAGGGGGTGGTCTCGGTGGAGCTGACCGGGACCGGCGATCCCCCGCTCCGGACGACGTACGAGCCGGTCCGGGCGTCGGTGAGGAAGGGCGAGGAGGTGGCCGCGGGCGCGATCCTGGGCACAGTGGAGCCGACGGGCTCCCACTGCACGACCCCCTGCGTCCACTGGGGCCTGCTACGAGCCAAGACCTACCTGGACCCCCTGTCCCTGCTCCCACCATGGCTACTGAACCGGGGCCCATCCCGCCTACTGCCGGTGCTCGGCGTGCCGGTGCCTTCGTAGGCGGCGGGGGCGTTGGCTGCCGCGGGACGTTGACTGCGGGCCGGGCGGGGCGGGTGCGTTGACCGCCAGGAGGGGCGAGGCGGGTGCAGGGGCCGCAGGCCGGGCGGGGCAGGTGCATTGACCGCAGACCGGGGGGCGCTCGCCGCCGCCGGGCGGGTGCGCTAGCCGCAGTCACGGTGAATACACTCCACCGACGCGACAGGTACGCCGGCGCCGTGACAACCAGCACTTGTGGACTGCCGTAGCGCGGCGCTCATCGGCTGTAGCAGCAGGCGCATGTTCGTCGGCGCACCCGCGGGCGGCGCTTGGATCGTCGGGCCCCTGTCGGCCTCGGGCCGCACACCCCACCTTGAGGCCCACGCCCAGGCGCGGCCCCGCCCCCGACCGACGTCAGCCCCGTACCCCCCGCAAAGCCATCCCCACCGCGGCCTCAGTGATCACCGCAGGTTCCTCCGCGGCTCCCAGCTCGATCCGCCGGACAGCCGCGTCCACGACCCCCTGCACCAGCATCGCGGCCATCCGGGGCTGCGCGTGCCCCATGTCCGCCAACGCCTCGACGATCATCGCGACCAGTCCCCCGTGCGCGGCCCGGATCTTCTCGCGGGCTCCCGCGTCCAGCTCACTCGCGG
>Ga0307514_10003970_pt1 | contig 13824 bp, 19 predicted proteins | sample 16_EM_MG_FD_203088 | JGI IMG/M metagenome (GOLD analysis project Ga0307514, IMG submission 203088) | Populus trichocarpa ectomycorrhiza microbial communities from riparian zone in the Pacific Northwest, United States - 16_EM | ecosystem: Host-associated > Plants > Roots > Unclassified | place... | reverse complement strand
AGCGGATCCGTCTTCGCTGCACGCCTGAACCCAGAAAACGCAGAAAAACTCCGGCTAGAACCGCTCGTGAAAGCCCAAGACGGCAATTCGATCGCGAGTGGGCAGACGAAATATGTGGCCATCAAGAGCATCGCGATCGTGCCGTCTGGTTCTGGCTCGCCCAAGCTGGCGGATTTGCAGAGGGAGCTGACGGTGATGAAGGGATGTGCGTGGCATGAGCATGTGCTTGGGATGGATGCTGTTTATGTGGATCTTGTGGAGGACTCACTCTGGGTGAGGATGGAGCTGATGGAGAGGAGTTTGGCCGATCTGATTGGGTTAGTGGAGGAGGGGCTCATGCTGCAGGATAGGATGATAGCTAGGTTTGCGGGTGATGTATGCTGTTGCCCCCCTCCTTTGCAATTAACTTATACGTTTTATTGCCAGGTGCTTTTGGCTCTAGATTATCTATTGACGCAGAACATCGCACATCGAGATGTACGATCTGATAATTTGCTCATTAACCAACAGGGAATTCTCAAGTTGGGTAAGTTTTGGTTCAAAATAAATCTTCTACGGATGGGCCACATATACAAAAACGAACCTGATTTAATTCTTATAGTCGACTTTTCCAATGCCGTCAAAGTGTCAAGTGAAAGTCCTCTTCGAGATGATATAGCTGGTGTTGCCTTCTGGCAGGTAAGTATTTTCTTGCCTTAGGAAGTTTGGGCCTTTTTTTTACATAATCCAACAAAGGCTCCAGAAATAAGACGGGGAGGATTTTACAATGCGCTCAAAGTCGACGTCTGGTCTTTGGGAGCGACCGTTTGGGAAATGGCTCAGACTGAACCACCGTTTGCTGATACGAAACAACTTGCTGAACGTTGGCCACCGCTCCGCCAGCCGGAGCTTCACTCGCCTGCTTTCCATGAATTCTTACGAAAATGTTCAGAACCAGCCGCAAGTCGGCCGAGTGCGACTGAGTTGCTTAAAGTGCGTCATTTCTTTTTCACCGTCCCTTTCTCATTCGTTGATAAATGGCCTTGTAGTCTCCTTTTGTCAAAAATGCTTGTGGCAGACCAGTCATTATTCAGTTGCTTGCGCAATGTGTGGCCATCGAAAAGTCGCTTCAGGATAGAAATGACTCTTTATGATTTTTTTTTTGCTTTCGTTGAATTTGTTTTTGGTTCATACCAGTTGCTTAATCATTTTTATTGGTAAACCCCTATGTATTTTCCCTCTCATTTTATTTTCATTTCATCGGCGTCGAAACTCAATTATTTTCCGGATTACCTACAACATATCTCTCTTGTTTACAGCCCATCTATTTTTCCTGCTACGCTTTCTACTGCATCTTTCAATCCAAAGGCCGCTTTCACAACGATATCATTTTCATCTTCCCCGCACTCTGCAATGAATGTAGCAGTTTCTATCACGAAACCTGGATTTTTTTTGTTTAAAACACCAATGGACATAGCTGTGAAGTGACTTACCAAGAAGTTTGCCGCCTTGAGACCGCCAGAGGGCTTCAGAGCAAGTCAACGCAAAAGTTCGAATCCGTGAATCTTCAGATCGAGTGTGCATAAGCACGTTAAGATTAACTGCCTTGACCAGCGTATCATCCGTGATGTTTTCTAGCAATACAGCTAGACAGTCTTGGAGTTGTCTTCTGCCGTCGGCGTTGAAGTTGAGCCTTACACAGACTTCAATTTGACTTGTGAGTCCGTCCAGAATTTGACGGAGTTTGTCATCTCGCCAAAACCCTACAGAAAAAAATAATTGCATAAAAAAGATAGGAAATAGAAAGAGATTCTGCAGACCGTTGTCATCATAGGACAAGGCACGAGTAAGGATACCAATGAAGGAGGTCCATAATGCGGAATCATCGATACTTGATGTCTTGAACATTTGGAGAGCATCACTGATAGGTTGCAGGAGGAACGAGACATATGGAACCATCAAGCCCTATCAAAATAAGACGATCAACCATCCGTTGCTAATTGGAATGCAGAACCCATTCCACCTTGAAGAAATCAAGTAGATTAATATACAGATGGCCAAAAGTGATTCTCCGAGCATTGTCTATTCCCGGACGGTAAGTATTTCGATAATTCAGGTCATATGCATAACAAACCCAATTCTCCGACAAAGGCCCAGTCGTGCAAGCGCCTAAACAAAGGTCTAAAAGCTGACTCGTTCAATTTGATGACCAGCTCTCTGAAAGCTGGTATTACGCGAGATTCAACCTGCGCGACCTGGTGTTAAACGTGAAAGCGTTACGCTGAAATTGCTGTACCTGATCAGAAGTCTTGGCAATGTCTAAAGCCTCTGGAAACGGCTTGAATATACTTCGGAGGTGATCAAGTACACTCGGCCGATCGGCGTGTTGAAGAGCACGTCCCAACACATCGAAAAAGGCAGATATTCGCTCCTACAGTCGGACTGATAAGATAGAGAGAAATAAAGGATAGTGTGAGGTTTACAAGATTTTTCAAGCCTTGCATGGAACGCCAAATCTCCAATAAGGTTGGAATAACGATTTTAGGCGGTATTCTCTTCGCCAATGACTTTGTGAGGTTCACAACTGCAGCTGGTGTCCCATTAGGCACGAAAGAAAATAGGTCCATGTAAAGCAAAACGAGTTGCGATAATTCACCACTACCCCAAAACGAAGGGATGGTCTTCAGCAAACCTTGTAAGGTTGATACCGCATTTTCAAACAAGGCTGCAAGTGGGTCTGTGAGGAAATAATCAAGCAGTAATCTGGATTTTGCTTCACCTGAGTCATGTCCACGCAAAATGGTGACACATTGGGAGACGATCTGTCGGAAGAAAGGGATGATTCTAGGACCGAGCTTGACACTACAATAGGTCAGCAAGTGATACAAAATATACAAGAAGGCTCACGAGATTAAAGATAGGGACGACAGGGATGACAAGGCCAATTCCTTGTCTTTTGTTGCGGATAGTACATAGGGAACGACATCGGCCAACGCAGCTTCCTCTTCAGGACATAAAGTCGCCGCAATGGACCTAACAGCCAGGAATGCAGAGGCCATGCCAGGGGCATGCTCATGAAAATCAAGGAGGTTCTTAATTGATAGCAAGATCTCCTTTATGTTTTCTGTTATGGTCGGACGCGTTTTGGAAGCCACATTTAGCAACCGAACACCAAGTAAGTCAAGCGCTCCCAAAGTTGACTGTCCCTGTTTTCAGTATACATTCCAATACAATACTAATGAATTACCTCGTCATCTCCAGACAAAAGAATTGTTTCCACGGAGTTCAAAAAATCGATCACGGACATGGAACTCAACAACCTGTTCAATGATTCCTGGGATGCTTCCAATATGTCATCCGGTTTCGCCTCAGGGGAATTTAGTCGAGGGCCGGCGGCAAAAGTAATAAGCTGTGCCACCACTTCGCTGATAGCTCCACCATCTTTAGCAGCGGACAAGACTGTTTTTGGTTTCAATGCAAATCCTACAAATATGATAAGTGCTTGGGCCCGTCGCTTCCCTATCATTGATGGCGAAAGAGAGTGATCTCCGTCGCTGGCGCTTACAGTCAACACAACATACAGTAAAACTAAAGGAATAAAACAACTCACAGGATCCCCTCCATGAAAAGTGGTTCCATTGATTGTGGGTCCATAACATGTATTATTAGACGCCGGGCCTCATGAAGCAGTTCAGTTGCAGTCTGATGAATTTTATGATATCAGCTACGGCCAGCGATCAAAGAGATAAATCGACCAACATGTATTTGAATTTCGTAACTGGTTTGCTGAAACAACATGATCGGCAAAACAAGAGAATTTTGTATCTCGTCAGGAGATTGACGAACGACACGATTTGCCGACTTTTCCAACAATAGCATACAGACAGGAGCCAAGAAATCTCTGTAGCCAAGGACGTTGACCAAATGGGCGAAGAAACTAAGAAAACAGTAAGACACCGGGGTACACATAAATCATTAAATTTACGAGTTGCGTCTGTGACGGGGAATATGCACAGCAGCATCCGTAAAAACTCGGAGGAAATCCTTGGCTGATAGGTAGAGATCAAACGGTTGAGAATATGTCTGTTTCAATGAGGACACCAAGACTGGAACAATGCCATCAATAGTCTGACCAGTGATGAGCTGTAAGTTACCACGTAGAATGAAAAGGCCGCACCTGCTGAAGAACCTTAAAACTATAAGAATCGTCTCTATGAAATACATTTGAGCCCATGAAGGTAAAAACTGGCATGATATTGAATAGGACGGAGTCTGGTGCTATGCGAGCCAAATCAGCAATGAGAAGAAGAGCCTGATGAAAAATTTGCGAATTTCTTGAAGCTGCAACAACGTTAAATGGTTAGAGAGACAAAAGATGAATATTCAAACCTCTTATAAGCTCTACCAGAACATCGACCCTTATGACATTGGGTGATAAGTTAGGAACTTCCTATATAAGCATCAGGGCGAGTGCCCTCAGAAGAAAGAAGGTGTACGGACGATTATTTTTGAAGAGGTGCTCTCGATTGCCGACATCAACAACTGTTCGATATAGCTGACTTCTGCTTCTGACGCTGGAAATTTTTGAACAACATTGCTGAGTGTGTCGAGAAGGCGGGAAGTGAGATCGAGAGATCCTGGCAGTGACTTCGTTCCAAGGATCTCAACAAAAAGATTAAGAAGAGGGAGGGTGTCCTCAAAAGACCTGTACATGAGCGAGATAAGAAGGAAAGTACCAACAAAGGACTATACCGACTCTGAAGTCTTCTTGCGCTTGATAGCTCTAGGGCTGGTTGTAGAAACAGTACAAGAGAAGGTATTCAAGAGCTGGATTATGAGAGAGACATCGTTTATATGATGAGATAATAGTGCCCTGGCAAGGGAGTGCTACGATCAAATTAATATGAGAAGAGATACATTTCTCTGGATACGCACTGCGGACAAATCGTTTGAGCCAACTTCTAGTAGCACTCGACACAGATCAACTTGTCTTTGCAATTTCAAAGTGAGGAATAAATCGGGTGGCACGACAGCCTTCTGTATTGCCAACGGTGTTCCTGTAAGATTTTTATAATGACAACTCGTGGGTATATTCACAGGTAAAGCATACCTGAACGAAGATAAGTGCGAACGACTTGGAGGAAAAGTGCCCACATCGTCCCGTTATTGTTTAGTGAATCGGCAGCTGCGGCGTCAAACGAGGATATCAAACGAATCGTTAACCCTTCAGGGACAGATGCGACGACGTCAGCGGGTGGAAGTGAGGCGGCGGTTTCGACCAATGACCGTATTGTTGGGAGAAGAATTTGACATTTGTCTCTGTCACTCAAGGCAGAGATCGAACTGAGGAGGGCATTTTGAACTGAACCCGACGGATAGGCATTCACATGAGAAAGAATGAAACAAAGAATCCGATGTTTATAACTTTAGAGCATCGATCAGAACAAAGACCAGACTGATGAGCAAAACGCACCCGGAGTCCCTTTTCTTATCGGCCTTGACTTTACCGAGATGTTCTTCATGGAAAATTTGCAAATAAGAAGAGTCATGACCAAGGTGATCACCTTGTTTTAGAAGGTCATTCAAGTAGCGTTTTAGGTCATCTTGACCTAGATACTGCAGCGTACCTGAAAATGAATGATTTGTCAAAACTCAGAATACAAGAATGCGACAACGTACTATTCGGCTCGCCATAAATGACGTCGAATCGATAAACTGATTTCAACGAACGTTCCGCTAATACACGGACCCTCGAAATACATTCCAAACCCCCTTGGCGAACCTGAGAGTCGGGACTCTGCAAAGCAACGAGAAGTGAAGGTACGATTGTTTGAAAGTCAATGCCATCATCCTCAAGAATACGGGCTTCCAGGAAAGCGGCGGCATGTAAAAGGGAAATCCCTCTAGAATCCTCAAAGTTTTCTGAAGAACTGGCTGTCCAGATTCCGGCTAAGAATGCAATGGAGTGGTCCTTTAAATTATGGAAAAGTATTTGAAGGATGGATGACGATAGCACGGGAAGTGACGTCGACGCGTTTGCCAGTTGATAAATTGACCTCATGAGTCGAACGTAGCGTTGACTCCTAGTCGATGAACACTACGAATGTTAAGCAAACCAAATCATCCTCGTGAAACGATGACTCACTTTCGCCGACTCTAATAACCAATTCAGCTGAAATTCACCAGGGCAAGGAACTCTTGCAATGGCTATAACCACTGCAATCTGCGCCCAGCGCAAGGTTGTCTTGCTGTTGGGTTTCGTAATGATATATTTTCTGAATGAGGTGTCGTCTGGTTTCTAAAGGAATTTGTTCAAACTCAAGAAAGAAAAAAATTCATTGGTTGATAAGAACCTCTAGAGTCAGTTGCTGAGACAGATCATCGATACCCGAAAGTTCATTGATTGCCATGGCATTCCAAATCTTCTCTACGATGTCCATTTGATTTCCTCTCGACGAGTTCGTAATAAGGGCGAGAGAAATAAGATGGGCAAGCAAACGGGTGTATGGGTTGTCATCAGACAGTTTTGCTGCAACGGACGCCAAATAGACAGATAGACTCTCCGACCTAAGAATATTTTCTACGAACGTGACAGCTATAATTGCAGAAATCATCATAGGAGACCCACTAACCTGCCATCTTGGTGGAAACAGAGAAATTTATCTGGTTCATCAACTCTACATGGTCAGCACCTTCATCCGGCGTCACCTGCGCCTTAACCAAAGCAGCACACCCATTCAACCAATTCAAAGCGCTCGAACCGGTCCTTTCCGAAAAACATTTGCCAACAAGATCCCAAACGTACTCAACAGTCTTCTCCCTCGACCTCGTAAACAGAAGAAAAGGAAAGAGAATCCGATGAAATATCTCGTCACGAGTTGCAGAATCTGTGGCAGGCCAAAAATATGAAGAGAGATACGCAAAATGAAGTCGCACAATATTTCGTTTGAGTTTCGGCTGGGAATTCAATGCAAGTGATAAAGATGCAATATACGATTTGCAGTCTCCACAGAACAAGGGTGTTACAGCCACCGGATTTTCATATAGGGCTTCCAAGACTTCGACATGGCTGTCCTGCAAGCGGGCGATAAGCACATTTCGGACACTTTCCTACAGGTAGCGAAATTATTGTCGAACCAACAGCACTCAGGTTCACACTCACGAGATCTTCTATGTCTCCGAGTTGCCTTCCGGCAATGGACTTGAGTAATTCCTTGATAGCGGCTGTCCGAACTTTTGAGTTAGCGTCCGATGATGAGATGACAAGGTCGACTCCATTGTTTTGAATTTTCCGGCTCGTTGTTTTAGCCTGTATCGATCCGGTTAGAAATGTTTCTGAGAAGAACTGTTGACCCTCACTGTCGACAACGAGAGGAGCAATCGGTCGAGAATTTCCTTTGATGACACGTCGTCTTCCTGAAGGGCATCTATAGCGCTCTGAAGAGAGAGGGGATGTCGTTGTTGAATAAGGGAGAGCAAAAAACGAGCTACAACTTCTTTCTCGACGTGGGCGGAAGGGTCAGTCTCAATCTGAATAAGTTGAGATGCCATGTTTTTGATGACGGTACAAGGCGTGGCGGTCGTAGCAATTATGCCCTCAAGTAAAACCTGCGAATTTTTACTCGGTAAGCTAAAGAAAAAGAATCTTAATATTCTGCAGAAGTCTGAAAAAAATTTCTGATACCTGGCAACGAGACCATGCCCCAGTGGAGAGAGAACCTTTTCGCTCCCAATCCAAGATGCTACCGAAGTCAACGCTGCTTGAATGTTCCTTGTAAAGTGTATTAGCCCACAGTTCGCGGACGTCACACATTTAAAAACATACGGTATCCGCAAAATGTTCTTCACGACATCGTCCGGAAATTTTTTCAACGCATCCTGAGGTTCACAAACGGCAACAAGGGTGTAGACTAATTGGTCCTCGCGTACAACACAGGACGAAGAAACTATTGACATCACTACGGCGCTCAGAGCAGCGGGCGAAAATTGGCATTGCTGGGAGAGTGAGGCAAGAAGGATGTAGCTTCCTAGCTGTACTACGGGATTAGATATAATGTTTGAAGCATCGATTTAAAGACTTACTACGGCATCCTTGACCATGTGTCCTCGCTTTTCGGTCAACGGTTCAAGCAGAGCTGGAAGTAAATGTGCAATGGTTCCCTCATCTACGGACTTGCTTCGTTTGACGAAGTCATGCAAAGTTGCCACATTGAAAGCAATCAGTGTTCGATGCACTAGACCCTTATTCAAAGCTACAGGAAGTAGAGAGGTCACGAAACGAGTGAAGTCAGAGTCTATCAACATTGCTGTCACCAGAGAAACACGAGATAGTTTTTGCCCAGCAGACTTGTAAGGAAGTAAGAAACCCCACATGGTGTTCGGCCTAAAGCCAAAGAATAAGAATGAGAATAGAATATGCTGTATTGCCTACTTTATTTGAAGGATAGTGATCATCTTTGCAAAATGAGGTGACTCGTGATAAGGAAGGAACAGAGCCAGAATGGCGTCAAGATTGAATTCGTGTATCCTAATCACAAAAAAACACAAATCAGGGCGTATTCTATCACAAAATACTTGCTACTGACCTAAATCTTCTCACAAGCCACTCCAAAATCTTTGCCGTAGGCGGTTCCATTAAGAACTGGCTTAGATACCACAAGAATTCCCCGATCCTCTCATCCAACTCATCGCTCTTCTGCTTCGTCAGAAGTGTTCTATCCATCTCCTTTGCCTGTTCAGAGAAGAAGAAATCTTGAAATTCCTGCAATCTTGGCTCGACAGAACATAAACTAAGGAAGGAGTTGAATCCGAGTGCATGAAGGGCTTCAAGATCATGTTCATCCGCGTCTTTGCCAGTGAAAAGATAGGAAGCGGTCGGTTTCCGCGATCGGTCAACCAGGATAGACGCGTTCAAGGACGCATTTTGTGCTAGCTGAATAGCTAAACTCGACATTAGAGTCGCTGGTTAAAACGGATGTATTTTAATCAGCAAACCGGACGAAACGATGTTTTACTTCGCAATAAATTGTCCACAAAGTGCAAAAAGCCACAATTTTTCTGACCCACGTTTCGGGGTTTGCCGGCTATGGCACCGGTGTAACTTGAAGTAGCAATCGAGAAAAACATTCAGGAATCAGAATACATCAGGTTTTGATTGTTCCCCACACGTTATACACTTATGTACGATGACTCTGACTTGGATACCTATGATGGCATAGAAGGAGAAAGAGACTTGTAGGGCGTGCAACAGCCTGCAACAGCAACGGCGGCGCTATCTGCTTCGTCAGAAGCGTCACAGACAATACTACGACTACCCTATGACCAACGAAATCTACTTCGATTGCTACAAAGAGAATTTGCATCTCCTTGATGTAACACTGACTACCGCAATCTGAAAACTCTTCTATCTAAGGATAGAAGCCTCTGAAACACCATGTGGTTGTATGGGCTGTTTGTAAGCCGTCCAGATTGTTTCAGATGATCCTATAAAAAATCACAGTTTTTTTCACGAGTTCTTCAGCTGGTTCTCAACATAACCCTTCTTCCAATACTACTATGATGCCCTGGTGGCACCGGTCTGTTTTCCAAATCGTACTATCACAGTTTCTTCGTTTGCTTATACTATCCCTCACTAGATTTTACTTTCTCTGCGCTACCGTCCTTTTATTCCTTTCCAGCGATGTTCTTGCTGCCCCACCTGTCTCCTTTGAAAATACTGCCAATCTTACACAGGGTCAAGTTCCATCCCGCGAAGACCTTCTGTATCATCACATAAGAGCCGAGATAGTGGGTAGTGCAGCAGCCGACAGGCAAAAAGCGCGGCAAAAGTATCACGTCAAGGAGGTATATAATCGGACGACTTCGGACAGGGCCGCTGTTCACCATGCGCACACGTATCCTCACCATGAGCGGATTTTGAGAAAACTAAACAGCAACCTGGATTGGCATCGGCGAAGAAGGGCAGAACTCAGGCGGTTCGGTGCCGTCGGTACACCCGAGGAATTGGACCAGATCGAAGCTTCCCACAAATTCGCTGCTGCGGCTCACAATAATGCTGCTGAAGCAAAGACCATGGCAAAATACATTAAACATGTTAAAGCAGCCTTCTCCTCACACGGGCCCCACATTGACAATCCGGTTACTGAGGCGCATCATAAGCATAATGCGGAACGTCAGACGTTTAAAGACCTTTATCAATCTGCAACGAACAACACGAAGGAACACGCCAAATCGTTTGCAGATCACTGGGGACTTCCCCGATGATCGTTCACATTTGTATTTACTCTACACTTCTTCACACTGCCTTTATAAACACATTATAACACGAGAAAGGCCACACATGCATCAGTATTTAAGGATCCAGGTTTCTCAACCTGAGCAACCAAGGAAACCAAGTAAAAACCAGATAAAACTGAAACCCATCTTGGAAGTGACAAGAAACCAATAAGAGACATGAAAAAAAACCAGGTCTGAACCGGCCCGCGGGTGTACCATAGAAACAATTTTTTTATTTACAGTGCGCCTATATAGGCGCGCTACTATTACATTTCGATATAATATGCCAATAATACAGGAAGTACAAGAAGGTATCATTGTTATACATCATTCAATCGGACACCTGCTGGTCAACTTCCAACTCAATACTCTGCATTTCGGGAGTGAAGTCAGGTAAGTCAGGTATATGCTTCGCCAACGGACGCAGATGTCGTGGTTCGCCTTGTGGTACACTATCAGCTTCTACAGCGTTAGCAGACCCCGGAACGTCAATCCACTCGTCGACGTCTTCTTTCGCTTCGTGGTGTTCAACATGGACGGGCTCTTCATCAATGTCCATGGCCTGACCCTCCAGCTCCATCTCAGCCTGTCTCTCCTTCTCTAGCTTCAACTTCCTCACTTCTTCATTTTGCTTTTCCACGTAATCCAACCAGATCCGCTTGCAATATCCCTCCAAATTCGTGGACTCCTTTGAAATCTCGCGCACGATCGACCTTCGCTTCTCCCTCACCCCTTTGTCACTCAGACTGTCCACCCCGTCGAGCTTCATCACAAGCTTCTCCATCGCATCAGCGTATGCATGCAGGGGATAATTCACAGGAGTATATGCTAATTCCCCGTCCTCTCCGTCCACCTGCATCGACGGCTCATCGTTGGCCTTCTCGTCGGGGTTCGCACGTACGGTGATGTGTCCATCCGACCCGGGTTTTCGGAAATCAATGACACGAGGATAGACAAAGTTTTGCTTGAGCGTCTGGAATTGCGATGCGAGGTTATTGAGGATGCGATGAGACTTGTGTATGCGATACTGCTGTTGGATCCGGGAAGCCGCATTGTCATGCTTCTCATCGTAAATGGCTTTCGAAGACGATTGCGATTTCGACTCGGGAACGGCATGCGTTTCAGAAGGTGGGTGTAGAGGGTGGGTTGTAGATTGAGGAGATGGTGTTCGTCGGACATTAATGGGCACACTGTTCTCTGGTCGACTTTGCAAATCCGTTCCTCTAGAGTTTCTCTCTTGTTGCCGCTGCTGCTGTTGAGCACGTAATAGCTACACAAATCCAGCTCAGCGTCGAAGAAGATTATTGCGGAAAGTGTGAACTACATACCTTTTCGTGTGCTCTAGCGCGAGCCGCCTCCTCCCGCCTTATCTGTCTCCCCTTCTCCAACAATTTATGCCTCGCTTGTTCATCTTCCCTTTGCTTCTCTTCCGGTTGTTGTTGCCACTTCTCCTGCTGCTCGCGGTGTCGAGCTGCTTCCTGCTGCCTCCACAGGTGCTCCACTACCTGTTTTTTCCTCAACGCATCAATATATGCACGTTCCTGGGGTCCGAACTCGGTATAATCAGACTCATCGCAGCTGTCATCTACTTCGTCGGGTAACCATTTGGCTTTCCTTGCTCGTTGCTCCGCAAGCACTTGAGCGCGCTCGCGCAGAATTGCGTCATCCATGCCTCTTCTCACTGTGGATATTTGCGCGTATGGCTCGAGACTGGAGTCGTCGTAGCGTTGAGGATAGCCGGACAAAAACATTTACGTTGGCAGTGTGATATGAGTGTACCTTTTTAAGACAAACTTAAGAAGTTGTGAGGTTTATAAGTCACCGATGAATGCATCCACTTCATTCTAGAAACGACTGGCGCCAACGCGCGTCTACCATTTTGGGACGAACGAAGATGCTAGAACATCACGTGATCACAGCCAATTGAGCTCTCAGTCAGCGTTGTAGTCATCCTCCTCACTTATGCACAATCAATCTTTTTCAGGTGTGAAAGTTGTGTAAACGACTTGACCTTATCAGAGTTGCCAAAAATGGAAACTTTACAGTATAATATTAATATTCCTTGATCGATCATTTCGGCGCCTAAGCAAATACATCCTTACTCACTCCTAGTGTTGAGCGCTGAGCAACAGCCCCTTTCAATTATGGCTTTAAGATGTTCTACCAACTGCACCGGGGGATGGCTTCGAATTTCCAGTCACCGTTGTACTACTGTATGGCACCTTGGTTCGGGCAGCCCTTGCTTCTTTTATAACTGGACTACCCCAGATAAGTTGTCTTCATTCTAGGCTCTTGGTATGTCTTAACCTCGTGCATCGTTACCAAGTCTTCCGACAGAAATTACCTAACGAGGTTAAACGGATTTAAACTCTGCTCCGTCTTATCGAGGTCACATCATGATCACTATCTACCATCTTTGGGAGATGTTGACCGAAATCTCTCCCCACGAGCTGTTCAACCGCAGGCGATACTGCGACTCGGAATATGACTACCAGGAAAGGTGTACCTTGGAGACATACCTTTAGCGGCAACCCCCGTCGGAATTGAAATACATATTGACAATTGTGACAAACGTCGGCGATCACCTCCCAGATCCCTCAGGATGAGTCATGACAACAGATCCTGCCGTCTCGATACGTCTTTTTCCAGACAACATATATATTAACAGGAACAGCGCTCATGGCCGGCCATCCTTTCAGCCCCAAGGTCAAACGGAATCTAATTCCTTCTTCAAGCCACGTTCGTCGCTTCTCTGAGCGTTGCTCAATCTCTTCCTCTTAAAACAAAAGACTACTCAGTCTATTGATACCAACCCAGCATGTCTAACCCCTTTCCGTTGCCTTCCTACTTCACTTCACCTTTCGTTACGACCATTCCCGGCAGTCGTTATGATTCTCGTGGCAGACAGTTAAATTTCGAGGAGAGCCATCTCCAGCGACGTGAGCGCCTCGCGTTCGCGAACGCGTCCAAGTCGGCCGGCACATCTCCCATCCAGAGTCCCTCTTCGTCTTCTAGTGGGTCTCCAATTGTATGTTCTACTTTCTCCTTCTATTGCCCCCATGAACGGAACTCATCAAACCCTGAGGCAGCAAACAAGAAGGACCCTCATTTCGGAGCCTTTCTCTGATCCTATCGAACACATGGCAAACCAACTGGCATTGGAGCTCTTTGATGTGGATGACTTCTTGTCATTTGACCTGGACTTCGAAATTCCACCTGCTAACACACAACATCACGGTGGACCCTACAACGCGGCATCCTCACCTACCACCACCACAACCCCTCAATTTTTTTCTTCTAGCAAAACTTCGAGCAGCTCCTTCCGCAAAAAGAAGAATACCCTTTCTCAAATTCCGGAGGAAGACTAGTACCCCTATGGGTCCAACTTTCACCTTATTTCCTGCTCGGCCAATTCATACGCTTTTCACAGCGTTTGTCATTTAGGGCCAGGGTTTATCCCTTGACAATAGCACTCTCGCTCGGCCGAGATTCACATTGTGATTTTTCATGCAGACTATTCCATACATTGGCATCGTTTACAGATTTCCCGATTCCTTGACACCTTGGAAA
>Ga0307514_10003969_pt1 | contig 13833 bp, 15 predicted proteins | sample 16_EM_MG_FD_203088 | JGI IMG/M metagenome (GOLD analysis project Ga0307514, IMG submission 203088) | Populus trichocarpa ectomycorrhiza microbial communities from riparian zone in the Pacific Northwest, United States - 16_EM | ecosystem: Host-associated > Plants > Roots > Unclassified | place... | reverse complement strand
ATGTGTGACAATCAACCCACAGCGAGTGAAAGTCAATCTATCGGGGGATGAGTCTCACCCAAAAATAGGTTCATTTGTCGGTTGAAATTCAATCCCTTTTACCTCCACTGTGTACGTTGTTGGCAACCGGATCCAAAATATACTCCTGAAAGCAGATAAGATGTTTTTTTTTTTTGAACTTGACATCAGTATGAACGACTGCAGTCCTCGTAATATATATATATATATATACATGCATGTTCGGGTCTTCACCTATTGTTAGACTACAAACTTGAAAGAGTAATGGAAAAGTACACAAGAAGCACAAAAAAGAGCACTTGAGCAACTTGATTTCCTCCGTCAACAAGACTACATGCACGCGAGTCATGTGTCGTGTTTGTCCCCGGGCTGCTGCCTGACAGTGGATTTCCAGTAACACTAGAAGGGAATGGATAAACAGGGGGGTCATGAAAAAAAAGAACGAGTTGAATGAAAACATTACTTGAACTTGGTCAGGACAAAACTTGTGCTTTGAGGTGTCACTATCACTCGGTGTTTCCCATTTCGAAGGCCTTGGAGATCTTTGATGACACTACATGGTGAACCGGGCATGAGTGATGAAGCTTCGGGTGTTCCATCGTCGATTTGGAATAACCAAGGGGCTACTACCGCGGTGGAAAACCCATACACAGTGACTCCTGTTCTGGTTCACAGAATCAAAAACGGTTCAGTTTTTCCAAAAATCATCAGAATTTGACAAAAAAAAAATCAAATACATACCCTCTAAAATTGAGACTGATTGTGTGTTTTCCGTCTCCGGCGAAGGTCGACCATGCACCTGGACATGGTTCTGTCGTGTTAGAAGTCCCGGAAGTAGTAGTCCTAGAGTCGCGGTGAGATTTCCGTAAGTACAGAAAGAATTGGTTAACAACACACCAAGTGCCATCATCAAATTTCGGGGTATAAGTAACGCGTGGGTCGTTATACGGGATTTCAATAGCCAAGGTTTGCACAAAGGTTGTGGAGCTGATGAGGAGGAGAAGAGCCCATCTTGCATATGAGTGCGACATTAAGGAAAGAATTGCCGCTGAGTGAGAGCTCCACGGACGGATTTTATACCTCAGGAAAATGCGGCCGCAACAGACCAGGGGGCATGCGGAGAGCAGCACGCACTGCGGGCAAGAAAGCATTTTCCCACTGGGAAAATACATTCCGGGCTGTATTTATCAAACGTGAAAAGGCACTTTTGCCCGCAGTGACGCAGCCAACGTGCAACTTGAACAGTGGTTTGCGGTATAGATAGAAATCGGCTTTCGGTGTAGTAGGGTTGAAAATAGTTTACGAAATCTAGAAGAGGAGGGCGACAACCAACTGTGGAAGCGAATTTATAGATTGACGGAATCCAAAAAAAAAGGGCTCGTAGTACCTCTGCACTTTCCCATACTTTATGTTTTTTTTTTGGTGCCATGTTCCGCCCGAGGTTAACTTCAACGGCGTTGGTTATTGTTTGAGTTCTTGCTCCGCATCTGAATGGGGTCGCGCACGTTCATGAAGCCCAGTGTCTGGAGTCATTCAAGCTTGAGACAATAAATATTAAACACGGACTAAAGTGCCGAGCAGGCTCAAGCCCCAGAGGCGGGGAAGAGGGCAATCACTGAGCATGATGATGTATCGACGACGATTCACGAAGCTGTTCATCTGCCTCAAGCCGAAGTCCTGGGATCGAATACAATCAAAAAGACAATTGCCTCCTCCCTTCGTGGCATTGTCTGGAGGAAGGCTGCTGTGGAGCAACGAAGAAAGTGAAAGTCTGAGAGAATCTCCAAAGCAGTAGCTGATGAGTTTGTCGTGCGGGCCAACCGTTGTCAGTGGAAAATGGCATGCTAAGAAATTATTATTAGCAGATGTGAACATAAGATTCGGCGTTGCTGAGGGAGAACGTGCACCTTTTTGGATGACTCTTGGTCCATCGGGGAGTATATGATTGGTATATAGGATCTGGATCTACTTTCACAGGAGGGGTTCGACAAAATGCCAGTGAGGAGAGAGTTGCGGATATCACCGCTGCCACTGCTGCATTTGTAGTTGCGCCATCCCTTGACTTCTCCCGATCTCAATACTCTCATCTCTCCTGAACATGGGCTGAACACAAAACTCATTTGGCATCCGACTGGCATATGTCGAGCATCAGGCTAACCGGTCGGATATTTGGCGATTATCAAAAAAGATGGCGATACTACTGAACTCCCACTCAAAACCCGTTCTACTTCCTCTGGCATATATATTTTAAATCGAAGATTATAATCCATTTTTTCCCTCATCGTTTAACGTTTAAGCTTAGTTTTTAATCCGGATTAGTCTTCTTGGCCAAACTTATCGTCCGTCCTCACCTCACTCCCTTAGCCTAGGTCGATAACGCATCCTGAAAGCCCACGACCGCTCCTCTTTCTCCAGCATGAGTATGATCATGTTCATCACCTGACCCACCCTTCAATACTCCGTCATCAAATTCACTTCACGCGAACGGCTTGCGTACGTTAAAAGACTACATTGAGCACGATACAATTCGTTCTTGTATCCAATTCGTTGCCCTCTTGACAATCCATTTTTTGTCCAGCAAAGAATTCTAGTGGGTGTCGAGGTTAAGGCAGAGGACGTTGGCGTACTTTATACAAGGGAATTTCCACGGATGCTTTCTAGTCAACAGACGCTCATCTTCGATCACGCGCGTTTGTGGATCTGCGTGATCAACCAGATGACCGCTACAATTGTGCCAGAAACAAACTTAGACTCGTGGCGCCAAGTTTCCCTCTTGCGTGCTTCAACGGAATGAATACTGAATTCATGAAAAATCAAAAGGCACGACATAACTGTACAGCGGAACGTTGTCCACCCTCCTTCTCTTCTTCAGTACTATGTATTCCTCCAGCGAACGTTTGGGCATGTTCTTCCCAATCTTGGGTGGATGGTATGTTCTGTCGGGTTTGATGCCAATTACTCAAACCACAATCTTCCCGCAGCCTCTCAGCAATTGCTGCTTCTCTCGTGCTACTGTTTGCAGCAGTGAGTCGCCTAGCTGGTCTAACGAGTTTAAGCCAACCTTGACAACTTTGATCGTCGCCGTAGGGGAGATGGCTCCACAGAACGGCATCCAGAAGACAACCAAACTCCACTGACAACATTATCTTTTTGAACCTCATGCTCGCGGATCTTATTCAGGCAATCGGTGTGGTTTCTGGGTTATCTATTTTTGCAGAGCCCTGATCTCTGGCTTCCAGGAGTACTGCCCATGATCGGGTGGATGGTTGACGGGGTGTGTATGAAAATTTGAGATAGAATACGAACTGACTGATATCACCATTTGAACTCGAAGGTCATCACGGAAGGGCACCTTTGCACGGCGCAGGCGGTGATAAAGCAAGTTGGTGCTAATGGGGTGGCATTGTCGTATGTCTTTCATGGTCCTTGTTTACTATGCCTCACAATCGCGCCTTATATTTCAGGTCTTTAGTACGTACTACCTTTCCGCCTACTCCTCGTTTTCTTATCGGAAGTGAACATGCTATTGCGGTGCACACATTCTGTGTGCTTGTGCTCCGCTGGAGCGCACCCAAGATTTTCTCCAAGCTTGTAATCCTTGTGATCTGGATCTTTATCGCCCTCATCATTACAATTCCCTACAGCAACAATAAACTACTGTATGGGGATGTTGATTACTGTAAGTCGTAGAACTGATCTACGTTTCTACTAGGATTGACGTTTCCTTAAAGGGTGCTGGGTCAAATCGGCATTCAGGATGGAGCAACTCGTCACTCAATACTTGTGGCTCTGGATATCTTTAGGCTTCGTGATAATTTTATATACCATCATGTTCGCTGTGATGCGGGGTTTGATCATCGTCGAAAATGGTGTGTGGTGTTGGTACAGAAACCATACTCCAAGATCTGGCGCTGGCCGAGCTGCAGAAAACACACAAGAGGCGATAGCTAATCTGTTATTACTGTAAGTATTTCCAAAAATTGAACCATCCCGGCTGTCAGACCGTCGCTTATGTTAGTTGATTTTTCGTGTTGAGATACCCTGCGGTAAATTTTGTTTGCCTAGTACCATACAGCCTTTCCCGTTGGTTTTCCCACTCTGGCGCCCACGTCCAATACCAAGCCACCTTCTTTACCGCCACCCTCTTCTCTCTCTCCGGGACTTTCAATGCTCTCCTGTTCTTCCTTACCCGTCCACATTTAGTGGTTGGCTCCGCTGACTCACCACCACTGGCTCCAGCCGTCGACATCGAAACTCAAACGTCCAACAATAGAGAGGCAACCAGCCCCAGCTCGCGGAAGCTCGGTTCCCTGCCCAGTCGCACCCCCGCTGCATCCGATGACTTTCCGCCCGACTTCGGGGGCCAGTTCGACCCTCACAACTCAATTCCACTCGCCGAAGGCACGAATACTAATATACGTACATCGCCCCGCCAGATGGAACTCGATTCCAGTAGCCATGCAACTTATTTGTCAGGCGAGCGAAGCTATGGAGATCTTAGATCGCAACCTGCCCCTCCCCCGCTGGTGGAGGAGGAATCATATGGATACCTCCCACACTAGGTCAAGGCGACGATTATTGAACATCTTTATCCCCTTTCTTTTCAATACCATATTTTAGCGCATTTTCGCCTCCGTGGAATAAGTAACCTACTTGGTTGGCCTGTGTTGGTGCATACGATTCAAAATGCTGGCTGAAACGGTTTGTTCAAGGCGCGCGGTGTGAACACACCCATGAAGCTTGACATTTCAATCCTATCACTGCTTTGAAGAGAACGCGATAGAAGTAAAGATTTTATGATATCGTATTTATGTGATTTTGGAGTGAAGTAGTAAAATCACCCAGCCGGGGGATGTCACATGTACTCATTATTCCCGAAAGCCTGGAACAATCGACGGAAAAGGTGTCCACGTTTGAACGCAACCCTCCACTCTGGGTTACTTGAAACATATACATGCATGTTCCCATTTTCAGTAAACTGTCTTCCTATTGTAGACTACAAACTTGACAGAGCCATGGAAAAGTAAACGAGAAGCACAAAAGAAATCACTTGAGCCACCACTTGATTCCCTCCGCCTAGACTGAATGCACGCGAGTCTTGTGTCGTGTTTGTCCCCGTGCGGTTGCCTGACGGTGTACTGAGTCCAGTGACAACACTGAGGGAACAGATAAATAGGGTCATGAAAAGACGAGTTGAATGAGACATACTTGAACTTGGTTAGGACAAAACTTATACTTTGAGGTGTCACTACGACTCGGTGATTCCCATTCGGAAGGCCTTGGAGGTCTTTGAGGACTCTACATGGTAGATCGGGCAGGACTGATGAAGCTTCAGGTGTTCCATCGTCGATTTGGAATAACCAAGGGGCTACCCCGTCGGAATACCCATACACAGTGATTCCTGTTCTGAATACAATCCCACAGAATTAAACGGTCAGTTTTCGATCGGAATTGACAAATCCATACCCTGTAAAATTGAGACTGATCGTGTGTTTTCCGTCTGTGGCGAGGGCTGACCATATACCTGGACATGGCTCTGTCGCACTATAAGTCCAGGGACTCCTAGGGTCGGATGAGATTTCTTTGCATTCTGAAGTCACAAGAAATTGTTAACGCACCAGCTGGCATCAGCCGGAGTATAGATAACCCGTGGGTCGTTATACGGGATTTCAATAGCCAAGGATTGCACAAAAATTGTGGAGCCGAGGAGGAGAAGTGCCCATCTTGCATATGAGTGCGACATGAGGGAAAGAATGCTGGTGAGCTCTACGCATTTTATACCTCGAGAACATGTGGCCAGAGCACGCGGCAAACATGCAACAGTGGTTTGCGGTAGGTACAAGTCGCAAAAGGGTTTGGCAAAACGATATTCCCCCACGAAATCAGAAGTTGGCGGCGAACAACCTTGGCAATAATGGTGAGCCTGGAATCGAATTTATAAATCTCTAAATGACGGAATCCAGAGAGAATCACCTCAGAACTGTCCAATTACTGTTGTTGCGCCAACTTCCAAGTTCACCCAGAAAGTCGGCTGAGGTTCAACGGCGTTGGTTATTGTTTGAATTTTGCTCTGCATCCGAATGGGGTTGCGCGATCAATTTCTTGGCACGAAACCTGTCATTCAAGATTGTGACCTACTGTCGAGAAATTTCAAAGAATCTGGGGATTGAAAACCGGGTTGCGTTAAAAAATGCAGGTTACGGGTCCCCCTTAGGAGGGGGATCGTTCTTTTCAGATGAATTCAGAAGGATAGAGCGCTTTGTTTAGTTTTGATGGATTGCCGGGAAGCTCAACCCAAATTTCACAAGCCATTCGACTTCTCATTCTTACCTTTCGAACTTGTCAAAGAAATCCAATTGGTTGTCGCAATGTCTCGCCGTATGACCGGACCATTGACTTCGACTATTGACTGGCTTGATCGGCAGTACGTTGATGCCATCAGTGTTCCTCAATCCGGATAACCTAATTCTATCGGCTGGATCGGCCGATTATTTCTAACTTTTCTCTGATCAAGTACATTTCGACCAGGGGAGGGATGTCCATTGAAGAGGTCATTCCATTGTGGAAAAAAAACAGTCATATAGTTTATCCCATCTCGACGGCGGACTCTACATTCCAGAACGAATTCAGGACCGGATTTTAAAATGATGCTCCTACCCCTTCGCAGTGCTATCTCTATACATCGCTCCAGAGGAGTCCAGAGGAGGAATAACTGACAAAGTTAGTGGAGACATCATTTGTCATCCAGACGTGAGGCCACTCAAGAAACTGAACGAGAAGACGCTCTTCTTGTAAATGTTCCATGAACCGACGTTTGCGTTCAAGGACGTGGCATTGGAGCGTCTCTGGAATGATTTTTTCTTTGCACGGCAGATCAAGAAAAAGGAGACTCGGAGACAATAGAGCTCAACGGTGCTTGGTGATACCAGCAGGTTAGTACTACGAACGTGGTGGTTTTTGACGACGGGTATTTATTTTCTTGATAGTGCCGCGATTTATGGTCAACATATCAATACATTGATCTTCATCTTCCAGCCAAAAGGCCGCGGTTCACCAATCCAAGAGGGATCCCAATGTGCACAAACGTAGCCGTCTTCTATAATTGTCAGGTAAGTCACTTTTTTTAATTTCGTTAATGCTATTATTGTGAACTTAGAAGGATATAGTATGTTAGCAGACAAATGACTTCAATGTACGACACCACCTCGGGGCAGTAAACTCTATCAACTGAGTACGCAATCCTCGCTCAAACAGTGTATTACTTCCTGTCCTACTTCCACTTTCGCTCGCAACTCCCCACCGATCTCCCACACAAGGATATCGACCTGCAATACGTCGTTCCCACAGGCGATTTTGGATATGTCCTTGCAGGCTATCATGGAAAGAAGATGGAGCTGCCGATCGGCAGAAACCAATGAAAATGATATATTGACAAGATCTTGGAACAACGGCAGGTATTCTACCCCAGGTGTCTCAAGGGGGATGAAGGAAAAGCTCGGTACTGCGATCGATATTCTTGTGTCGAGCAATTTCGAGAGGCTGTTGTGGGACCTTGCTTTTGAGAACGTGGAAGGGGTTGGTATCGAGGAGTTGAGGTACGAAGTGGCATTTAAGACCGTGGATGGTTGGACGAGCCGAGTAAAAAATGATGGAAGGGTAGAGGCTGTAGGCGTGCTCGAGTGGGCAAGGAAGGATTTCCTGGCGGAGAAGGTCTCTGATGAGTTGGTGAGCTTCGTCTCAATTTTATTTATTGACATGCTGGTAAACGAAACGCAAGACAAGTCAAGAGATATATTGCGGAGTCACCCACCGCCGTTGGACTAGGAGCTGGCCCGATTATCGCAGGTCAAAAGTAAGCAGTCTACAATTTTGGTTGAACGCTTGTGCTTAAACGGCTGTGCGTTCCAGCCCACCAAAATCGTCCTATCGACTGCGCACCCCGCGAAATTCTCAGAGGCAGTCACTAAAGCGCTCGAACGGAACATTAATAGCAAGACGAGGAGTTTGAGGGTTTGCTAAAGCAAGGGGCGGTTCCGAACTGGCTTGAGTGAAAATGGCCATTGAATGGCATGCAAAAGACGTAGTGGAATCTTCAAAAAATAAGAATGGAAATTGCTGGAAGACCTTTGAGGCTGGTTTGGAAGATTTTTATGGCTGATTGAAAGAGCATTTGCAGTCGGAGGTGACGGTGATGAGACGATACCTTCGGAAGTGTCAGTCCTTCTGCTTCAATCAGTTTGTGACGCAGTTGAACCCCACCGTCATATCGAGTCCGACCGCGACAAGATTGAACAAGTATGGAGGGAGTTCCAGGCGCGTTCACGACTGATGGGAGGGGGCGGGCGGTGATCACAGGCCGCTTCTCAGTCTCCGGTTGTTGAGCACGCCGTGACACCGGAATCGTTTGCACCACCTGAGACGGAGACAGGGCGCATTTGGGAGGTGGATTGGCTCATTGATATGATTTTTGAGATATGTACTTGGACCAGTGTTTGTTGAATTTTGTTAATACCCTTACCGGTGGGATAAAAATTTAAACAGTAACTTGGAACCTGAACAAGAAAACTACAAGTGGGAACACGGAATAACTTATGCCAGTGCGGAACTTGCCACATCTAAAGCCACGGTTTCCTTTGCCGATTCCCCTCCTTTCAAATCTCTTTTCCCCTTCTTCCTGCTTGTCAAATCAGTCGAATCCAGGGGAAGAAACCACCCTGGCATATATCGAGTGCCAATGGCCTTATCGACATTCCTGATCAAAGCCATATCCTGTGCGCGTGCCAAGTCTTTTGGTGTTTTGTTCGAACCGATAATGATGCACATCGACGACGAATTTGAGAATTGAATGGCGGTGGTAGTACAATCAAACCGAGCACGAACGGACTGACGGAGCTGTCGCCAACTCTCTCGCTGCCTGTGCATCGGATGTAAGTCTGGATTGATCCCCAAGCAATCAGCCCAGCGGTCGCGGTCCTCGATGAGGACTGGGAAGCCAAAGACCTTGTATGGTACGAGTTCGCCTTCGCGTGGATCTTGGTTGCGCAGTTGCTCAGAAGGTGGGGGGGTCCAGTTTTCTGGCAATTTATACCTAGGTGCATGTCAGCCCTACGACCTGCAATGAGTCATTGGGATTTATATACATTTCACGGAGATGGTTGAAGTCAAGTAAATAATGTAAGGAGGCACTCCCGATTACTTTGAGGTGTGTTTGTCTTCTGGAAACACGGGCCACAGTTTGACTGTTATTACAGCCAAGCGGGGACGAATTAAATCTCGGCAAATGAGACGACAATAACTTCGAATTCGATTATGTAATCCCTCTCTTACCAAAAAATTTAACAGATTTGATCAGGTCTATCAGAACTCTTGAATTTAGACCCTCATGCAATTTTCAAATTGACTCTCTCCTTCAGAAACGAATTCAATGTAAGTTTCAAGTTGTTAGTCATCGTTAGCTCGCTGACCTTCGGCTTCGAGGTTAGTGCCCACAACACTTTTGGACACTACGCTGCTCTCACGAGAACGCCCCATCTCAGGCGTTGGTAAATTGCTCCTGATTCGGCACCCAACGACTGATAAGTCTTCCTTTAGTCGGCTCCTCAAACCCTTCCTATTCGAACATGGCGTTGAGGTTTGCATGACAGTATGTATCCCAATTCACTTGTACATAACTCAAGTTCCAAACCTTCAGAGATACCGCAGCTCCAATAGACGCATTTCACCGCGACTTCCTCGACATGCATTTAACGCCCGCAGCCTGCAGGATTTAGACCAAATGCCCTGAGACTTGGTCTCCGTCTCAGTGTTACAGCGTGCTCAGCGAGTCAGCAACCGGAGAGTGAGAAGCGACCCGAGAACCCGGCCCCTCCCTCTACACTTGTTCAATACCTTCCTATAAAAACTCTCTTCACGCACCTGTCCCTCATTCGTGTCTCCATCAGCACCACCATCCTCGTCCTGGCATTTCACTCTCAATCGCATCATCCAAGTCCCCTATAATTCTTCCTGCGAGATAGTGAATCGTTGGAGAACGGCGGCCGTCTCCAAACGATTCCAATATCGGAGGGGACGAAGGTATGCGCGAACTTGGAGGCGCCTCACGCCTCAGTTTCCAAGGCATCGACGGAAGCCAGCATCTGGTAAGCCTATACATCAAAGTCCAATCAGTCCGAATCATAAGAAGTATAAATAAGAAGTATAAAAAAAGTTCAATAAGGAACTTGTAAGGAACGAACCAGACTCTCTAATTTTCATCTTCTATTGCTTCTTCCCTCTCGGCTCTCTCGCCCGAGTTATGCTGCTGTCGCACACTCCCTGAACACCTTCCCCTATCGCCCAATTCTTCCAGCCCTCACTCTCAACGCATCCAACAAAAGGTCAATCTCCGTCCACCCGTTGTCAATGATCGCGTCTTCCAAAATCTCCAACGACCTTCCGACCTCTCACAATTGCCCAGCTACATGGGCAATCTTGTCGCGTTCTCTATTAAGGTCAGTGAAGCTACTGGCATCGACAACCGAATTTGATGACGGAGACTCGGATGCTGTTGTGTTGCTGTCAGTGATGTTGGAAGGACCGGCAATAAAATCCATGCCAGTTTCAATGTTGAGGACAAATTGCAAAAGGTCTACTGCTGGGCGGATTGGCTTGTTGATACGATTTTCGTAGAGATGTACTTGGACCAGTGTTTGTTGAATACTCTTTCCGGTGGGATAAATTTTTTAAAAAGAAGAAAAATAACAGAAAAGCATTAATCCTTCATGAATTGGTAACTTGAATCCTGAGCAAGAAAACTACACTCTACAAGTGGAACACGGAATAACCTAAGCGAGACTTGCCACATCTAAAGCCACGGTTTCCTTTGCCAAACCCCCTTTTTTCAAATCTCTTCTTCCCTTCTTCCCGCTTGCCAAATCCCTCGAATCCAGGGGAAGAAACCACTCGGGTATATATCGAGTGTCAATGGCCTCATGGACATCCCTGATCAAGGCTATATCCTGTGCGCGTGCCAGGTCTTTTGGTGTTTTGTTCGAACCGATAACGATGCACATCGACGACGAATTTGAGAATCGAATGGCGGTGGTAGGACAATTAAACCGAGCACGAACGGACAGACGGAGCTTTTGCCAACTCTCTCGCCGCCTGTGCATCGGATGTAAGTCTGGATTGATCCCCAAGCAATCAGCCCAGCGGTCGCGGTCCTCGATGAGGACTGGGAAGCCAAAGACCTTGAATGGTACGAGTTCGCCTTCACGTGGATCTTGGTTGCGCAATTGCTCAGGAGGTGGGGGGGTCCAGTTTTCTGGCAATTTATACCTAAGTACATGTCAGCCCTACGACCTGCAATGAGCCATTCTGGCTGCCATTGGGATTGACATACATTTCACGGGAGTCGACTGTAAAGCGCTGCGCTCGTCCTTTTTTAGATAAAATTCCTAATCTTCCTAATCCTCATACATCAATAGTCAACATTACAAAAAAATTTAACATAGAACTAAGTGAAACGAAGGTAGCGGGTCTTGGCAATTATCGGCGCCATGCTTATTGTACACTACAAACTTGAAAAAGCAAACCAGAAGCAAAAAGCACTCCACGCGTGATTTCAAGTGACACTGGGAGAATTTAGATAAACAGTGTCATGAAAGACGAGTTGAATAACATACTTGAACTTAGTTAGGACAAAACCTACACTTTGAGGTGTCACTATCACTCGGTGATTCCCACTTGGAAGGCCTTGGACGTTTTTGATGACTCTACATGGCAGATCGGGCACGACTATTGAAGCTTCGGGTGTTTTATTGTCGATTTGGAATAACCAAGGGCCTACGTCCATCCAGGAATAGCCATATACAGTGACTCCTCTTCTGAATATAATTCCACAGAATCAAAAGGTCAGTTTTCGACCAGAATTGACAAATTCAATACCCTGTAAAATTGAGACTGATTGTGTGTTTTCCTCCGTCGGCGAGGGATGTATATATTCCTGGACATGGGTCTTTCGTGGTATAAGTCCTGGTTTCCCTAGGGTCGGATGAGATTTCTTGCTTTCTGACGTCACAAGAATTGTTAACGCACCAGCTGGTATCACTCGGGCTATACTTAACCCGTATGTCGCTATACAGAATTTCAACAGCCAAAGTTTGCACAAAAATTGTGGAGCTGAGGAGGAGAAGAGCCCATCTTGGATATGAGTGCAACATGAGGGAAAGAATGCCGCTGAGAGGGAGATTCACGGATTTTATACCTGGGGAAAATCTGGAGCACACAGCCAGGCAACCAATGATTTGGGGTAGATACATGGCTACTTCGCGATCCATTGAAGGGCCGGTCCGGGCCAGGTCCGTTTTAGGGGCCGTCCAGGCAAGGTCCCGACCGGCGACCGCCACTAGCTATACTGCGATCCATTGAAGGGCCCGTCCAGGCAAGGTCCCGACCGCCACTAGCTGTGCCGCCTCGCAACAACTTGGATATGGCCTCGAACCAGCGTCTAAGAGGGCTCGTTAGCGGACAGGATGGTGGTTGAACCTGGAAGCGAAGTTATGTAAGTCTCGGATTGACGGAATTCAACCTCAAGGACTTTCCAAGTACTTGCTGAGCAATGCTGGGTTTGTTTGCGCCAAGTTCGCCCTCTGGGCGGAGGTTCAACCGCCTCCATTCTTGACAAGGCGTTGGGATTTCTTGCTCCGCATCCGAATGAGGTCGCGCACAATCTCTTCATGACTCGCATGAGACCTTCTCTGGCGTCAAAGCCTAGAGTTTCCTGGAACTTGCTCGTTTGGAATTAAGGGCCGAGGCCGTTGAGATTGAAAATCCAGACTTATTTTATTACAAACACGAACAGCATTGGGGGCTGAAATCATCATCGTTACTCATGATACGGACTGTCGATATCATTGGTTTCCTGTGACATTCACTATGCAGCTAGCAACTCTTCCTTCTCTATCACTTGAAGGTCTGTTCGTATGCGTGTCCGGTATTACTTCTCTATAAAATACTCGACAGGAAGTTGACAACCGGCCTTGCCCCCGACATCGGCTCTCTTTGCCTTCCTTCCGAAAGTTACAGGAAATCATTTCGTAGTTTGCGAGCTCACATACACAGCTCCCTTCTTAGCGACCGAGGCCGAAAAGTTAGGTTTGTTGTCCAAAGTCGTCGAGAGGCGGGATGAGGTCATCAAAGAGGCTCTTGAACTCGCAGTGGCCAGCTCCACCTCATTTCTCACTCACGAGATCACGGTGTGGCCGAGAACTTTGTCGTATAGGAATGTTTCTTTGATGACGAAGGTGGGATTGCTCTGTTTTTTTCTCTTTGCTCGTCTACATCTGCAGGACATCCCAGAAGAAGTTTCTCGCAATGCAGTCACGAAATTTCCGTGCCGTTGAGGCGTCAGATCATGCTATCCAAAACTCTGAAATTCTTGATACTTCGTAGATCATCTTAAATTTTCGCTCTGTTTCGAGTCCTCTCTCTTTTCACGAATTGTTGCTACTGTAAAGTTTCCTGAAGAAAGCAACAAACACACTAAGCGGTATCAGTGGCAAGTGCCCCGTTATGTGGTGTGTCAATACCATGGATGGGGATTATGTACATTGCCTTGCTGTGAAACAGTAAGGTTCCCCGCTGTCTAAATTACCTGCTTTGTTTGTTTTTGTTACCCGCCTCACGTGCAAACTAGCGAGATGAATGAACTAGGCTCGTGACCAGCCGTTTCCTTCAAACTCCGCTATGCTACGTTCAGAAACGGCTGGGCAAAAGGGATCAAGTCTTGTCGAGGTCACGGATGTCACGCCGGACTTAGCGAAATTTCATGAATTC
>Ga0307514_10003968_pt1 | contig 13837 bp, 19 predicted proteins | sample 16_EM_MG_FD_203088 | JGI IMG/M metagenome (GOLD analysis project Ga0307514, IMG submission 203088) | Populus trichocarpa ectomycorrhiza microbial communities from riparian zone in the Pacific Northwest, United States - 16_EM | ecosystem: Host-associated > Plants > Roots > Unclassified | place... | reverse complement strand
CTCTCTGCATGGATCGGTTTCTTCAGCTTTTTCATCGGTAAGTCAAATTCAACTGGTCTCTTTCTGAATATCAGGATGAATGATTCTCCTCAGGCCTTACAGTCTTTCTAATCATCCGGATGTGGTTTGGAAAGGCCATTCAAGATTTCAATGCGAGCATTGCCGCACAAGGACAACAGGGACCGAAGCTGATTGCTTCCGTTGGTAATGCCTTCACTAGTGAGTAACATTCAAAATGTGAGCGATCAAGGCTCATCAATCTTGATAGTGGTGTGGGTAGGTTATGCTTTCTACGCCGTTCCCGTCATTACATCTCTGGCGAAACTCAATGTCTTGGCTACAAAACAATAAAGCGTTTTTGGTCATTCACGAAGCTCATGATTTGGGACCTACTTCATCACACACTAGATGTATAGCTAAATAATCCTTGATTTTGTAAAACATTCTAATATTTGCAACTCCATTTGTCCACTAAATGACGGACTCGGACGGTGTAAGAACGTGCGAAGATCGAGAAAGGCCAATACCCGCTCTCTGAACATTTGCATTGTTTACGGCCTGTTGCGCTTGACCGTCTTGCAGAATGACGAGCACATTTCTGGTGAGTCTCATCCGCCAACGCGAATGTCGCCATAAAGCATCCAGAGAAATAAAAGTCTCCGACCCATCTCAATCGTGTCAGTGGCTCTCCAAGCATGCTTTGCACATAGGGAGGATCAGGCAGAGCAGACAAGCAGCAGTGTAACTTACAGTGTGACACAAAAAGTTTATTGTCGGAAATATATCGTCATTGAAGGTATCAAAGTACAAATTAAAACACAGGTTGTTCGGCATAAGGTTCCTGCTGATAGCCCCCCTCTTGGGTGGCAAAGGGATCCTCAGCAGGAATTGTAACAGGAACAACGGGCTCGCGTTGCTCTGACGTAGGTTCGGATACAATTTTATCTGGGGGAGGCTCCGAGATGGTGACTGAGTCAGGCAAAGGTTTGCGAGGCCCTGTTTGACCCTCAGGATCCCAACCCTTCATGCTGAAAAGAGAGTCAGCTTTGAAAGGCATCTGTACGGGGCATTCTTACATTTTGACTTTGATGCCCAGTACACCCTGTCTGAGAAGAACATGCCGTACAGCGTAATCAACAAAGTCGCGAGCAGGTTGACCGGAGTGGATCATAAAGCCGTCTGTAAACTTCATCGATTTGGCACGAGCAGCTCGGAGCTTGCCAGAAACAACAACTTCACAACCTTTAGCACCCGATTCCATTACGAACCGAAGGACACCATAACAAGCACTGAATTAGAGTTGTCAATTCGCTTTACCAAAAATCGCAAACTCTGAGAACGAGAACTGACCGGCGAACAGCGAGACCACCAAGGAGTTTGTATCTCAAGCTTTCACATTGGGCGATGGCGGAGAGACCACGATATTGCACTTTTTCGGCGTATAGTTCAAGGGAATTTTCAGGGAACTTGAAACGTTTTTGAACGAGAGAGGTGAGTTCACGGATGCGGCGGCCCTTCTCTCCAAGGACCTCTTGAGTGTGCGTCGCGCGAATGATGATCTATACATGGTATCGATAAGAAATCCCACAATTAACACAAAAGGATGCAATACAGACCTCAGTGCGAGCATGCGTTACTCGAACATCACAACCAGAGTAACCCTCCTCAGCCAGTTCACGAGTGAAGAATTCATTGAGTTCAGCACGGAAAACACCATCAGCGACGAACTTTCTCTTTTTGCTGATTTGGGCCGACATATTAGGAGGCTGGTGGAAAGGCAAGATAAATCGTAAGATTTATTGGCACAAGATTGAGATAAATATTGTACCTAGCCGAAGTTTGGGGAGATGCGTGTGCTGCAGACGTCGATGACTGTGGCTTGACTGCACAGTTTATCGCTACTTGCCGAGCACGTGCTGTTTCTTGAATTTTGAAATGGGTTCACCGTTCATTTGTTCATGTCGGTTCTTCGTTGTAACCTTGATTCAAATGCTGTGAGTGATTATTATCCGTTGACCACTTTCTGTGACGAGTGTTGTACATATTCAACCCATTGGCACCTCTTAGTCGATTTGAGTCGCTGCTTTGCACGATGACTCAATGACATGAATGACCTTCTGACCTCAACTACTTGCTTTGTATTGACTTTTGACTGAACCGTTCTATTCACAGGTCGTATTGTCCAAGAATTGAACACTCTCGATTTGAATTTTGAATTTTGTGTTGGTCATTCCGACTCATGTATACAAAACAGTTCTGCTTCCACAACACATTTCCTAGTGCCTTGCTTCGTTGACGAATATCCCTGCAGCACCCATTCCACTACCAACACACATGCTAGTGCATAAGATGTTTAGGCCTTGCCGCCTTAACTCAGCAAGGCCGGTGACAACCTGGCGAATACCAGCTAAAGAGGGAATATTATGACCCGAGGCATTACAGACAGAAGAAAATCGCTCACTCATTCCCAAAGGATGCGAAAGTGCGATGGCTCCACCACTAAATTAAGTTCTTTTGAGAAATAGGTCGTCCTGATGTAATAGAGCACACTTACTTAGGATTTATCTGCTTAATCGGAATTTCGAGCTGTTCTACACAGTGCGCGAATTGCGACGCGAATGCTTCATTGATCTGGAGAAAATTTAGTAGTTGTACAACGTCTGCAATTTAACGACCTTACCTCGTATATGTCCACATCTTCCTTGGTCAAACCAACTTGCGAAAGGATTTTGGGAATAGCACGGATAGGAGAAATACCCATATATCGCGGCTCAACTCCTACACGCGAATGAGGATTGTCTCATGGTTCAAAGGAATATTACCCACCTACAACTGTAGACGCTACATATTTTCCAATGATCTCCATACCTTCTTGCTCTGCTCTAGTTCGTGAGGTCAAAATGCAGATGCCAGCGCCATCACCCACACCACTCGCGTTTCCTGCTGTCGTGCTGGCATTTCCCCATTGCGGGAATGCTGGCTTCAAGGCTCCAAGGTCATCGAGCTTGACACCTTTTCGAATAGTATCATCAACTGATACCACTAATCCCTTCAACTCTATAGGTAGAATCTCCTCCGCAAAAATGCCATTTGCAAGAGCCTACAATACAACTTAAAGCTTCATTCTAAAACACAATTTGAATGCTCTCACATTTGCCGCCCTGCTGTGCGAAATGAAGGCATATTCGTCCTGCTTCCTACGAGGGATCTGATAATGGTGAGCAACCATTTCAGACGTCCAGCCCATTGGCTAAGAATACAGTCCACAGTTCAAAGAGTTGCTTGCATGACGAAGGTTTTTTATACATACCTGCATACAATCATGGGCATGTTGATTTTCAGCTATTTCCTGGATGACTTCAGGTGTTGGTCTCGGACTAGAGTAAGCATGAGCACTGGCGATCCGTTTGGTGATAGCAAGAATCACTTGAGACTCATGCTTTCAGCACCAACAGCTATACCCAGTCTTGTCTCTCCAGTTTGAATTGCATGTGCAATATGACGAATGGCCATGAGACCTGATGAGCATAGTCTGTTCACCACGGATATTGGTACGTCGTACGGAATACCAGCTGCTATGGCTGCCGCCCTTGAGACATAGAGAGGAGATGGAGGATGACATGTCCCTGTGGGGTGTGAATCAATGAATGAATGGAAGTAGTAACTAATACGCATACCAACGCATATATCATCAATCTTTGAAGGATCCAACCTGGTCCTCTCGAGAGTAGCCTATAAACAGTCTCAGATGAGCTGGAGGTGCTTGACTGAGAAGTGTCGAACCTTGAATAGAGCACAGAGCATCTCATCAATTGGAGTGTCATTGAGCTGCCCTTTCTTTGCCCTGCCTACAGCGGTACGTTTCGCGAATGTAATGACAACATCGGTGGGTTTTTTCTCCAGAATCTGTGCAACCCGAGTGGAGAAACTAGCCGCACGCGAAAATGCGGGGTAAACACAACCTTTCGTTTGTAAAACCAAGCGTGAAGCAGGAAACATCTTGGAGACAAGCCCAAGGCACAGAAAATAATATATGTGAGGATTCAGGAGCCAGATGACCTCGTGAAAGTTGCAAAGAAGCCATTACAATGACCTTAGTGCGGAGCAGATCCGGAATAAGAACAATTCAAACGATGGAGTTGACATATGTTACTTTTTTATCTATAGGCCGAGAATGAATAGACTACAATTCATCCACTGATTTTTGTTCTTCCAACGCGTATAAAAGATGCACGGGAAATAGTCGAATCACCGACACTGCGGTATTGCCAATGTGAGTTGGATAGAGTGGCCTCTTTTGTATAAATGGGAAGTCAACTTCTCCCTGCCTGCATCGCCGAAAAAGACAAAGTACCACAAGACCTGCCCATGGGACTCAAACTATGACAAATCCATAATCGTTTCCCCGGATTCTCTATTCTGCGCCTTCCATCGACGAGTCACTGAACTATAGCAATTTGGGCAGATATGGTGTGCTAATTTAGCTGCTCCGCATCCTGGGCAATTAGTGATGTCTGAGGAGGGAGAGGTGAACCGAGCAAACTAGAAAATAGATGAACACATACTTTGCTTATCCTTCAAACCCTTATTTGCTGCCCTCATAGCTTTCCGAGAGTGTGATGTTTTCTTCTTGGGGACTGCAAGAACGATGGAAGGGAAAAGTTCAAGAAGCGACCGAAGTGATGGTAGAGACGGTGAAATTGTCGGCCAAGTCAATGCCGTTGAGCTGAGGACTGGTGGTAGCCACCTCATTATTGAAGACCGCAACGCCGGCAGATAAAAATACGTTTGTCGGATTGAGACGGCAGCCATGATGAGGGATGGTCACCAAAGAATTGACACTCCGAAAACCTCAGCGTCTTCAATCTCACGTTCGTCATGTTTCGCTTCTCGCGGCCTGTACTGCAGGCACTCAAGAAAACTACTGGGGTTTTCGGTCTCAACGTCCACCCCGATCCTCTTCCAGAGCTCATCAAAACCTATGAATCCACGCTCACCACACTCTCTTCCGCCCCACACACGTCCGTCTATCGACAGAGCGCTGAAGCACTTACGCGTCATAAACTCAACATTGTTAAAGGTGTGAATGGCGACACTGCTGAGGCAGAGAAGCAGTTGAACGAGGGCCAAATCGAGGAGTCGTTGGTCATTGCTGCAGACGAATTATCACTCGCTGCAAAATTATTGGAATGGAAGGCGTAAGTTATGGGCACCTGTCTGCTTCCTTAACGCGTTGTCTTATAAAACGTATTATATCAGTTGGGAACCATTGGAGGAGAAACCAGAGCCTGGACAATGGGCTTATCCAGGGACAAGCACTTCTTCATGAATTGTAGCCTTCGACTTGGCGAATGGCAAAATAGCTCATGATTTATTGAAGACTTCAGAGCACAAAATGCATATTTTTCCAAGTTTCAAGTTTAGATAGAAATCACCTTTAATGTGCAGATGGATTTCAATAGGAGGCAAAAAATTCGCTGGAAGCAGGATTTGAACCTACGCGGTGAAACACCAAGTGATAAGTTTGGAATTCAAATCACTCGCCTTAACGACTCGGCCATTCCAGCTTGATCAGAAGTTTGTAATTGAGTGTTCAGATTGTTAAAAAGGTCAAAACAAGGGATTACATCAACCAACACCTCTTCTTTTTTTTTTTTTCAAACTCTCGAATTCTTTTCGCTGGCTTACCGGCACCGCTATCTTCATCCTTTTTTTCAACTATGGACTCATTAATACCATTCACAACGTCGGGCGCCTTGATGGATTGTGTGGACAGTACGTCTGCCCCAAAACGAATGTCGAGCTTCTCCCAGTTCACGTCCTGAGATATCCTCTGCTTCATCGCCTGTCCTTTGACAAAATTTACCACTATTGCAAACCGAAAACGGAAACCTTGCCAACCCCTTAATTCTGCCTAGGAAAGATGCTAGTCATCCTACGCGACGGCAAGAAGCTACATGGTGTCCTACGTTCGTATGATCAATTTGGTGAGGCTCCTTCCCGCTTTATTCCCCAACATTGTGCTTATTGCGGCATGAAAATAATTTAAGCAAATCTTGTTCTTGAAGACACATACGAGCGAATATACCACGAGAACGAGTTTGCAGAGAGATGGCTAGGAGTGTTCGTTGTACGCGGCGAGAACGTCGTGCTTTTGGGTGAAATCGTACGTCCATATCTCTGTCATTTCGCTTGCCATCTATCTCGTTCCCTCTTATCTTTTTTTGGGAACTCGTTAGGATTTAGACCAAGAAGACGACCTGCCTCTGACACAAGTAGATTACGACGCCATGGAGGAAGTTCACAAGCGAGAGGTTGCCGAAAAGAAGGTGCAGGAGGAAGCCAAGTCGCAGATCCTGTACGAACAGAAAGGTTTCTGTAAAGAGGGCGGAGAAGGCGACGGGTATTAGACGACTGCATGCTCCGCTCTATCAAACTTATTGCACAGGCTACGTTAAGCTTCATCATTTGTTTCTTTTTAACTACAGAATCATTCATAATATCGACATCAAGACTATCATATGAGCTAATTCACCACCCAAGAGAGACAAAGTATTAGCTACATTAGAATAAGTAAACAGTAATCAAGAAAAGGTGCGACATGGGGAAAAGCAGAAGACGAAGAAAATGACATGCAAGAAGGCGAAGGCATTGTGCAGTTTCAGTGATCGGAGCACATATAATACATGAATACATGTCTACAATTATTGTCATAACATAAAATGGGTAAAGAGGGAGAGAAAGAAAAGGGTCAATAACGAAAATAGCGTCAGGCGCTAGGGGCTTTTCGTTTCTTGCCTTTTCTCTCCCCAGATAATGTTTTGGATTTAGCATGATGGCCATTCACGACCTTCGCAGTGGACGACTTGAGTGGGACATTCGGACCGTTATTCTTATTTCTTTTCATGTCATTCACGCCATGAGGATCGAGCATCTCTTCCATGTGCTTCCGAATTTCTCGCTCTCGAGTTGTAAGCTTGGCTAGCGCCTCTTCCTTCATCTCTTTTTCTTTACGGACGTCCTTGTATCGAATGGTTTGCCATCTTGAAAGGAAGAGATATGAGTGAATGCAAGGAAAAAGCGATAACGAAAAAAGGAGTCCATACCCGGCATGCCGTTCGCAAACCTTCTTCCCAGGGCACCACCACTGCTCAATTCCACCGTCCACTTCCATATCAGCACCATCATCAGCAGCATCCTCCACTTTCGTATCCTCATAACTCTCCAACATCCCAGCACCAATATCCGCCAATTCCTCATCATCACAGCATAGCCTCTGATCCCATCCACACTGGCCGACCAGCTCAGCTCTCTCGCTCGCTAGTTGCAAGAGTCGCTCGCGACAGACGATAATCTCCACCCCGCGCTGGATATCTTCGCGCATCTTCTCGATCGGGGCGAGAAGAATGCTCAGCCTCTCCGTCTCGCGTTCTGCTTTCGTCCTCGACGGCCGCACGACGTTGGGCTTAACCGTCGTCAACGTAGTGCGCTTCGTACCCCCGTCTGATTCTTCTTCCTCATCCATCTTCACAACAGCATCTGCGGCGCAAATGACGACGCCTTCGCGTTTCTCAGCATGCTTTACGCTATCCCAAAGTTTCTCGGTCTTGCCCCCTTTTTTTGCCCAGCTGTCGATGCGAGACTGCATGTATTTGACACCGCACTCGTCAGAGCAGTACTTAGAAAAGGCACCACGCGCGGCTTTGTGGCAAGCTTTGAGCGAGTCTGCGTCAGGATGACGAAGTCCATAAAGACACCGTTGCTTGTACGTCGTCTGGAGATTGAGAAGAGGATTTTCTGAAAATGTCATTCATGAGGGGTCATAGAAAACTTTGGAGAACAAAGGGCTCACTTTCAATGCAAGACGGACAAATGAACTGGTCGACGAGATCGACGTCTAAATCAGGCATCTTGACACACTGGGTATGATACCACTCGTCACATCTGTATACATGGGAAACATGTCAATATGCAAAAGTCTTTTTTTTTGGAAGAAATTAAATAGCAACGCACCTATCGCATGCAATCATGAACCGATTTTCATCATATCTCGTCTTGCAAAGACAATATAACTTGTCATCATCATCATCCACAAAGTCTTCTTCCTCTTCTTCCTGCTTCTCAGCCTTGACAACATCCACATCTCCTACAGGTGTACCACCACTAACACCACTACCTGGAACGACAGACGCGGAACGCGATCCAGAATTAGAACCAGCCTTCTTCAGGCCTGTTGCACCCTTCGTCGGTTTCGGCACCATCGGAGGAGTAGCACTTCCCACACCTGCTGTCGAACTCGCTTCTGCGACGGCCTTCTTGGACTTGGCTGAGGGTTTACCCTTCGGTTTTGCAGACGTGCCTGTACCGCTGTTCGATTTAGACTTGGCATTCGAAGCCTTGACAATGCAACACAATCAGATATGAAAGGGATTAGGGAAACACCGCTATGTTACACACCTTTGCTGTGACTTCCTTCTTTTTCCTACCAGTCGTGGTCTTGGTAAGTGTGGGTTCTGGAGGGACGACGCTGTCCCCACGTTCAGGCCCTTTCTTTGTCGAACCACCCTTCGCAGTCGTGGTGGGCGGAGGCATGGAGTCCCTGTCTGACATAGCGCGAGCAGAGGTCTGGCGGGCAACTGAGCCGCCAGACGGTACCGGAGCGGCTAAACCTTGGGATGCTGTCGTCGGAGGCGCAGGCTGTAAGTGATCGCTTAGAGATCGGTGAATGGGCTGAGGTGCCGGTGGAGGTTTGACAACCCCAGGGCTGTGAGCGTGAGATCCCGAGACAGACAATGAAGCAGTTGTTGTTCGTCGGGCAGTGCTCGCCAGATGTGTCGGTTGAGTTGGTGGTGGCGGACGATCATCGACAAGACTGAGCAACTCATCTTCTACATCCACTTCCATTCCAACATGTTTCCTGTCATCGCTTTCCATCGTTTCCACCAACTCAGTCACGGCGAGATCGACGGCGAGGTCCATGTCGTCCGAGTCCTCTTGTTTTGTGACCTTGAGCGTGGGGATGGAAGGAGCAGAAGGTGGTGATACAAGGCCCTCGAGCTCTTGCTCCAACGCGACGGCGGCAGTGATGGGAGTAAGTGCCTTTTGAGAGGTAGCGGGACTTTTCGGAGCGTGGGTAATGGTGTTCGGAAGAGATGAGGATGACGGCATTAGTGAAGGTTCAGAGCGGCTTGACGGCAACGGTGAGGGATCTTCATCATATTGATGCAAGAACCATTCATGCGCATCGTCTTGTAGCTTTATCCTGGGTGCTAGAGGGGATATTTTTGAAGGTGGTGGAAGCGGTTGTGGTGGAGGTGCTTCCTTGATGACTGCTTTCTTTGGTCGGGATTCATCGACGGTGGGAGTGCGGATCTCGTCGGAGACATGACGAAGACGTTGGTGGGAGGATTTGGGTTCCTGTTTTATGTTCGGTTCCTCCTTGACTTTCGCAGTGTCAGATGGGATGGGCGAATGAACAAGTTCTTTGGGTGGAGGTGGTGCGAGTTGTTCCTTGAGTGAAGCGAGATACTCGTCCGACTTTCGAGCTGCCTTGGCCCTGCCGACCTGACTACCTGGTGGTGACCGTCTGCCTGTGGGACTGATAATGCGATGCGTATCACGAGGCTGCGGAGGAGATGGGAGTAAAAGCGATAGTGATGGTCCTGGTTCTTTGTCCGCAAGAAGATCAGCCACAGCAGCAGACTTTCTCGCGTGGTTCAGCCCTGTAGAAAGCCGTCTGGGCGCAGCAGACGTACCGGCGACGGGAGAATCAGTCCTGCCGTAGCCGAGCTCGCCTACAAGCATACGTTCCCTCTCGAGAGCAATGCGGTCTTGATCATCCGGCATAGGGCGAGAGGGAGACTCGGAATAACGACGCTTTTTGACAGGGCGAAGATCATCGCGTAAGGAAGGCGCAATTGGGACCGAAGAGGAATCAGGCGAGTTGGAGGTTGCTGAACGCCTTATCTGTAAAGGATCGGGGCTGGGATGGGAAGTGAAGTGGGGGATGGAAACCGGGGATGAATTATTGCTATGATTTTCGGGGAAGCGCTGAGGGTACTGTAGTTCATTGACGTCCTGGGATGAGTGGGAAGATCTACGTTTGGATTCCTGAATGCGTTCAGCCTCTCGGAGACGGTCGAATTCTCTCAGCCGCTCTGCTTCCAAGTGTCGCTGCTGCTGCTGCTGCTGCCGTTCAATTTCCCTCTGCCTTTCTGCTTCTCGAGCCCTTTCAAGCTGTCGCAGTTCTTCCCGCTGCCGTTCTGCTTCCCATCGTTGCTTATGCTCTTCGAGAAAGAGTCGTTGTTGATATTGTTGAAGACGTTCTGCCTCGCGGCGTTCTTGTTCACGCTGTTGATGCTCCAAAGCTCGGAGACGATCTTCCTCTCTCCTGCGGCGTTCGAACTCCTGGGCACGGATTGCCCTCTCAAGATCCTGTTGACGCTGGAATTCAAGTTCGTGGATACGCTGCTGCTCTTCCACTCTTCGGCGCTGTTCAGGTTCTACACGGTGTGGATGACCTGGCTGAAATGAAGAATAGTCGATTTCTCGAGAGGATTGCTTACGGTGCTGTTGTTGCTGCTCTGGAAGAGGGAGATTATCGTGATGGGTACGGGACCTCTGAAGATAAAGGTGCTGCTGAGAAGGATGTATACGCTGGGTATCGTCAGCAGTGTAGCGTGAGAGAGTGGGAGATGAGACAGGACTGCGGACGACATGGTGGTCATTATTGACAGGTAGAGGTGGTTTGCTGTCTTGAGGAAAAGGAGGGGGGTGTCGGGGTTCATCAACAGCGCCTAGACGCTTTCTCTCTTCAGTTGCGGCGTGAACGAGAACATCGAGGGGAGAAAAGGCAGATTGAGAGTCATCACATAGCAAAGAGGAAATGTCAAGACGACGCGAGGCCATCGCAGTCCTTGAGAAAGAAAGCCTTGGACAAGATCAACGACAACATCACATGGCTACTGCTGACTAATGATATCCTATGGACATTTGTACGACAAGACATTGCGGCATAACCCACGAGGTCAACCGAAGAACAGTTCCCTCATCGAGCACACCGCACCCAGGTCTCATCCACCGTTCTCCAGCCACCATTGACGGTCTCTACGTCCCTGACCCACTCCTGTCCGCAGCACAATGACCACAGCGGGAAGGTCTTTGCAGAGATGCTTTTGCGGGGCTAGATACAGACATTAGCATTCCCTTTTCTCATTCAAGAGTGAGCAACTTGCCTGTTGTTTAAGCGTAGACGTACTCTTCCATCAAGAGCACCTTATGTAGGCCAATTTGGTACTGTATAGTTTTAATACGGACCCCGGTCTATTCATTCCGGGGTCCGCTCCACAAACATTCGTCTTCCCGCTTGAAGCGTGCAAGTACATCGCACAGATCCACTATCGATAGGACTATTCAAGGGCCCCGTCAACGATGTCGGTGGCCACAAAAAACCCTTTCGCCATCTTGGATGGTACTGTTTCTTTCTATTCCTTTATTATCTCTCAATCTTTTTTTCTCCAGACGACCAAGATCTAGACGACGCTCCACAGAAGGAGGAAGAGCCAACTTCTCCTCAACCTCCCACTCCTTCTCGCGGTGCTGCAAAGTCAAGGGGCGGAGGTCCTGCTGCTCGTGGCGGCAAGTACTACAACAGAGGCGGTAAGACCCAGGCTCCAAGGGAAACCCCTGCCGCCGAGGAACCTGCTAATGATAACCAGAAATGTTCGTCCCGTCTCTGTCCTTGTATCCCTTACTTATGATCACAACAGCCGGCGCCCCTCGTGGAGGCGATCGTGATCGTGAACGCGGTCGTGGGAGGGGTCGTGGGAGGGGTGATTCAGGCGGCAAAGGTCGTCCTTACGACAGACACAGCCAGACCGGGAAAACGTACATCCTCACCTCTTGTCTTTGACTCCCTCAAACTTATCCTTCCGACAGCGATTCCGACAAGAAGATCCACAATTCTTGGGGCGGAGACGACGGCAACACCGAGCTCAAGACCGAGGAAGCTGCTACCAATGACGCTGCCGCCGAAGCAACCAACAGCTGGGGTGGTGCTATTGCCGATGGTTGGGGTGCAGCTGACACCAACGCTGACGCTTGGGAATCCGCTCCCGCTGCAGATGCTTCAACCGCTCCTGCTGAAGGCGAACCCAAACCCGAAGGCGCCCGTGGCCGCAAGGACAAAGAAGCTGAAGAAGAGGATAACACTTTGACCTTCGATCAGTACCTTGCTCAGCAGAAAGAGAAGGACGCTGCCATTCCCAAGTTGGAAGGCGTCCGCAAGGCCAACGAAGGCGCCGATGACATCTGGAAGGGTGCTGTTCCGCTCACAAAGAACGAAGAGGAAGGAACATATTACGTCGGAAAGGTACTTGCTTTTAATATTCCTTTTCCATACAGCGTCCTCATTTATCGTCTTATCAGACCAAACAAACGGCCAAGTCTCGCCCTAAAAAAGAAGAAAAAGTTTATATCGAGATCGACGCACACTTCGAACGTCCAGACCGCGGTGGTCGTGGTCGTGGCCGTGGCGATCGTGGAGGCGATAGAGGTCGTGGCGATCGTGGAGGTGATAGGGCTCGTGGCGGACGTGGTCGTGGCGGCGGCGGTGGCAGAGGTGGACGCCCGCACAACGACACGTCGACCATTAACGTCGATAGTCAAAACGATTTCCCCTCATTGTCTTGATAAATTGACGCTGTCTTTGAAAAAAACATATTGATATCATCTTTCAATCTTGCCGGGCGTTTACTCTCTTTCAGCTCCAAAAAGTTGTTCCATAGTTTATCTGCTTTTCTACCTTCTTTCTGTCGCATTCTTCTGTATTTTGTTATACTTCTTTTTTATCATGTTAGTATCATTCATCGTTACGAACGAATTTGCCACAATACAGATGCACAAGACCAATATTTCCAAACTTGGCACTTATGTAAATAATTATTCCCTCCTTTGGGAGAATGTCTCCAAACCTCCCGAGCTCCAACCGTCAACCGTCACTTTTTCGATGGAGAAAATCTACATTGTCCGCCACGGTAAGCAGATGAAATTTGATTTCGAAAACCAGCCCAATCGCTCACCTATTGACGCCAGGTTTTAGGCTGAACTGGGTTACCTCAACGTGGTGAGGGACTTTACTTGAGTTTTTGCATTGACCTAGATTATCCGATGGCAGGCAAAGTCCTACTGGTTTACCTCGAGATCCCCCTCTTGCCGCCTACGGAGAGGTGAATACAAGAGGTCTATAAATCCCTAAAGCATCTCATAGTTTTGGTTCTTCTTTCTCGAAACGTCGGACTGCAGAGTCAAGCTGAAGAAGTCGCACGATATTTCCTTTCACTCCCTGAGAATGAACGACCGACAGTTATCTTCTCGTCTCCTTATTGTGCGCATCTTTCACTCCATCCAATTCATCAGTGCCTTTTGAATCGTAAATCATATAGTCCGATGTCTACAGACAGCTGCCCCCACTGCGAAAGCTCTTGGATTACCAATCTGTGTTGAACACGGCATGTATACAAAAGTTTTTCTTCGATACACAGAAGTTGACTCAATCTAGGCATCGCAGAATGGTATTCGCCCGTTGTACCAGGCACGGGCCTGCATCCCCGTCCAGGTGACGCCGAGTCACTCAAACAGCACTTCTCCTCGATTGATACCAGCTGGACAACCATCTACTACCCCACCCGTAAAGGAGAATCAGTAGACGGCCTAGTCGACCGGATTCACACCTTCTCCGAGGCCTTCTTCACCGCTCTCAGTGATCGTATTCCATCAGCAGGGAAGCGGAAACGAGTGGCAATGTTTACCCATGCTGGGACGGTCATTGCACTCGTGA
>Ga0307514_10003967_pt1 | contig 13841 bp, 11 predicted proteins | sample 16_EM_MG_FD_203088 | JGI IMG/M metagenome (GOLD analysis project Ga0307514, IMG submission 203088) | Populus trichocarpa ectomycorrhiza microbial communities from riparian zone in the Pacific Northwest, United States - 16_EM | ecosystem: Host-associated > Plants > Roots > Unclassified | place... | reverse complement strand
CTTCAGGGAGGTCATATTGCCAGGGGGGATATTGGATATTAGGTTGATTTTGGTGGGGCGTGAGGGTAACCATGTTGTAGAGCGTAGTTATTTCCATAGATCTCAACTTAGCTGGAATGGGTTCTCATCACTATGCTTGCATGATAATACGGGATTGCCAAAAGTAGCTAATATATTACTGGCGATCGAATGACCATGCCCGATCGGATCTAGGGTCCCGATGGTAGCTGTAAATTTCACCCGACATCACTTTCTCCTATGTGGTCTCGAGCTTTTCCAGTACCGATAATGTACAGGAGGATCCAATAAACCGTCTTGGGAACTACTCAGCACCCCCCAACATTAGCCTCAGAGAACTGAAAACTTATTCTTCCCTGGATGGGCAGGTGGATGACCCGTGAGATCAAGGCTTCGAGCTCTGTGAAGGTAATATTCTTGGCCGTGGAATACTCTGAGTTGAAGTACAAATGGAGCTAATTACAGAGTGAATAACTAAGGAAATTTGTGACCTGATACTTCTTTCATCGTCCTCTTTCCCCTCCCTTCCCTAACTCTCTAATAGGTACTCACATAACTCCTGCTTTGCTCATATACAAATCATCACACAAAAACACAACAACATCCAATGCCCAGCCTACCATACCCAAACTGCAGTTCCATTGAGAATTACTAAGGAAATTTGTGACATGGTACTTCCTTCATCGTCCTCTTGCCCCTCCCTCCCCTAACCCTATAGTAGGTTCCCACATATATAACTCCTGCGCTGCTGATATACAAATCATCACACAACAACACTCCAACGTCCAATGCCCAGCCTACCATATCCCAACTGCGATTCCATTGATTTAACTTGCGCCTAAAATACGCCAACCAGTGAATTAAATTAGTTATCGGCAGCAGCCAACAAGGGAACTGATACCCAAGGGGCCCTTACTTGGTATGACAGTAACATTAACAGATGGCTGGAGATATGCAGCCCGGAGAGCGGTAAAATCAATAGATATGAAAATAACTCTACCAGTGACAGTTCCAATGACAATAAGGTTGGCAGTGTCATTTACTACAGAGAAGGATAGTCGGTACTCAGCAGGAAGCCAGAGCAATTTCTTCATGTTGCAGGTGATCCATTGATCAGTAACATACAGGGGATGAGGATTGCCGCCGCCGCTGTGAAGAGATGACTTGAGCTGCAATACGCCGCGACTTGTATGTAGGTGCGTTCCGTCATTAGCAAACTTCATAATCTTGATGCTGTCATGAGTTTCTATGATTTCGATGGTTGTTTTTTTTGTAGTATCCCATAATCTGACCGTTTTGTCCTCGGATGCAGAGGCAACAAGCTTTCCATCGGGTGAAAACATAGCCGAAAATACCTCCCCAGTATGACCTTCCAGAACCCCACATTGCTTTCCTATTGATGTATTCCATAATCTGACCGTTTTGTCCTCGGATGCAGAGGCAACAAGCTTTCCATCAGGTGAAAACATAGCCGAAAATACCTCCCCAGTATGACCTTCCAAAACTCCAAATTGATTTCCTGTTAATGTATCCCATAATCTGACCGTTTTGTCTGCAGATGCTGAGGCAACAAGTTTTCCATCAGGCGAAAACACAGCCGAGTTGACACCACTGGTATGACCTTCCAAAATTCCACATTGCTTTCCTGTTGATATATCCCATAATCTGACCGTTTTGTCCCAGGATGCAGAAGCAACAAGCCCCCCATCGGGTGAAAACTCAGCCGAAAATACCCCCCTGGTATGACCTTCCAAAACTCCACATTGGTTTCCTGTTAACGTATCCCATAATCTGACCGTTTTGTCCCCAGATGCTGAGGCAACAAGATTTCCGTCAAGTGAAAACGCAGCTGAATTGACGCAATTAGTATGACCTTCCAAAACTCCATATTGGTTTCCTGTTAATGTATCCCATAATCTGACTGTGTAGTCATTGGATGCAGAGACAACAAGCTTTCCATTGAATGAAAACACAGCCGATTTGACTAAACTGGTATGACCTTGCAAAACTCCACATTGCTTGCTTGTTGATGTAGTATCCCATAATCTGATTGTTTTGTCCCTAGATGCAGAGGCAACAAGCTTTCCATCAGGTGAAAACACAGCCGAAAATACCTCCCTGGTGTGACCTTCCAAAAGTCTACATTCCTTTCCTGTTGATGTATCCCATAATCTGATCGTGTTGCCCAGGGATGCAGAGACAACAAGCTTTCCATCAGGTGAAAACACAACCGACCTGACTGAACGGGAATGACCTTCCAATACTTCACATTGCTTTCCTGTTAATATATCCCATAATCTGACTGTTCTGTCTGAGGATGCAGAGGCAACAAGCTTTCCATTGGGTGAAAATACAGCTGATCGGACCCAAGTGGTATGACCTCTCAAAACTCCACATTGTTTTCTTGTTGATGTATCCCATAATCTGACTGTGGAGTCATTGGATGCAGAGGCAACAAGCCTTCCGTCGGGTGAAAACACAGCTGAATTGACCCCGTGGGTATGACCTTCCAAAATTCCACATTGCTTTCCTGTTGTATCCCATAATCTAACCGTTTTATCTGAGGATGCAGAGGCAACAAGCGTTCCATCGGGTGAAAACACAACTGATTGGACCCAAGTGGTATGACCTCTCAAAACTCCACATTGCTTTTCTGTTGATGTATCCCATAATCTGACCATGCAGTCATTGGATACAGAGGCAACAAGCTTTCCGTCGGGTGAGAATATAGCGGAATTGACCCAATCAGTATGACCTCTCAAAACCCCACATTGCTTTCCTGTTGATGAATCCCATAATCTGATTGTCTTGTCCCTAGATGCAGAGGCAACAAGCGTTCCATCAGGTGAAAACACAGCCGAATTGACCCAATCGGTATGACCTTCCAAAAGTACACATTGCTTTCCTGTTGATGTATCCCATAATCTGATTGTGTTGTCCCAGGATGCAGAGGCAACAACCTTTCCATTGGGTGAAAACACAGCTGATTTGACACCGTTGGTATGACCCCCTAGCGTCTGTATCAATGAGCTCCATACATCTGTCACTTTGGGTTCCATTGTAACCCAAGGGATATTTTTTAAGTATCTTGCTCGAATCAGGCTTGATCGTGGGATAAACAAAAGTCCTGAATAATAGACCTGAAGGGGCGCTATTTCAATCATTGACCTCATATGCAATACAAACCGTTTGGCATCATATGCAAGTTCCAACAATGCTGGGTCATAGTCGCCTAATTGTTCCTATTTTCAGGTCAATACTATTCTCTATATAAATTCATGGGCATTGAAGCTTACAGATAGTATTTCCTCTAGAGTTATTATCATATGAGCTCCATTTGATACCTCTCCAATTAAGCTAAGTCCCTCCAACCAATGAAGAAAGTGTTGTTCAAGAAATTGCCGAATAGTCTTAAGGTTCTTCTCCACTGGATTCCCAAGTCGCCAGTGATCAAACCAGTAACGGCATGCATATTGAACATGTGGTGGAATGCTTTTTTGTATCGTATCAGCAGGAATCTCGGTAATCAAAATTCCTGGTCCCCAAAGATTGCATATATTTTCCTGAAGCCGAGATATATGCTCCATACACTTTCGAAATAGGCTCGTGTGTCTCTCTTTCTCATCTATCTGGAATCGAGGGTTGCTGCATCTCTGAGGGTTGTGAAGGAAGTCACGGAAGGATAGATGAAATAATCGGACAGGTTGGCTTTCATTTTCAGGGACATCAAGGACAGAACGCAAAGAGTCCAAAGTTCTTGAAACCATTTTGGATGGTATTTGAAGCAGCTGTGCTAGATTTCTCGCTGGCATATTATTAAATATTACCACAATGGATCCAACTACCTCTCTAAACCGTTGTGCTAATTCTTCACACTGTTGATAACCTCGTTTTCCAAGAACTGAGTGCTGGAGTAGTGTTGTATATATACCATCAAGATGCTCTGTTGCCAACAGGGGTGACTTGGTTGTGTTAAGGATTAAAGAGAGTTGTTCTTCAGGACCGTCTATGCCATCTCGAATAAATCGAAGCGTTGTTGCAGCATAGATAAACAGCCCGGCTGCTCTTTCCACCAATTGCTCAATAATTAGCTCATCTGGCCATGGTGTCCCCAGCCCATGTTTGACTTTCAGTAGCGACAGCTTTTGTCGAAAAAAGGTAGATATATCTCCATTAACTGTATCAAGCGGGATACTATGGAGTATAAAATCCTGATACGCCTCACCAGACAACTGACGAAATCCATCAAGGATGGGGATTTCTGGTCTGCCGGTAAGAAAAATCTTGATCCGAACTGTGTCGAGGTCCTTGGCTTCTTCAATTAGTTGGAGGATTAATTGGATATCTTGCATGCTGTCACATTCATCAAGTGCGTCAATTACTACAACCAATTGAATTGATTGAGTAGGGGCACTCTTTAAAGGATTAAGAATGAGTTGATTCCATTGTTCCCGTAATCCTTGTTGAAAGATGTCAGCATTATTGTCAATGGCGTCTGAGATGGATGCCCGGAGTACTGGTAGGCTGTTTGCAAGCTGGGCGGCAATAGTAGTGAAGAACATGCGAGAGTGACTGATATCCTTTTTGCCTCGGGTAAAAAAGAAACTTGCTGCAAGTCTTTTCTTTTCTGCAAGCTCTAGAGCAATTGTGCGAGCAATTGTAGATTTTCCAGTCCCAGCCATTCCGTTAAGCCAGAAGATGCATTTACTGTTCGGATCCTCACACCAGTCTATAATCTGCTTCCGAAGCTCTACTCGTGTATGTTGCAAACAATAATCCTCATGTTGCCGGAGCCAGTCGTTATAGGCAGCGCCTTCAGCGCGTGGTAACTTCGCAATATTTGCGCTTTGCTGCAGTGACTGTATACGTACCACTGGTTAGTATACTGAGCGATTTTATGTGTGCGGATCAACTTTCCTCAACTCGATTGTCGGTTTGAATAACAGCCGTCCTACATATAGATATTAGCGGATACTATGACTCCAGCCGAGATAGGCTCTTACATCTGGTCAGAATTCATGGCAAAAGCCAACTCTGATTTATGCCGCTCAAGTAACTGAAGAATTTGTTCCACATCCGCCTTTTGAAATGGCCACTTTAACCTCTGTCCCAGTGTTTTTCCCTTTTTCTTTTGTCTTACACTTGGCTGCAAAATCTGAAGTATTCGGTCAAACTCCTTTTCAAGTTCCGAAGAGCTACTTTCAAGGAGCGGCTTCAATGCAATCAACTTGGTGGCACCAGGACCTTTCGCCAAGTGGTTAACTTGCTGAAATGCAGTTTGGAGAGCCATAATGCTATTCATAAGGTCATTCATCTCGGATTGGGCATTCTTAGCACCCTAACCCCATATAAAATTATTTACTACTGATTGTGACTCAAACTGCTGCGATTCTTACCTGATAGTATTTGTAGATAGTCGACCAGACCTTGCCAGCAACTTGAACCACAGCCATCGCGCTTGCGACCGCACCTAGTACTTCGGCCATGGTTTTATATGTAAATATCACGATCAAAGGGATGGTGTTGTCGTTGTGTTGTGTTGTGTGTGTCGTTGTGTTGTGTGTCGTTAGGTTGTGCGTGTTGTGTTGTTTGTCAAGTACCCGAATATCGACCCCACATGGCGGTAAATATAGTTGCAAACAATAGAACAATACTATTCATGCCAACTACTGCAAGAGTGGTACTCTAACGGCTGCAGAGCCAGGGGTTACAACCTGGTCTACTCCGTACTGGATTTGTAATCATATCACTGTTCACCAATCATGTCGATTTGTAGTTCGTATCACCCATTCACCAATTGAAAATTCTGGGAAATCAGTCACATATTCAGATGTAAGTACCGTAGGGTAGATAAATGGCAGAGTAAATAAAAGTGGCAAGGTACAGTAGATAGGTGGCATAACGGGGTATAACCATATAACTGTAGCATAGGCGTATAGCGCCAAAAGAATGGTATAACAACTCTAGAAGGATGGTATATGTAACGCTGGCATAGGGGTATAACGTCTCGGGCCCAGGCATATAGGTCAACCAGACTACTAGGGTAGGTAGCCTACACCTCGTAGAGGGGCCTCTCGTAGGTGTACTGTGGGGGCCTGTCGAACCCGAGCGCTGGCTGAAGCCACCGAGAGGCACGACACTCCAGAGGAAGAGGGGGGGGGGGGTTATTGGTCACTATCATACATTGACGATGTGAACGGGGTACGGGTAGGTGGGGAAGCCGAGATGGCCCGGTTGCTGAGAGGCCCCCGGGAGACTGGGAGGCTGCAGTCCATCGTCATAGTCTAGATAGGCTAAATACGATTAATGACTTTTTTAATTAAAAAAAAAAGAAAGCCGAGGTGGATGAAGCTCAGGAGAAAGCCGCCTAGGAGGCTGGTGAAGAAACCCTGAAAGCACAAATACAGGCGAGGCCAAGGACACAGATGTGGGTGAAAGGACATCAGCGGCAGCCAGAAGAGCGAAAAAGGAAGTGGAAATGGGATGGAGAATAAACAAGCCGGACGTTGCGATACCAGCGGGGATCAGACAAGCGCATCCGATACATCCCAGAGCACCGAAACATTGCGATGATCTACTAGGGCAATAAAAGGGTTAGTCTACATGGTGACCACAACGCCAATGGCTATGGGAGATAGGGAACCCCAATATGTGTGTGATGGATGGACCCCCCAAAATGCAGCGCATCTCCAGCACTGCCTGTGAGTAGGAGATGGTATAGGAAGGTCGGTAGAACAGATGGAGTGGTGCGAGAAGGTGGCAGAGTTTATTTAGATAGAGGGGCAGGTTGGGTCTCTACGCTGCCAAGGCAATTAAATAAGTCTAGATAGGCTGAATGCGATTAATGATTCCTTAAAAAAAATTTTTAAAAAAAGGTTGGCATACAATGGGACAGGTCCAAGGACTGGAGAGAGACAGGGAAGACACTTGGGAGTGGTTATGGGGTTATGGGCAGCCCGCTCACTTGTGCATACCAAAGGTGCATGCCAAGAAATGAGCCGCCAAGAACGTCTGGTGCGAGACTGGGTTATTGGAGATCAACGCCGACACCAGAATATAGAGCCAGTACCAGTCTCGCTCCAGACGTCGCCTACCGTACCTATTTTCAACGGCCTGCAGGCCAGCCCAGGCTATGCAGGCCAGCCCAGGCTATGCAGGCCAGCCCAGGCTATGCAGGCCAGCCCAGGCTATGCAGGCCAGCCCAGGCTATGCAGGCCAGCCCAGGCTATGCAGGCCGGTCCAGGCGAGCCCAGGCGGTCCAGGCCGATACCGGCAGGGTTAGGTATGCAACGCTGGGCAATATCTCTATATAAGGGCATGCATTTCCTGAGGATTTATGGATTTTATTCTTCAGTATCTTTTTTTTATTCTTCAGTATCATTAATCGCATCCATCCTATATAGGATATGGCGATGGACTGCAACTCCCGGGATTACCCAGGTGGCCCCTCTCTTCCACACGGGTCAGTCCCTGCCCTCCCCATACTATCTACAAAGTTACAGGATTAATTCACCACTTTCCCGCACCACTCCTAATCATTCCATATCTGCTCGCTCGACCACCCCATGCCGTCGCCTACCCAGAGACATCCCAATAGATGTGCCGCATTCCGTGGCGTCCATCCGTCACACACACACACCATCGCTCTTCCGACTTTCCAATCTCATACAACTATTGCTGTTGGGGACCCTTATCTGTCACCATGTAGACGAGCCCCTTTAACGCTCTCGGTGACCACCGCAAGTGTGCTGGCGCCTTGGGGCATATGGGATGCCCTTGTTTGATCCCAGCCGGCGTAGCAGTCACCGTCTTCTGTAGCCTCCACCCCATCTCGGCCTCTTCCCTCGCCCTGCTGTCGGCCTCCACATTTCCTCTCTCGCCCTGATGCCCCTTCACCCACATCAGTGTCTTCGGTCGTTGTTGCATCCGTGTCGTCAGGCCTTCCTCAATCCACGACCGCGGCTGTTCGAACTGGAGGTTCCAGATCCTCTGTATGACCTCTTGGCTTCTTCAGTATCTTCAGTGGGCTAAATAGTACATATTATCCGAGTCCTCGATTATTGTCTGGAAGTCACTAATATCCGTTTCCTCAGCCGGAAATATGGACTTCGAAACCGAAAACTTAGAAGGCTTGTTCCATGATGTCGACCAAGACAGTGCAAATGTAGGCGATTACATTTCGAAGCTTTCCATATGGCCCTCGCTTTCTCCATGTACTTAAAGATGCTTCTAATAATGCATCTTCCTCGCTCTCTACTCCTGTCTGTTCAACAAACGCATGCCCATATAGAAATGCTTTGACTACAAGATTGATAACATGTCCAATACAACGCAACCGACTCTCTTTAGGTTCTTTGGGCACTGGATCAATGCTGATGGTAAAGCATGTCATGGGTTATTGGGTTTACGTAGATTATGTGGTGCTCATACTAGTGTGAACCAAAGTCAAATAGTTCTTACCATCTACAGGAATATTTCTTGGTTAAAAAAGTTGGTTATTTTACACTCGATAATGCAGCAAACAATGATACTGCACTATCATGTCTTTCTGCTAAGTTAGATGAGGTTGGAGTGGTATTTGAACCTAAAGAGAGTCGGTTGCGTTGTATTGGACATGTTATCAATCTTGTAGTTAAAAGCATTTCTATATGGGTATGAGTTTGTTGAAGAGACAGGAGTAGAGATCGAGGAAGATACTTTATTAGAAGGATCTTTAAGTACATGGAGGAAGCGAGGGCCATATGGAAAGCTTCGAAATGTAATCACCTACATTTGCTGGACACCACAACGACGAGAGGAGTTTGCTTTAATTATTCAGGAAGCACTTCCTGAAGAAACTGCCTTTCAACCCATTGCAGCAAACCTAACACGGTGGAATAGTGACTTCAAACACTAAAGAGAGCATTACAACTACGTACCGGGTTACGCGGAGTACAAGGTATTTGAGAGAGGTATTTGAGATGAGAAGTTTTTGTTCTGTGTTGTGTTTTGTTTTCACCTGCGCAGTCCTATTACGAGGGTTTTTGAGATGAGAAGTTTTTGTTCTGTGTTGTTTTTTGTTCCACCTGCGCGAGCTTATATTTGCAGGAACCTACGCTGGTGGATGTGTGACGCCTGCGCGAGTTTGTAGTAATTTTCTCTTCTTGGGGGCCAGGGACCGGCTCAGTGGGTGAGAGAGGTACCTGGAACACCAGGCCGCTGCGGGCTATCGCCAAGTCTAGATAGGCTGAATGCGATTAATGACTCCTTAAAAAAAATTAAAAATTAAAAAAAAACTACGTACCGGGTTTGAAGTATTTATTGCGGGGCACATGCGTGATAGTTTACAACATGATCAATTAGATCCAGATGAGTGGAAGGAGCTTCAGGATATCATGACCTTATTAGAGCCTTTTCATCGTTGTACCATAGAGCTGGAAGGCCATCGAGGTAATGGAGCACTCTATTATTTACTTTCGACTATGGACTATCTACTTGAACATCTTGAGACAGCAAAACATAGCTATACTACTAGCAACTCAACTCGCATGGCAGATACTCGATAAGTATTATACTTTAACTGATTCTAATACCGCCCTCTATGCTGCAGTTGCACTCCATCCCGGCATGAAGTTTGAATATTTTGAAGTTACTTGGGGGCCAGCGTCCCAGCCAGCAATTGGCCTGATTGCTGAACGGGTCAGCATCCCAACCAGCAAGTGACCTGATTGCTGAATAGGTCAGCGTCCCAACCAGCAATTGACCTAATTGCTGAATAGGCCAGCTTCCTAACCAGCAATCTATTGGGGTCAGCATCCCAACCAGTAATCTATTTGGGCCAGCGTCTCAACCAGCAATCGACCTGATTGCAGAACCGGTTGGTTTCCCAATTCGCGATTGAGCTGGTTGCTGAATGGGCCCGCTTCCTACCAATCAATCTATTTGGGTCAGCTTCCCAACTAAGGATTGAATTGATTGCCAAAAGGGTCTCCCAGCCTAACTAGCAATCTGTATTTATTATTACCGGGTGGACCTTGTAGTGCAACAAGTTTCTTAATAGTCTATGCAGTTAATGCAAATTACTCAACAATTGCATATGAGCCGAATGGCCATATAGCTGGAAGCCATCAAGCTCCAAATAGCTGGAAGCCACCAAGCTCCAAATAGCTGGAAGCCATCAAGCTCCAAATAGCTTTAATAGCGAACAGTCAACAGAATAAAAGTTTTAATAGTTCAAATAGCAAAACGAGTTACCTCGGTCCACTGAGCTCCGATGCCCACACACTACTTCGTAAGTTACCTTCGTCAGTACTATTGTGATAGGGGGAATGCACTCAGTGAACTGGAGCATTAAGGAATGGATACCCGACAACCCTGCTCCCTTGTTCTACCAAGCATATCAAGCAATTCACTTCTTGCCTTACCTGGAGTCGAGCGTGGGCCCTCAATAAGTAACCAAAGCCGTAAAGTAAATAACTTACCACTGCACCATGCCTACCATTGGCACACTAGTTTTGACCGGGCATGGTCATTTGACCGGGGGTAAAATACTAGCTATTTTCCGCAATCCCATGATGTTCTGCAAGCACAGCGGTGAGTGTCTATTCCAGCCAAATTGAGATCTATGGAAACAACTACCCTCTACAACATGGTTACCCTCACGCCCCACCAAAATCAACCTAATACCAGATAACCCCCCCTGGCAATACGACTTCCCTGAGGACCCCCCTCCGCCCTCTACCCCCCCTATAGGGTCCAATATCAGGCGGGTGAGCCTATGGCTGCCAGGAGGCCTTTATCTACTATGTGTATCCATGCGACATCAATACTGGAGCAGGAGCCTGCAAGATGGCAAAATGGGAGGGTCTCAGCGAGGGGCACTTATATGCGCAAAATTGTGAATTTCGAGAATTTGCATTGAATGAAACAACTCCTCCTCATTATGCTACCCTGAACTTCCCACATCAATTCCTTGCCACAGCGCCCGCCAGAGCATCCTTAGCCACTACTCAGAGGTCTCCAATAGTCCTAAGAGCTCCAATACTCATCCGTTTTAGGCTGCAAGGGCCACTTTCGTTGCGGTGGTATGCTGGCTTCTTCAGAGGCATTTTGACCCCCTCATAGTACTCATATGTCCAGGAGCTGCAGTCCATCGCCATATCCTATATAGGGTGAATGCGATTAATGATTCTTTAAAAAAAATATGTCCATAATTAATGTTAACATAGAGTTCAACTTAACATCCAACCTAGCTGCTCTAAATACCCAAATCCCTAACTCAGTATTGAAAACAGCATCTAATATAGCATCTAGCATAGACATAGCATCAAATGGCCTCAATGTTTTGGGAGTCACTGCCGCTGCAGCTATTTCTAGCTCCAGCCCTGGTGTCACCGAGAATCCCCTTTCCCTGGCGTCCTCCTGCTGGCGTTGACCGTTTCTCTGCAGTTGTATCCGGATGTCCTCCTGGCCCTCAATCACTTTCCTTACCATGTTCACCAGTCACCGGCAAACGTTGGATACCAGCTCTCGTATCCCTTCCACCGACATGGCTATTGTCCGGACTGTGAGGCGGTAAGGAGGTTTCTGCAGTAGGAGAGCGTATGTGTAGATAGCACTGTAGATAGTTGGGGAGGGCAGGGACTGGCCCGGTCGTAGAGAGAAGCACCCGGACATCCCGGGAGGCTGCAGCCATCGCCATAGTCTAGATAGGCTGGATGCGATTAATGACTCCTAAAAAAATAGGGCGGAGGGTGGGGAAACTGGATATCGCACCGCCAGCGGGATCAGACAAGCTTATCCGATACATCCCAAAGCGCCCCCGCATATGCGTTGGCCCCCCTGTGCGATCGGAGGCCTGGTATGCATGGTGACCGGCAAGGGGCCACAGCGGCAGTGGTAAAGGAAATTGGTAAGACGGATGAGCTGTGGTGCGTATGTGATGGATGGACGCCGCAGAACGCAGCTCACCTGCAACGGTGTCCATGGGTAGGCGATGGTAAGGGGCGATCAACGGAGCAGATGTGGCGGGACGAGAAGTGGTGTGAGCAGGTGTGGGAGTTCATTTTGTAGATAGCGTAGATATTGGGGAGGGCAGGGACTGGCCCGTGGGAGGAGAGAGGCCACCCGAGCTTGCTCGGAGCTGCAGTCCATCGCCGTAGGCTAAGTAGGCTGAATGCGATTATTGATTATTTAAATAAACTCCTAAATAAAAAAAAGAAGGGGGTTGTCGGCCTCAAGCTCGCAGGTACATTGAGAGCCTCAAGGGAGAAGTGACTTTTGAGGAAGAGGCCAACTACTGGAAGGAGCATGCGTCTATGGCAAGGGACCCCGTGTATCACCACCCCCTTGGCTCGGGTATGTTAGGTTATAGACCTATCCAGTCAATATTCAGCCTATAGGGGTAGTAGAGGGGGTAGGGGGTGGATTGTTGGGGAGGGTCGTAGGGGGCGGTGGTCTTTAATGTGGGGACATATTGGTGCTATTGGAAGCCTCTCCACGGCGGCCGAGAGTACTATGAATATATATTTGCAGCGGATTAAGAGCAGGAGGTTCAGGGTAGCATAAATCAAAGAAAACTAGCGAATTCTCAAAATAGCACATTTTACAGTGGTGAATGGCTTATTTGATAGCATACGATTTCACTATATTGTAGGCTGCTGCTATAAGAGCAGTTTTAATACGAATATAGCTGCTTGATAAAGGCCTCCTCATGCTCCTAGGCTCACCTGCCTGATATTCAGCCTATATGGTGGGGTAGAGGGGGGGTGCTGGTAGACGGGGAGGTCATACCGTATGCTAGAGATATTGGGTAATATGTTGGTTTTGGCAGGACATGAGGGCTGCCATGTTGTAGAGCGTAATTGTACCATAGATCTGAATCTGGCTGGAATGGTGTCGTTCCACTCTGTTGCCTAGCATCCCAGGACTTCCGAAAATAGCTAGCGTGTTGACCCTGGTCATATGTGTATATAGGTGGTTGGTCATATCTAGGTAGTCTGGTTGGCACATATCTAGGTAGCCAATGGTAGGTACCTATATCTTTTACCCATCGGATCGGAGAAATCGTCGATCAGGTGTATCGGGCACAACTCTCGGGAGCCTCCAGGGGACAGCCCTTGCAAACAACGGCTGGTTGAGGCGCCTTTTTCCTTTTTCTGAGTCTATACGTCAACGATCCAGAAATCGCCTAGCGGCTTGGCAGCCTCCGGTCGCCTGAGTGTGAAAGCACCCCATTTATCCTGTTATGCTTCTTTTTTACACCCAATTCACATAAAGAATTCCGGCTTGAGCTATCATCTGCACCTGAGCATCTACATGTACTCACCTAGTTACCATCGATTCAGTAAAGCGGTGTCGGAAGCTGCGTTTTTCATGTCGAGCGAGAACTGTTCCATTTCCATGTATATGTATGTTTAGCACTAGCTTGTACATAGATTGCTTGGGCCTTCATGTGTGTCTGGCATGCCCAATGCATCTGAGAAAGAGAGAAAACTTGTAAGATGAAAAAAAGGATAACCAGAAGCCATAAGAGTAATGTTAGTATGTTAGAAAAACCCAAAACTATTAGAACAGCCCAAAACTATTGCCCCTGGTCCCAGAGACACTTACCAGCCTACTCTAATATACCCTTCCTCTAGACCCCGCTGTGCTTGTGCTCAAGAAACGTACTAAAGGCTAAAATGAGACCGATGACCGTATACATGCTTGCCCCGAATCCCCAATACTGAAGTTTGACTCGTTCCCTCTCCTCGCAATCCAATGACTGGGTCATTTGTCTCTCCAGTGTTAATGGGAGAGGGAGACTGAGGATGGCCAAACTTCCCCCAATGATCACTGCTTGA
>Ga0307514_10003966_pt1 | contig 13841 bp, 18 predicted proteins | sample 16_EM_MG_FD_203088 | JGI IMG/M metagenome (GOLD analysis project Ga0307514, IMG submission 203088) | Populus trichocarpa ectomycorrhiza microbial communities from riparian zone in the Pacific Northwest, United States - 16_EM | ecosystem: Host-associated > Plants > Roots > Unclassified | place... | reverse complement strand
ATGCCAAATTCGGATCAAATTCGTGCCCAGAGCGTGCGGATCATTTAGGCCGATTTTTTGTTCAGCAGGGATCGAACCTGACCCCGGCTTCGCCGGGGTCCTCATTTACCTCCTTGCTCGCCGCCAAGGGCCTCGCTCCCCCGCTCCTCTCTTGCGATCGAACCACTCTCAGAAATTTCACAATGGTTTTCATGGCCTATGTTGGCGGGAAGCAATTGTTCCACAAGTATCCTCTCGTGACTCCTGATGGGATCCTCAATAGGGTCTCCCTCGCCATGGAGGTTTTGCACGAAAATGACCTTGTGTTTGGCAACCTAAGATCGCCGAACATCCTCGTCACAGATAAGGAAGAAATCTGTCTTTTGGATTTCGACTGGTGTGGGAAGGCGGAGGAAGGGAAGTATCCGGCAGACATCGATCTCGAAGCTTTTGAATGGCCGGAGGGTGTCGCCCCTGCAGCTGGTCGCCTTTTGCAGCTTGAACAAAACGATGGGATGCCCCGGAAATTGAAAGAGAGGCGAAGTTTTACCAACTTCCTGTAGACTACTAGCACAGTCTTTTCTTGAATGGGAAAGTCAGACCGTGACATAAGTAACCATCCGGGCCGACGGGGATAACATCTCCAAAACGTAGGCGTCCGCTATCCTCCTGCGTCTAGGCCACCTAAACTCGTATTTCCCACGTTGCCACACCAGTGATCCTGATGTCCGCATCAACTCGCAACTGCATAGCGGGGTTGAACGCTGAAAGTCAAGCTTCAAAGGGCATTGTAGAGGTCTAAGGAAGAGATCGGCTAATGGCGATTCCGAACCGGTTCAAGTTGAACGGGGCTTCCGATAATCTCGCATATGACAGCGCGTGGCAAAACGATAGACCGCTTTTTGGAAAACCAGGACTCGTTTTTTTGTTTATCCTGTAACATGTAAACAAAGATTTTTGAGTCCGCAATCGGACGGGGATCTATTATAGGCATCCGATGAGCACTCGCCTTCGACGCCGTCGTCTCGTGGTGCTCACGTCTATGTTCAACCACACCTATGCTATCAAGCTTATGTGGCCCTGCAGATCCTCAGCTTTAGCTCCTTGAGCATACGCAGGGATTGGACTGGTGTGGGCCGGTGTGCGGAACTCCTTGGCCGTCACTGTTGTCCCTCGCAACATCTGTCATGATGAGCAGTTTGGGTATATACTCTGTTGGGAGACGCTAAACTGCATTTAATTTTATATTGATACTTCAAACCGATTACAACTTCTCTGAGGTCTTCGCCCTGACGCGACGTGTCGTACTCTGCCCACATCGCTTGGGGTGGCCGACAGCTCGGGAATGCAATCTGGAAACATAGAAGCATGGAGAGCTAAACACGGCTTACCATTTTCCGGAGGTCCAATAACACACACCACACACCTGAGCTATTGTTGGAATATAGCGTGTCGTGCGTAGAGATAGCAAACGTAGTGGACAAGATCGACTGAAGAAAAATATTATCTAATCCGTCGTAAGCTACCATTTCAACAGCTATTGAGTAAACTACCCGTTACGATAGATAGCCAATGTTAAGGTCACGCATCAGCATTCGGTGAGCAGAGAAACCTGAAGATCTATCTCTCACTTCGTGCACACCCAGGGTGCAAAGTCAGGCATGCTAGCTTGTCAGCGCAAAGCATTGGTGAACGACCGGAAGGTGCCCATTGGACGCCTTAGATCCCCGTCCGATTGCGGACTCGAAAATCTTTGTTTACATGTTACAGGATAAACAAAAAAAACGAGTCCTGGTTTTTCAAAAAGTACATGCATGACATTGCGTACAGCTTCCCAGATAATCGTCGACGTCGTATAAATAAGTTCGAGGAGTCTCGCGGTGGAAAACGACTCCCCCCTCCCCCTCTGTATTGCCTGCTTCCCGATGGATTATACCGATGATTGGACCAAGGATGGAGTTTACAGGTACGATCTCGTTTGGTTTCTACATCCCAGACTCGTACTGAAATCCAAGACTTTCTCCACTGGGATTTTTAATAGTACGGTGATAAAGGCACGTCCGAGTCCCAATGTTTCCTATGAGAGGCGCGATTGAATCTAATCGATGATGTTAGTGTTATTCGATTGTGGTGTCGACATCGTTCTTCTATGATTACCTTCTCACCCTGCAAGATGAGGCAAGCAAACCCTGCTGATGTCTCTCGATTAAACCCTAACCCCAGATGTAGGTCCAATATATTTGGGGACAAGAGAAAACATGGGGTAAGTCCGGCACATTTCGTTCCCAACCTGCCGAAACGTTCCTGATGACGAGTTCAGTATTCTATCTGTTTCTTGTCGTAGGTTCAGCGAGCAGAGAAGATGGTCCATCACATCCTCACGCGTGTGCAGAACCGTTACTTTCCCATGGTGTACGGGGTTTGGGCTATTGTTGGTATGTCTCCTGACCTATCATGAGCATTTCCCCACTGTTAACCAGCTTCCCATGGCAGCGACAGGGCCCTTTTCTAAAACATATGAGGTGCGTGCTACTAAGAAGTTCCCTGAGTTCATATTTACCACGTCAGGCAGGCGTAAGTCCAACATTCCGAGCCCCCACGTCGCCGGCTAAATATTCCCCAGCCCGAACCGAGTCATCATCATCCAATTTGCCTTCATCATTGTCTCCACGCTCGTGGCCCAGGTTTTCATGATAAATCGGTGAGCCCATAACGCCACTTGACTTTTCCGAACGCCATGTGAACTTGATGTAGGATTGGCACTTTGGCAATAATGAGAAGAAACCTCAAAGTGGTCCCCATGTTCGTATCTTTTGCCGTTGCCCAGTTTGTTGTGGAAGTGATATTAATGGTTGTACTCGAGACCATGGGCTATACTGGTCTGGGAACCCTTTGCGGCAAGCGTCATTCCTGCGGGCTGACTTGTCATCTCTGTACAGCACTTCATCTATCCGCTTGGATGTGCTGGTTAGCCTACGCTTCCTTCTCCTTCGTCTTTGGTAAGGACATCCCTCCCCTGAGTTTGTTGGGTGTTTCCAAATACTCCCACCTCAGACGCCGCAGCATTCTGCACTGTGATAAGGCTTTCTTACTTGACGTGTGGACCAAGGTCAACCTGGCCGACTATTCTGAGAACTCTGGTCAATGATTCGGTTCAATACTTTTTGGTAATCCTTGTATCACACTCCCTGATGGGTGTACGGTACCTCGTTCCCTCCGTGTGAGTTCACCATGGGCGTTTCACCCCCAGAATGCCCACTGATACTTGCACTCATTATGTCCCGATATAAGCAACATGTACGTGTTCAGTCCCATATAGCCTTTAATCTCTCACGCATGCCCCCCTCCCATTTACAAGGCTCGCGCCGATGATGATTTCGCGGCTTGCGGTAAACCTACGGAAGGTAAACGACCAAGAGATGAACGATTCGGAACCGACGACACGTCCTACTGTCTTTTTTGCGTCGAATCCCGAATTACCAGTTCACACACAGACTCGAGTCTCCGTGAGTGACACGGCTTGTTCACCCAACACTCGGTACAGTCACATCATAATTTGATACTCCACCACCTCTGACCCACCTTTAGCGATTTGATGGTCCCCTCTTCGTCAACCACTGCGGGTCCATCATCTCAGCGCGTCGATTGATGGGCGAAGCGAGGGCGGATTGCGTGTACACCAAGGACAGGGATGGCGCGCTGTCACGCGGGGATGAAAGCCTTCCTTCGTACGACTAAGATGCTGGCGTTTAGTTTTTGTGAGCGTAGAAACATTGAACTCACCCGTATCTCCTGTGCCGTTTGCGTTCTGAACCACGGCGCAGAAGGTTTTGAGTAGGTCCGTATATTGTATGATATGCCTTGACAACGATGTCTGGAAATGGGGAGGAATCACGACTTCGTCAAACCGGCTTTGGGGGACCTGACGACCATCTCAACCGACCGAAGCGTTTAAAACTGGATTCACGGATCAGCAGACCATGTGCATGAATCGCTCTGTCCCGATAGAAACCACAAATAATAATGACCTTAGAGTATTCTGAGGGCACAGAATACCGGGTCAGCCCAGCGGGGCAGAAAAACACCCAGAGGACTTGTCGTAAGCACCGAGGAGGTGTGAGGAGAGAGTTGACAAGTCGTAAGCCTGGGCACCTGAAAATATGCGACAACAAAGTTTCTTCAAGATTCGGTATACAACTATTGATATTACATTTTTCGGAAGTCAGCGTTAATCTGAGCATTCTTAGTTTCCGTCATCCTTTCCAACAAACTGACTAAACCAGCGGAAGACTTCGTAGTGCCACTTGAGACTGTTTCCGTGGTTCAGGACCCAATGGTTCTCATCCGGGAAAATTACCAAGCGACTCGGAATACCTCGCCTATATCGTGACGGTCAGATTACCAGCTGTTCGACTATGATTAAAAAGAACGTACTGTTGTAAAGCGTGGAAGGCACCAATGCCATCGGTCTCTGGCAGACGATAGTCTTTGCTTCCGTGGATGATCAACTCGGGAGTGGACCACTTGTGAACGTTATTCGATGGGCTGAACCTACATGACGAACAGGTGAGCGTGTTCGGGATCAAACTCAAGCACAGTGAGCCACCCACTTCTTGGTAAGTTCCCAAACATTATTCTTCCACGGCTGTCCGCCGAACTCGTGATTGAACTATAAACCAAACGTAAACAACGACGCCGGGTTTATTTCCGAGTTGGGTCAGGAACTCACGAAGAAAAGTTCATCAGTCGCGTATCCGCCATAGTACACATCAAAGATCTGGTGATACAGTGGGTCAATGCTGAACTTCGCGGCAAGTGACACCCACGTACTCCGTCATGGCAAACGAGAGCCTTGAACCCGAAGCCAAACTCGGGGTTGCTCTGAATCCAGCTAATAGAAACGCCTTTAGCTGTGGTCCAGAGAAATCAGCCCCAAGACCTACTTGATAGCATATCCTCCGTAGCTTGCACCAGCAGCAACGGCACGGTCCTTGTCAATCTGCATCCCAGAGGTAAGTACGCTTTGTGTCCCAGGAAGCCGAGCTCTTAACCTGAGGGTATTTGTCGAGGATATATTGCCATCCCTTACGGAGATCGACAAACGGCTTTCCTCCCCAATCCTCGTGGATGGAATCCGTTAGGTCTGAAAAACCGAGCGGAATCGGTTAGCTATGACTGATGAAAGAATCCAGGGGATGAATACTTTGTCCAAAGGTGGTCGAACCGGATGGGTTGATAGCGATGACGAAGTATCCCTGTTGAGCAAACACTGGAAGACCCAAGTCAGCTCCCTGCGATCTCCCTCGCCAACGCAGCCAGGCCATACCGTTTGGATTCCACCTGGTCGACCATCCATCTTCCCAAGCACCCTGAGGACCACCATGAATCAACAAAAGCGGGGGCCACTTCTTCTTGTCATCCTTGCTGTACCCCTTCGGCTTCAAAATCCACCCTTGGATCTTTCTTTCCGCACCATCAAAGAAGAACTCCTCTCCTGCGTCCAAGGATTTGCCCTTCAACTCTTCCTCGGTGAACCTCGTGAGCTGGTTGACCGTGAACGACTTGGCGTCAAGGTCCTTGGTATTATCGTCCCAGGGATCGTACGAAGCGGGGAGTTGATCGAGTCCTCTGATGACGTAGACGTCGTTCGGCTTTGTGAAGGAGTTCTGAGAGTACAAGAGACGACCACCAGATAAGGGCTGTATGGCACTGGCGGTGTGCTCCTTTGTGAGTTGGAATGGCGAGGCCAGTTTCTCGCTGGAACCAGGTTTGGAAGTTGGGACCGGAAGCACGAAAATCTTGGCACGAGCTTCGCTTCCAGCAGTGAGATAGAGGTACTTGTCATCTTCGGAGAACTATGGAAGCACGTGAGTCCCCATGGTGAACAAGTCGAACACTCTCATACGTACGGAAATAGAATCCGGGGACCTATCCCAATGAGGCGTCAACTTGTACGATTCATTCTTCTTCAGGTCGTGGAAAACAAGGACGGCACGGTCGGATTCGTACCCGTCTTCAGCGAGCTCGGTCCAAGCGACAATGGTGCCACCGTTGCTGAAGACCGGGGTGTGGGTAGCCCCATGTTTCCCAGAGGTGACCTCTTTTCGATTCTTGCCCTCGAGGTCAACGACGTAGACCTGAAAGTTTCAATGAGTCACTCAGCATGAGGCCTGTGACTTGGCGGACCCACATTCTGCTTTGTGTGCCACGCGGGAGGCAGGTCAGGATCCAACGTGGTATACACGAGGTGGGTTTTAGAGACATCGAAATCTTCCTTTCCTCCGAACGGCTCAACAGGCGAACTCTAAAAAAAGGTGTTCTCATCCGTGCATACCACTTTCCGTCGGAGGTAGCGACTCACATGTTTCGTTCCGGCAAGCAGGTTAATAAACTCCTCGCCCAAAGACCAGATCCCATCCCTCTGAGCGAGCGTTACCGAGAACAAAGACTGGTGTTTAGGACCACGCCAAGTGTCCCAATGGCGGACATAAGTCTCATCATAAACCAACGCCGTCGTTCCCCTACTCTGCCAAGCGTCATCACCGTCCTTGACCGCCCTCAACTCACCGTCCTCATAAACATAATCCGAAAACACGAGGACACCAGACTCAGGGATGTACCGGAAGTTATCCGAGGTCGAGGTTGGGAACGATCCGATCAAGACCGGCGGGTTTGGAGTTGCGATCCTGGCCGTGCCACTATTATCTGATTCGGTTTCGAATTCAACAGAGATCGCATAGACATCTTGAACCTTCGTTTCCTCGTTCGGAACCACGTGTGCGATGACACGATGGGTCAGCCAGAATGCTTGTCCGCCGTTGGTGAGCGGGATCTCGAGCGGTTGGAGGGTGGCTTCCACGGGTGCGATGTAGATCGACTTGTTGTTCCTGCGAGATCGGAAATTGAGCGAATAGTAAGCACTCCGCTGCGTCCGCCCGTAAGATGGAACAAAAAAAAGTGGGCGTGTTTCTGATACATCCCTCTTCCCCCTCGTGGTCCCCGCGTCGCTACGTCCCGTCTGCCACGCGATTTGCTGTGCGCGAACATCGGACAAGCGATCAAGATATCCCACCCCGAACACACGCGGAGGAGGGGAGAAGCCATGTCGAAACACGCGCAAGGCTGATGATGAAACACACGGACGCACTTCTTGTCATCAAACGAATACTTGGACACGGGCACGAGGATGAGATCGCCAGGAACGTTCGCTACGCCAGGTCCGGGTCTGGACAGTTCGACGAGGTCCTTCGGCGAAAAGAAGTCTGATCCCTCCTTGAACTTGAAGGTGCCGTGAGTCACCATATCGCTGTGCGTGGGTAGTTGGGGCGGTTGTTGGACGGCGAAGATCGAGTAAACGAGGCTGGGAAACCCAAGTAAGAGGGTCCATAATACGACCATGATGCAACCCACAAGGCTTACAATCTGTCCCGGGTTTATAACTCTTTTTTTTCTTGGCGAGTGAGCGGAAAGGTGACGCTTAACTCCAGCCAAGGCAGGGTAAGGCCAGGTGTGGGCTCGTTTTTTAACCCGTCCATAATTGAACTAGCGGTTCATCTTTTTTTTTTTCACTACATGACGCCAGTTGACGACACCAGCAAGGGAGCGTGGCCAACAGCACCGAGGGTCCAGTTCCGTCACCTATTACTGCATCTGCGTCATGTAAACCGATTTCCGATATTTGGCCTCGTTTCGATTCAGCTGCCCATGATATTTTTTATCATCTCGGTTCCATGACGATGGGTAAAGTTACCTAGAATAACCGCAAGAACTGTAAAAAAATCGACAATCAAGGAAACGGGACAGCAAGTAAAATAGAAATGAGTAAATACACCCTCGCAACCTTTCGGTTACCATACGATGCGCGAGGTACGATAGACATCATATACAGACAATGGACGCGGAAGAAAAAATATAAAAAAATCATGGGATGAACAGGAAAAGCCTACGGTCCCATACGGAAAGACTAGAAGAAGAGATAGGTGGTGACGAACACCCCCAAGGCAATAATGATGACGATTTGCAAAGGAACACCCTCTGGTTGATAAGGCTCGTCGACGTAGCTGCTGACTTCGGTTTCTGTTCCAACCACCGTGGAAGGCGATCTATGGCGTCTCCTTCTCGCACCGCTTGGTTCACTGTGGGGCTCCTCCTTGGCTTTTGGCTCTGGCATGTCAGTCAACAGAGCTCTCAGCCTGTCAATCTCCGCCTTCGCCTCAGCCAACTTGTCGTCAAGGTCGTGCTCTCGAGAAGGTTGAGGTGTTGGCTGACGAGGTTGTGGATGATGAACGGCGACATTCACGACAGGTCCTGGCTCCGCTTCCTCGCGCGTTTCCTCGAAAGATGCGTGGTCTCGGCTCTCGTCAAAGTCAGGAATAGGCATTGCGCCGCGACCGTTGGCCATGTGTGTGGTGTGGAATTGCTGTAGTTAGGCGAAATGAAACGAGGAGCAGGGCCGAGTTAGTAAGCGCTACGGAGGAAGACGTGTTTCACGCAACATATCCGTACTGACCTCAGCAGGGTTGAGTGCTGACTGTGCCGGTAATGGAGCAAGTTCATCTTCCTCTGGAATGTTCGGTGCCTCGGCTGGCAAATAAGTGACTCTTATCCTTTGCGACTGGGTGTCACCATCGGCGGCGTTCCACTAAATCGTCATCACGTAAACAGAAACGTTGCGAGCGATGGAAGAGAATTAGAGCTCACAATGTCAGACAGGGAGAGGGTCTCCTTTTCGGGCGTGATTGTCGTGCTTTGGATCAAAAACTTGTCCTTGCACTTGGCCGACAGCGGTGGCTCCTCCTTCATGGCCTGCAGCATAACTGGTTCCCCGCCACACAACGTACGACAGCTCTGTTGAGTATACGTGGCGTGCGTCGGCAGAGCACACGACTCACCTTGGACTTCGACGCTGTTACCAGGCTCCACCCGGCCTGAATTTGGTCGTACGCAGTATAGCTGTGGGACCCGAACAGAGTCGATAAGCACTCTCCGAGTCCAACTCGAAGCAGCCGAGAAAGGAGACAGACCTTGGGAGCTGTGGTCTTGACTTTGAACGCCACAGGTTGGACATTGTTATTCGTGATTGTCAGAGTGCGTTTTACGGTCTGAGTGAGCGGCCCTGAAAACCGAGCAAGTTGGCCTTGGATGAGAGGGCGAACGCACGCAAAGAAAAATGGTGAGAGGACGTACTAGGAAAGCCGAGAGTGCTGGAGGGCTGAAGGGAGACCGACATGGTAGAAGTGGAGAAGAAGAGAGTTGGACTGGAGGAAAGATGTTGTCGTCAGTTGAAGCAGCCAGCGATTGCTCCTTGCCTCGTGAAACCCACACGCCTGATCTCGGTCGACCGGCAACCCCGGATCACAACTCGCCGCTATTTTCCCACAGTATTCTCCCAGAGGAATGCAACTATGTCATTGTTATCATGGGGGTAAGTGTATGTAACATCGATGCGTGGAACGTAAGCACGCCGTGAGCCGCGTAGAAAGGCAGAACAAGATCTACTGATTATGGGAAAGGACGGTGTAGGATAAAGGCATAAAACAAAGTCAAAGGGAATCGACCTAACGGCATGATAAAAGAAAAGGCAAGTTGGGGAGAAAGACACGACAAGGGCCTGACCCGCGCCGCGAAACAACTCGAGCATAGCATCGACAACAAGCAAAACAATGGAAAGACGAGGAAAGATTCTATTTTCCACTCAAGTCCTGCAATTGCACGTATTCGTAGTATCCGCCCTTCAAGGCCAAGAGCTGCTCATGGGTACCGGATTCGGAGACGGCGCCTTCGCTGATGAAGTAGATACAATCGGCGTTCTGGATCGTCGATAATCTATGGGCGATGGCGATCGTCGTTCGTCCCTTTGCGGCCGTATCAAGCGCGGCCTGGACAACCTTCTCGGATTGGGAATCCAACGCAGACGTAGCCTCATCCAAAAGTAACACCTTGGGATTCCGCACCAATGCACGAGCGATGGCAATTCGTTCTAGAAAATACCAAAAGCAAGCCCAATCAGCGCCACATGATCCCGTCATCCGATGACGTGTTCCAATGGTAACGAAACTTACGTTTCTGACCACCGGACAGCTGCGATCCCTTTCCGCCGACCTTTGTTTCGAAGCCGTCTGGCAAACTACGAATGAACTCTAGAATGTTCGCATCTGCGCATGCTTTCTCGATATCTTCTTGCGTAACTTCATCCATAGGCTTGGTGGCGCCGAGAAGAATGTTGAATTTGATCGTTCCATCATACAAGGTTGGTTCCTGAGACACCAAAGCCAGATGTTTTCGGAATTCTCCAACGTTTAGTTCCGAGATCTTCGTATCGTCCAACTATAGGCTCCGTTAGCCAACATCCCGCAGATATGGTCCAGTGAAACAAACTCACGAAAACATTTCCAGCCACAGGATCGTAGAACCTCTCCACAAGTTGAATGGTGGTCGATTTTCCTGAACCGGATGGTCCGACAATGGCGACAAAGGAACCGGGCTCGACAGTGAGGGAAAGCTCGCGGAGGACACGAACTCCAGGACGAGTAGGGTAACGGAAGTGGATGCCTTCGAAGCGAATCCGTCCGGCAACCTCCTTGGGGATGATACCCTCATTAGACCCGGCATCGATCTCGGGTTTAGAATCCAAGAGTTCGATGACGTTGATAGCGGCACTACGGGCAGACGACATATCGGGGACGAATGAGAAGACGCTTCCGGCCTGGATGGCACCGAAGGTGACACTCTGATCAAACGTGATTCAGCCAGGATCAACCTTCGTCGTAGATCAATTCACTCACCATCACTGACACAAAGAAGGCGAACATCGACAATTCGAGTCGGGAGATCAACACCGAGCCATACCAGAAAACCAAAGCGATGACAAAGAAGCCCATAGACTGGGAGAGAGCATAAATAAAGTTGCTCAACATTCCGGCCGTGTGGAGGCGACGAAGAGGACCCTCCAACGATGTGGAGTATTGCCTACAACAGTCCTCTTCACGTCCAAGGGCGGCCACGGTCTTGATCGCGCCAGCCGCCTCACAAGCGATTTGAGCCGAAGTGGCATGTGACTTCTTGTTTGTCTGATCCTTGAGCACGACGACACGCAAACGAACGTATCCCGCGGAGAGGACCAGTGGATAGCAAGCTGTGAAACAATTGTTAGCGACGACTGTCGACACGTGATCAACACGTGTGTTTACGTACCGATGCCGACAAGAGAAACCTTCCATGCGAACGCGAGGCCAATGATGGAACCACCTACGATGGTAGCGATGGATTGAACGATGCTAAGATACTCATTTCAACCTTCGACCAAACATGCCACATGAAAGGTAAGAAACGTACGCTCCCAAAGTGATTCCAGCAAGGCCTATGATCTTCTGGGGATTGGAGGAAAGACCAGTTGTCAACGCACCAGTACTGTTCTCCTCCCTGTCGAAGAACTCGATGTCCTGAGAAAGGATTGCCTTGAAAGATTTTTCGCGGATGACGGCGGATAATTGAGCGGCGGCGCTGTTGAACATCCAGTTCTGAACGGCAATAGCCAAGGCGGACAGGATAGCGATAATGAAGAGCCAGAGAGCGTTGCGATCACCATGGCGACGACGTTCTTGGGGGTCTGTTGAGGAAAACCCATCAATACCAAGGGCGTAGACAAGGCCAAACGCGGGGTTGACCATGCCAGCACAGATCGCAGCGCACGACCCGAAAAAGTACGCCTTATATCCTGGGGGATTGAGGGAACCAATACGCTTGAAGAGGTAGAACATGTTGTAATGCTTCTTTTCCTGGTGCTCTTGCTTGTTCTTCTCTAAGATCTCAGAGGCCAACGAACGGGTACTGGTGTCTCGACGCTGAAGTGGGATCTCCTCACGGATCGCCTTTTCAATACCATCCAGACCGTCAGCCGTTGAGCTTTCGGAATCGTCTTCCTCAACGTGGGTCTCCTTGAGTCTTTGGGCGGCAACGAGACGTGCGTAGGGACTGTTTTCGTCGTGAAGAAGTTCAGAGTGAGTTCCGCTCTCCAAAATAAGACCTTCGCCCATGACGTGAATGCGATCGGCATCCTTGATGGTGGAAAGACGATGAGCGATGGTGATGGTGGTACGTCCTGTAACAGAGAATCAGTAGCTATTCCTCAACGTAAAGCGGCGCAAACTTACCCTTAGATGCCTTGTCCAAAGCGTTCTGTACGAGACCCTCAGACTGAGTGTCCAAAGCACTAGTGGCTTCGTCGAGGAGAAGAATTCGAGGATCGGAGACAATAGCGCGAGCGATGGCGATACGCTGCTTCTGACCACCAGACAACAAGAAACCACGCTCTCCAACCAGAGTATCGTATCCGTCGGGCAGTTTCGACACGAACCCATCGGCGTTGGCTTTTATGCAAGCTTCCTGGACCAAAGCAAACTTCTCTTCCTCTGGGGCGTTCTCCCACTTTGTGCCGACAAGACCATGCGCAACATTGTTCTTAATAGTAGTGGAGAAAAGGACGGGCTCCTGGGACACGAGGCCGATCTGACTACGAAGCCACTTGACGTTGAGTTGCTTGAGATCGATGCCATCCAATTTGACGACACCAGACATCGGATCATAGAACCTTTCAACCAAAGAGATCACGGTTGATTTGCCGGATCCAGAAGCACCAACTAAGGCGACAGTGGATCCGGGTTCGATGATGAGCGAAAGATCCTTGACGATTGGGACGTTGGGGCGAGATGGGTAGGTAAAGTTGACATTCTCAAGAGTGATGCGACCTTCGCAGCGCTCAGGCTTCAATCCTCCGGGATCGGCAGAGTCAATAGTGGGGACACGATCAATAGTGGCGAAGAGCTTGGCAGCAGCTCCACAAGCGTGCGCGACAGCTTGAAGCTCAGGAGCCATCAGGGCCAAGGAGAAAGCGCCGATGAGAATAGCAATGACGACGTTGATAACCTCTCCGGGTGTAGCTGACGGAAAGAGGTTAGGACAAAAACATAGAAAAGTCTAGAAAAACCGCACCTTCGCCAGAATTAATGAGCGTGGTACCAAACTGGAAGGCCAGTGCATAGGAAGAATAAATAGCGAAAAACATAACCCCGAAAGCACCACCCTGCCAGACAGCACCTTTGAGTTCGACGGTCCTGGCTTTCGTAACTTGGGTGGTGTAAAGATTGTGCAGCGTAGCCTGAGAGCCAAAGGCATGACTGGTGCGGATGGTGGAGATGACCTCTTCAGCGATGGTTCCTCCCTCAGCAGTGAACTTGAGAGATTGCTGCATGGATTTGGAGATGAAGTTGTTCATGAGACCGCCGGTGATGGCAATCATGGGAATGATCGAGGACATGGCCAGGGCGAGTTTCCATTGCCGGGCAAAGGCGAGGATGAAACCGACGAGGAAAGCGGCCAAGAAACTGGTCGCCACTGGGATCTTCTCGGAAATACCTCGCTGTACAAGATCTGGAGACATGGGGGTCAAAAATCACAGGACGAAGAGGTGAGCAAACGAAAATGCTCACGGGTGTCGGCCTCGATGCGCGTAGCGATCTCTCCCGCACCTACATCGTCGAAGAAGGCAATGTCCTGACGGAGAACGGAGGCGAGATAGGTTTCACGGAGGCGCTTCGCGCTTACTTCGGAGGTATGAGACCAAATTGCCATGAATATCAGGTTCGCGACGAACATGCCAACACCTGCAGACTTTGTCAATGTTTGATTGGAAAATTATTGAAGGGAATTGGAATACCGATGTAAACTAGGTAGGTGGCATCCAAAGCAGCGGTCTTCCTGAAACTGGCCGTAGCCGCTGGGAACCCAGCGATACCTTCCGGGTCCCCTGCTGCAGCGCGGGCGCGCACGATTTCGAAGTTGATGAAGTCCTGAGTGAGCCTGCC